>Ga0307419_10001597_pt1 | contig 11625 bp, 8 predicted proteins | sample SalMarWE160230MG_2_FD_202512 | JGI IMG/M metagenome (GOLD analysis project Ga0307419, IMG submission 202512) | Salt marsh sediment microbial communities from the Plum Island Ecosystem LTER, Massachusetts, United States - WE1602-30 | ecosystem: Environmental > Aquatic > Marine > Intertidal zone >... | reverse complement strand
GACATTAAATTGGCTGTTAGGCACGGCGACACCGACACCAAAGAGAGAACTAGACAAGCTAGAAGCCCTCCAGACATGCTGATAACCACCCCCGAAACCATGCAAGCCATCCTGCCGGGGAGACTGATGCGACAGCATCTTAGCGCGGTCAGATGGGTAATAGTGGATGAAGTTCACGAGATGGCAGACAGCAAGAGGGGAAGCCAGCTGTCCCTGGCGCTGGAGAGGCTGCGGTGGGTAACAGGCAGGGACTTTCAGCGCATCGGGTTGTCAGCCACAATTGGCAGTCCACAAAAGGTTGCCCAGTTTCTAGTCGGGTCCGAACGTGAAGTCGAAATTGTGAGGGTTACCCTAGCGCGGCTAACGAATCTGAAGATACTTTTTCCGCAACCCGCACAGGAAGACTACGAATTAGCTGAAGCATTGTTTACGCATCCTGAGGTTGCCGCTCGCCTCCGGGTTATCCGCCGATACATCGAAGAGCACAGATCAATTCTCCTCTTCACCAACACCCGCTCCATCTCAGAGGTATTAGCCAGCCGATTCAAGGTTTGGGATGTGAACTTCCCCGTTTCCATTCATCACGGCTCACTGGCTAAACCCTCTAGAATAGCTGCGGAAAGGGGACTGAAGAACGGCGAGTTGAAGGGTCTCGTTGCAACCTCTTCTCTGGAGCTGGGCATAGATGTGGGACGCATCGACATGGTGATCCAGTATATGAGTCCCCGGCAGGTTACGCGCCTCATTCAGCGGATCGGCAGAAGCGGGCACAGGATCGGACGCGTCCCAAAGGGCGTTATCATCACCATGGATTCAGATGACACCCTGGAGGCTATGGCTATCGCCCGCAGAACCATAAACGAAGAATTGGAGCCTCTGCAGGTTCCCCCGAAGCCTTACGACGTTCTTTCCCATCAGATTGCCGGTCTCCTAATGAAACAGAGACAGTGGCGTTTCAGCGAAATTCATGACCTCTTCAGGAAAGCTTTCCCCTACGCTGACCTTACTGTGAAAGACATCGGGAACGTTCTAGATTACATGCATCGCCGTTTTCCACGTTTTGCATGGGTTTCCGAAGAAGACATGGTAGCCATGAAGCCTCGGCAAACCAAGCCACTCTACGAATACTACTTCGACAACCTCTCCATGATTCCCGCAGAAAAGAAGTTTCTGGTTATTGACGAGGGGCAAAACTCTGCTGTGGGTGTGCTGGATGAAGCCTTCGTCGCCGAGTACGGCAAACCCAGCGTGAAATTCATCATTCAGGGTAGACCCTGGCAGATTGTGAGCGTTTCTGGCGACCAAATCTTCGTGAAGCAGACTGAGGACCCAACCGGAGCCATTCCAAGCTGGATCGGAGAGGAGATTCCTGTTCCCTTTGATGTAGCCCAAGAGGTTGGTCAGATCAGAGGCTTCGTGGAAGAGCAGAACAAAAACGGGAAAACAGCAGCCAGAATCGCCGAGGAGTTAGCTGGGAAATACCCTGCTGACCCGGAAACGGTGTTGCGTGCAATTCGTGAAACTGTTGAGCAGGTCAAGAAGGCATATCTTGTTCCCACGGATAAGCGGGTTCTGGTTGAGGATTGGGAAGACTTCGTGATTCTGCACGCCAATTTTGGCTCCTTGACGAACAGGGCTTTGGCTCAGCTGCTGGGTCACATTTTGTCTGATCAAACCGGATACAGCGTTGTGGTTCAGCATGACCCCTACCGCATTTTCGTTAACACCCTGGGCGCCGTCAACGCCGACCGCATACTGGAAGTTTTAGATGCCCTGAAAATGATGAGCGAACTGGAAATCCGGGACATCATGGTCCGTTCTACTGTCAAAACTGGGCTTTTCAAGAGGCGCATGTTCCATGTGGCAAGAAGATTCGGTGCCATACAGAAGTGGGTTGACCTGAGCAGGGTGAGCCTCCGCAAGCTGTTGGAGAGTTTCGAGGATACAGCCATCTACGATGAGGCGCTGAAGGAGATTTTCAGGAAAGACCTGGATCTGGAACAGGCAATCAGTGTTCTGGCTGCTGTTCGGGACGGCACTATTGAAATCCACAAGTTGGAGACTTTGGGGGATGCCTCTCCGGTTGCGCGGGTTGGAATAGAAAAAGTCAGCATGAAAACGGATTTGATTCCCCCTGAACGCATGAAACTTATTCTGGTAGAGTCAGCTAGGGCGCGTCTCCTCAACGAGGTTCGAACCTTTGTCTGCACCAAATGCTGGGATTATCGGGAAATGATTCGAATAAACGATCTGCCGGAAAAGCCTGTCTGCCCCAAATGCGGCTCTTCCGCCTTAGGTATGCTTAGAAGAAGCGAAGATGGAGTTCAGTCTTTGGTGGATAAGAGAGGAGAAAAGCTGACGAAAAGCGAGACTAAAATTAGGCGGCAGGCAACAAAAACGGCTAGACTCCTTTCCAAATACGGGAAAGCCTCCGCTGTTTCTCTCTGTGGACGAAACCTGCAGGTCTCTGACGCAGAAGAAATCCTGAAAAAAGAGGATGCTCTTTCAGACAACTTCTTCGAGCTGATAACAGAAGCTGAAAAGAAATCTCTGAAACGCAGATTCTGGTGAACGACTTTTGAATCGCTACACACGTTCACCATTTTGTGCAAATGCGATTTAATCTAGTCGTTTATTGAATCTTCTCGGTTTTTACAGAGAGAAGGGAGTTTATGTGCTGATAGTTTCGCGAAAACCATAAAAGCAAGCGCTTACCTATAAAACAAAATCAAGAGGAGAAAGCATTGTTTCTTGCACCTTTTGTTGCTACGCCCACGCCAGTAGTGCGTCAGATGCTTATTTTGGCAGACCTCAAGCCAGGAGAGACTCTGTATGATCTAGGTTCCGGAGACGGTCGAGCGGTCATAATGGCTGCAAAAGACTTCGGAGCAAAATCTGTGGGAATCGAATTGAGGGATGATCTGGCAAAGAGAGCCCTAAGCAGCATCCAGAAACTCGATTTAAAGGAGAAACCCCTGATCATCCAGAAAGACATATTCAATGTTAACCTGTCTTCTGCTAACGTCGTGTTTCTCTATCTAACAACCAGCGCAAACGAAAAAATCAAGCCAAAACTGGAGGCAGAACTCAAACCTGGAGCCAGGGTCGTCTCCCATGACTACGAAATTCTGGGATGGAAGCCCTCAAAAGTTGACAACTTCTGCGAAAACCCTAAACTAGGTTACCCCTCTCACACACTCTACGTCTACAAACGGTAGCCTTTTCTTCAAGGCTAAACGAGTCCCGTACTTCAAGTCAAAACAGCGATATGGCTAAGTTTATGATTTCTTGTCTTCCCTTTCGCGTTTCCTTTATAAGCAATAACGCTGTTATAACCTTGTGAAAGCAATTGCGCCCACCATGTGAAATTATTGTCCGCTCAGTTCTGCCCGCATTTCGTTCTTTGGTAGCAAGAAGTCTGATAGAGAACTTCAACTTTTCTCAAGTGGATGCGGCAAAAAAGCTTGGAACAACCCAAGCCTCCATAAGCCATTATATTTACTCAAAACGGGGAGAAAAAATGGTGAAGCAGCTTGAAGCCTCCTCCGCTATTAAAGCAATAGTGGCTGAGATCGCCGAAGGCATAGCCGCCGAAAAGCTTTCTCCCTTCGATGCTATGATGCAGTTCTGCAAGTTATGTGAAGCCCTAAGATCCGGAGACCTGATGTCTGATTGGCGCAAGAGTCACTTAGACTTTCCAGAAATCTGCAATGTTTGTCCACCACCATCTAAAAAGCATTGATAAACCATTCTCTGCAATAGCCACGCCAGATTCGCCCCAAAGTTTTTGATTTAAAAGACTGAAAACATTGTATGTACCGTGGTGCCTGAATTGCCAAAGAAGCGTCGCAGACATTTCCTGAAAGAGAAAGAAGCTAAGAGGTTTCTTCTAGAAGTTTCTAAAACGCTAGGAACAAACATTGAACAATTGCTGGGGTCGAAAACTGGCGTCGAGGTGAATGAAACCGAAAACGCTGAAATCTTCTTTTTCAACGGCAGACCCCTATTGGCAAGGTCCAATGGAGTTCTTTTTCCCACCCTATACTTCGAAGAGCTTTTCTCCGTTATCCCCAAAATAGTTGTTGATATGGGTGCCGTTCCCTACGTTTGCAAAGGGGCAGACGTGATGGCTCCCGGCGTTCGCGCCATCAAAGGCGAATTCGAGGAGAATGACCTTATTCTCGTAGTTGATGAGCGCCACGGCAAACCCTTAGCCGTAGGTGTAGCCCTCTTCGGTTCTGAGGACATGAAAGCTCTCGATAGCGGAAAAATCATTAAAAACCTCCACTACGTGGGCGACAAACTGTGGAACTATCTGAAGACTTCTTGACTGAAAATTTCTAGTTTCATGGTGACTCGAGAAAAATGATTGTAAAACAGTATATGGTTGCTTCATAAGAACCCTAAATGTATATTTAACTAACCAAAATGTCAGAGATCAACAGGTCAAGTTTTCTTGACCAGCAAAACACTGGTTTGGTCAAGTTTTCTTGACAAATACTTTTTTCAGCTCTGTTATGCCAGATTAAATTAGGTACCTCAAATGGTGGAGCAAAGAACAGTCTTTACTCTATTGTTGATTCTCTGTTTTGCTGTGGTTTTCATTTCAGAAATTGGAACAGTGAAGGCAGAAGGCACGATTTACATCAGGGCTGATGGAAGGGTTGAGGGAACCGACAAGATTCAAAGGGACGGAAACATTTACAAATTGACTGAAAACATCGTGGGTACTGTAACAATTAAAAAAGATGATATTATTTTTGACGGGGATTGGCACATCATTCAGGATTATAGTGATGAAGGATATAATGTGCTAACCTTAAGTCAAGTAAATAATGTTACAGTCAAGAATGTGATTATAAAAGGAATCAGAAGTGGTATCCATCTTATTGACACCACTAATTCAAAGGTAATTGATAATGTAGTGTCAAGAAAACAATTACTTCTAGATGCTAATTCAGGCATCTCTAGTTTTAGTGATTGCCAAAGTATCGTGATATCTGGGAATTCAGTCACAAATTTCAGTACGGGCATTTACTTTCGTAAAAGTTCCCGCTACTCTCACACCATAGTTGGCAACAACATAACTTCTTGTGGTAGTGGCATACGCATCCTGATGGGTCATGAAGGTGATGAAAATGGAAGCATAATTAGTGGAAACCACATAGCCAACAACAAAGGGGGCATAGTAACCCAATGGTTTGGAGATGATTATTATGTTCAGAAACCAGACCCATTCGAAATGGACAACATGATTTATTATAATGATTTCATCAACAATAGTCAAAACTTCATTAGCGGTCATCTTATTTATGATCCTGACTCTGCTAACATCTGGGATAACATCTCAATAGGAAATTACTGGAGCGACTACAATGGAACCGATAGCGATGGAGACGGTATAGGCGATACACCTTACATTATGGATGAAAATAACCAAGACAATTACCCACTCATGAACCCAGTCGACATTGAAGTGGCAACAGTTCTATTTTTTCAACCTCCAGAGATTTACCTAAGTTCTCCAGAAAACAGAACGTATACTGTTAATTGTGTTTCCTTAAACTTCACTGTCAATGAAGTAACTACATGGATTGGCTACAGCCTAGACGGACAAAAAAACATAACCATAACAGAAAACACATTAAATGTTGCTGAGTTATCTGATGGTTCACATAGCTTAATTGTCTACGCAAATGACCCTACAGGAGATACAGGAAAATCAGAAACGATATTCTTCACCATAGACACATTCTCAACTATCTGCATTATAGGAATCATTTTAACAATAGCTTTAGTTGGAGCAGCCTTTCTGGCTTACTTTCTAAAGATTAAGAAAACAACTAGACCTAAATAACCCAGATTTCCCTCATGGATCATTCTGCCATAATTCTTAGCTGCCACCGTGTCTGGGATAGTTTTCAAAAAGAGATTGTTCCATAATTGCTCAGAAGAATCATAAACTGCTAATCTGGAATCTGGATTTTTGCAGATTATAGGCTGCGCTGAGCGGAAATGTTTAAAATGAAACTTCAGTAACTAGTTACGGAAGTGACGTTGTTTGTCAACCTCAGAACAGGAGAACGAAAAAACGGGAAAGAAAGCCTACCTGAAGGCTATGCCCCTGCGCAACCTCGCCGATGTAGAAGTTATAAAACATGAACTTAAATTGGGAAACATCATAATCCTTAAAATCACTCCTCTTGCCAGAAAAAGCATTGACGATGTAAAAGTTGCTGTGAACGAACTTTCTGCTTTCACTCAATCCATCGAAGGCGACATCGCCAGCTTAGGAGAAGAGCGGGTGGTTATAGTGCCGAACTCCATTAGAATCTGGCGCCCAGAAACTGTTGCATCTAAAAAGGCGCCTACCGCAGCTTGATTGTTTCCAGAACTGCTGGCACAAGCGCTTCCACCTTATATTTTCTGTTGAAGAGGTTAGCCATGCTTATGCTCTTTGTTTTTTCGCCGTGAAGCACAATTATTCTCTCAGGTTTAGGTCTTAACTGGCGAATATAATTGGCAAGCTGCCTTCTGTCCGAGTGCCCAGAGAATCCCCTCACTGATTCAACTTGCATCTCAACTTTCATAACTTCCATCTTCCCGTTGCTGTTTATAATGGGCACATCCGCTATTCCCTTTTGGACTCTTGATCCCATGGTTCCCTCGATCTGGTAGCTGACAAAAATTATGGTGTTCCGCTTGTCCCCTGCTAAACGTTTGAAATAATCGATTACTGGTCCACCCTCCAGCATGCCCGACGTCGCCAAGATTATACACTGGGCTCCGTCCACAATCTCTTCTCTTGCGCTAGGATGCTCCACAATGGTGAAGTAGTCCGACTGGAAAGGGTTGATTCCCTCATAGAGGATGCTGTTTCTCACTCCTTTAGCCAGATACTCCGGATAAGCCGTGTGGATCGCGGTTGCCTCAGAGATCATTCCCTCCACGAAGACAGGCGCCTCCTTCAACAGTCCCCGTCGCATGTAATCGTCAATAACCAGCATGATCTCTTGGGCTCTTCCCACCGCAGGAACTGGAATCAAAACTTTGCCTTCCCGATCCATGGTGTCATTAATTATCTTTACAATACTCTGCTCTGCCTCTGCTCTTGTGGGCATAATATCGTCAGGAGCGCCGTACGTGCTTTCTGTTATTATTGTTTCTGCCCTCGGAAACATGGAAACGGCAGGCTCAAGAAGCATTGACTTGCCATACTTGTAATCTCCAGTATAGACCAGATTGTGGAGCCCCTCGCCAATATGGAGATGAACTAATGATGATCCGAGGATGTGCCCAGAATTGTGCAGAGTCAAACGAATATCTGGAGCTATATCGGTTACAGAGCCGTATCGCAGCGAAATCGTGTGCATAACTGTGTCTCTTACCTCCTTCTGACTATACGGCGGCATAAACCCCTGCTTGCTTGCAACATCCAAGTAATCCAACTGAAGCAGAGTCATGAGGCTTGAAGTAGGAGCCGAACAGTAGACCGGTCCATCATAACCATACTTGAAAAGAAACGGCAGAAATCCACAATGATCCAGATGAGCATGGCTTATAACCACAGCATCTAAGGCATCCAAATCAAACTGGGGCATATCTAATCTTGGAAATGCAACTGTGGGAGTTGTGGCCCCCGGGTTGATGCCACAATCCAGCAGCACATTGCTTTCTCTTGTTTGAATCAGAATCGCTGATCTTCCAACTTGCTGGAAGCCGCCCAAGGCGGTTAGGCGGACATCTCCAGTCTCGTAGACTGAGGGTCTAAAAATTCGTTCGCCGATGGAACGCAGTATCCGTTCTCGTTCCTTGCTTTCTGAGTACATAAAATGTCGCATGTGAGCGATGATTTTGGAGGGTATGGGTGGGCTTCTCAGGATTCTGGGTCGCCAATGTGTCTGTTTAATGATTTCTTGCAGGACCCCGCCGTTTTTTCCAATAACCACTCCTGGTTTTTTCGCTTCTATTATAACTTCTCCGAGGCTGGGGTCAAAGTTTATGTTCGTTATCTCTGCCTCTTCGGGGACAATCTTTTTTATGCTTCTTTCCGTCTCCCTTTCTTTGGCTCTTATGGAAGGGTCGGAGCGCACAACTATCCTCTTTCTGATCATTTTGACTATGTCTGCGATTATGTAGCTTTGCTCAACTAGAACCTCTGGTTTTTTGGTGTAAACCGCGAGAGCCGGTCCCTCATACTCTATGCGAGTGACTTCAGCCTCTGGAGGAATGTTTTTCAGTATATGCTGACTTATGTCCACTTGGTCTTTCTCAGATGATTTCAACGCTTCATTATCGCTCCTCAGGAGCCCCCTAGAATTCCTTTCTTTTCTTCAGTGCTAAGTGCACGATAGCCTTCTTTCGTTATGAGTGCTATGTCAAAGCTGTCTCCGCTTGCTATGTCTCTCTTCATAGCTGAGTCAACAGCGCGTACAACTACAGGCAATGCTTCCTTTATTGTGGCTCCTTCCTTGTATTTGTCTTCCAGAACGCCGTAAGCTATGGGTGAACCTGAACCTGTAGCCACACATTTCTCTTCTGTGAGGCTGCCGAAAGGATCTAAAGAGAAAACGTGAGGTCCTGTAGAGTCAACCCCGCCAACGAGAATCTGCGCGATTAAAGGCGCTAAACGGGCAGAAAAGAGTAGGTTTGCTACTAGGCGGGATGCAGCTTTTATGGGGATGGGTCTGCCGTTGTTTAGTTTGTAGAGTTTGGCGTTCACCTTGAGTATTTCAACCACACGTTGTGCATCGGCGACGCTGCCTGATATGGTCATGGCTATGTGGTCGTCTATCTGGTAGATTTTTTTGCCTTTTTTGTGGGCTACGAAGTATCCCATTGTCACGCGGGTGTCTGAGGATAGTATAACACCGTCGGTGCAAACTACGCCCACGGTTGTTGTTCCTTTTAATGCTAATTTCTCGATAGATTCATTCATTTTTGTGTCCCCCGAAAATGGATAGATAGCAGAATGACTCGGGAGAAGTCAGAGGTGTATATACATCCCCGACGTATTTAAAAAGATTTCGAAACTGGGTTGTATGTTGTTGGCATCAAACGTCTTAAATGCTGGAAACCTGAAACTTAATAGGGAGCCTTTAATCATATCCGTGATTGCATTGAAAATGCAGTTACATCGAATGCAGCTTCCCCGGGAAGTTGTGGTTGGAAACGAAACTTTACCGCTTTTAAGCGAGATTTGCAAGAGGTTAGGCTTTGACGAATCCGCGCTTGTAGTGACCGGTCCAGACACCAAAAACATTGCAGGTCGCAGGGTTATCGATCTGCTCACCGACAAGAAAATGGATGTTGACTATCTTGTTGTGAACTCCTCCACCATGTGGGAAGTTCGGGCTGTTGAAGAAAAAATTCGGGAGTTAAAACCTCAGGTTGTTCTCGGTGTAGGCGGAGGAACCAAGATTGATGTTGCAAAACTGAGTTCTACACGTCAAGGAATCGCCTTCATAAGCGTGCCAACAACCGCTTCACACGATGGTATTGCAAGTCCTGTGGCTGCTGTCAAGGGATTGGATAAGCCCTACTCGGTGATGGCGCAGTCTCCCATGGCTATAGTGGCAGACACAGATGTGATTATTAACTCAGATTACCGTTTCACTGCCAGCGGCTGCGGAGACCTTGTATCCAAGTTCACGTCTGTTCGAGACTGGGAGCTAGCCTACAAGGTAAAAAATGAATACTATGGGGAATACGCAGCAAGTTTGGCTCTCATGAGTGCACGGCTCATCACGAAAAACGCTGACGCAATCAAGCCCGGAGCAGAAGAGGGTCTCCGCCTTGTTTTGGAGGGGCTGATAAGCTGTGGGGTTGCCATGAGCATCGCGGGAAGCAGCAAACCCTGTAGCGGCTCAGAGCATCTGTTCAGTCACTCTCTTGATTTGATTGAACCCAATGGAGCCTTGCATGGAGAACAGTGCGGCGTGGGAGCAATAATGATGGCTTACCTCTATAACTTAGATTGGAAAGGCATCAAAGACACGCTTCAAAAAACCGGGGCTCCCACAACAGTTGAAGAACTGGGCATAGAACCCGAATCCATCATAAATGCTCTGGTGCAAGCCTCTAACATCCGCCCCGAACGTTACACAATTTTGGATGAAAAAAAACTGGATTACGCTTCTGCCAAGAAACTCGCCAAGGCCACCGGCGTGATCTCCTAGATTAAGCATATAAAATAGAATCTGCAAATCGGTGTTAAATAGTGGACAACCATTTCTGAAACTGCGTTTTTATTTTCTGCTTGGATTAATGAAATCATCCAAAAGTTTGCCCCTGCTCTACTTGCCTCCAAGAATCGGGGGATGAGCCATTTTTGAACTCGCCTGCTATTTGTTATTATATCCCGCTTTAGGTGAGTATCGAAGGGAGTAAACTGTTCTTGAGCTGACTAGACTGCTGAATTTGCTGTGAACGGCAGCGATGGTGTTGTAGCTGTTCAGGAGATGACTCTGTGGTTCAGTCTTTTTGAGTGTGTTTGTGAAGCTCTTGCTGGCTCTTTTACGCTTCTTTTTTGGGGCTTTTGGTTGCAACCGTCATTTCCCTTCTTGAGTATAGCTTTGTTTGGTCGCGTTCTAATTCTATATACTGTTCATATATTTATAGTTTTGTATGGACTAAAGTCCATATATATGAACTGTCTGACTGTGAATCTGAGCGGTCCAAACGTTCCCGCCTTCGCTGCGCTTTTTGCGAATCAAAAACGGGTTAATTCAATAATGTTTCATGTTTAGTTAAGAGTGTTAATGATTGATGTTGCGTTTGTGTTGGTATCTATGCTTGTTTAAAAGCGTCTCGGGGTTAATTGGGGAAAAGGAGCCGTTTTTGACAGCTAACGATATATCTGCATGTTAACAACAGTTATTTCGTTCTTTTATAGTAGTTTTCGGCTGGGTGTTAGAATTTGATCTCATGGAAGTACTCTTTTGAGAAAATAAACAAGGATTTGGAATTAGCTAGGAAAAAGAAGCAAGCTCTTGACAATCTTTACAATTCAGGCAGAATTTCGGCGTCTACATATGAAGCTCTCGACAACGAACTTACCACCATCATCTCTGATATTGAAATGCGCCAGAAAATGTTAGCCGACAATCTGGCCTCCAAAGTAGATGACCTCGAAAAGCAGATCGGTACCTTAGAAGTGTTTCTCGCCAACTCTGAAATCCAGTATGTTGCAGGAGAGATTGACGAAGAATTACACACTAACGAAAGTAACGCTTTTTCAAATGGTTTAAACGCCTTGAAAACGCAGTTGGGTTCCCTTAAGGAGGCAGTAAGCAGCCTTATACCCGAAGTTACAGCGCCAACCCCCCCACCCGTAGAAGCTGAGACAATGCAACTCACTGAAGGCATCTTTGAGGAAACTGCTGAAATATCCATGGATGCCGCTGTTGAGGCTCCTGTTGACGTGCCTATTGAGGCTCCTATTGAAGAATCAGTTGAAGAATCCGTTGAGGTTCCTGTTGAAGCTGCTGTTGAGTCACCGATTGAAGAGTATGTCGCGGCTCCCGTTGAGGTTCCTGAAACTCCCTTTGAGGAAGCAGCTGAAGAGTCGATTACCCCTTCTGTTGAAATTTCCCCTGAAGAGGAGACGCTAGAGGCTCCCGAGTC
>Ga0307419_10001596_pt1 | contig 11636 bp, 7 predicted proteins | sample SalMarWE160230MG_2_FD_202512 | JGI IMG/M metagenome (GOLD analysis project Ga0307419, IMG submission 202512) | Salt marsh sediment microbial communities from the Plum Island Ecosystem LTER, Massachusetts, United States - WE1602-30 | ecosystem: Environmental > Aquatic > Marine > Intertidal zone >... | reverse complement strand
GTTAAAGATACATCCTTAAGAGTGCCTTCTGATGTACACGGAGTTGTTATTGGTACGATTATCCTGGAGAGGGGTGCTCGTAAGGCCAACATAGATAAAGTTATAGAGAAGTATCGTGATATTATAGAACAGTTGAAAGCAAGAAAAGAGGCGGTTGTTAAAGCGGAACTTCTCGATAAAAAAGCTAAGGATTCAATTTATATAAATCCTAAAAAAGGAAAAAAGCAAAAATTATTAGTTAGAAAAAGTCAAATGATTCAAGAAAAACACTTGGCAAAATTGGAGCAGTGGACAGATTTAAAAGGTTATTCTAAGTTACAGGATTTCCTCGAGAAGATAAATCAAAAAATTAAAAAGATTGAGAAGGAAAGGGCAAATGCCGTTAAGGTTGCTGAAAGAGGAGATGAGTTGACTGCGGGTGTTAATAAGATGATTAAAGTTTATATAGGTCAACGAAGAAGAGCGTCGATAGGGGATAAGGTTTCCGGAAGACATGGTAATAAAGGTGTTATTGCGGCTATAGTGCCGGAAGAAGATATGCCTTTCATGGAAGATGGTACCCCTGTGGATGTTGTACTTAATCCTTTGGGTGTTCCTTCCAGAATGAATGTTGGGCAAATTTTGGAAACACATCTTGGCTGGGCTGCCGAAAAGTTAAATGTAAATGTCGGAAGTCCTATTTTCGAAGGGGTTTCTATTGACGAGATTAAAAAATTATTGAAGGAAGCGGGTCTTCCGGAAGACGGTAAAGTAGATCTTTACGATGGCCGAACCGGGGAACCTTTCGATCAGAAAATAACGGTTGGCTATATGTATTTAATGAAACTTTATCACATGATTGAAGACAAACATCATGCCAGAGCGACCGGACCTTATTCTTTGATAACCCAACAGCCGCTTGGAGGAAAAGCTCAATATGGAGGACAGAGATTCGGAGAAATGGAAGTATGGGCCTTAGAGGGTTATGGGGCCGCGCATACACTACAGGAAATGCTTACTATAAAATCCGATGATGTTGAAGGAAGGAATAAGGCTTACGAGGCGATAGTTAAGGGAGATCCCCCACCGGAGCCCGGATTGCCGACTTCATTCGATGTGCTTGTTAAAGAACTCAGGGGACTGGCTTTAAATATTGAACTCCTCAAGAATGGGGAGGAGGATAAATATGAAATTTAACGAAGGAAGATTCAAGGAAGGGTTGCCTAAACATTTTAACCTTATAAGATTTTCTCTTGCTTATCCTGAAAAAATATTGTCCTGGTCCCACGGTGAAGTAAAGAAGGCTGAGACTATAAATTATAGAACTCAGAAACCTGAAATGGGAGGGTTGTTCTGCGAGAGGATTTTTGGTCCGGTTAAGGACTATGAATGTAACTGCGGTAAATATAAAGGACCAAAGTATAAGGGACACATTTGTGAAAGATGTAAGGTCGAAGTGACGAAATCCAGCGTAAGAAGAGAAAGGATGGGACATATCGAACTGGCAGTTCCTGTGGTTCATATTTGGTATTACAAAGTTAATCCGAGTATTATCGGTAAATTGCTTGAATTAAAAAAGATACAGCTTCAGAGAATTCTATATTATGAATCTTATATTGTCCTCGATCCGGGAGACGCTCCCCTTAAGAAAGGGCAGGTTATTTCTAATGAAGAGTACGCGGATTTGAAGGATAAATTTAAAGGGGCTTTTACAGCTAAAATGGGTGGTGAAGGTATCTATGAGCTCTTAAAAGAGTTAAATCTCGGTGAAATATCTAAAGAACTAAAATCCGGAATAAAATCCGTTGGTTCAAAACATAAAAAGAAAAAATTATTACAGAAACTGTCTATAGTAGAGTCATTCCTTAAGTCCGGTAATAAGCCGGAATGGATGGTCTTACGGGTCTTACCGGTAATCCCTCCTGATGTTAGACCTCTGGTTCCTCTTGAAGGCGGAGTTTTTGCCACTTCTGATGTCAACGATCTTTACCGGAGAGTTATTACAAGAAATAACAGGCTTAAAAATCTGATAGAGATAGATGCTCCTCCTACCATACTTAGAAATGAAATGAGAATGCTTCAGGAATCTGTAGATGCGTTGCTGGATAATTCCAGATTGAGTCGTTCTATTACCGGCAGAGGTAATAGACCGCTTAAATCTATAACCGATTCTCTTAAAGGTAAAAAAGGAAGATTCAGAAGGAATCTTTTAGGTAAGAGGGTCGATTATTCCGGAAGGTCCGTTATTACTGTGGATCCAACTCTGAAATTATATGAATGCGGTCTTCCTAAGAAAATGGCAAAAGAACTTTTTAAACCTTTTATTATCAGGAAACTTGAAGAATCCGGGGTCGTCGATTCAATAAGACAGGCAAGAAGAGTTTTAGAAGCAAATGATCCAAAGGCATGGGATTTGTTAGAGGAAGTTGTAGATGGATATCCTATTTTATTAAACCGTGCTCCTACCCTGCACAGGGTTTCCATTCAGGCATTTTTGCCTAAGCTGGTTGAAGGTAACGCAATACGTATTCATCCTATGGTTTGTCCTCCCTTTAACGCTGATTTTGATGGTGACCAGATGGCAGTACATGTTCCTCTGTCTGCTTACGCTCAATTGGAGTGTTATTTCCTTATGATTTCTTCAAGAAATATACTGTCTCCTGCTAATGGAAGTCCTTTAATGGTTCCTACTCAGGATATAGTTATCGGAGTTTATTACCTTACACAGGAACGACATGGAGAAAAGAAGATAGAAGGTTTCTTTGACAGTATAGAAGAAGTAGTTTGTAATTATGAAGAGAAAGTAATAAAACTTCATAATTGGATCAAATTTATGCATAAAGGAGAATGGATAGAGACTACTGTAGGTAGAGTTATCTTTAATGAAATAGTTCCGGAGTCTCTTAGATGGGTAAATGAACCTCTGGAGAGCAAGGGATTAAAGAAGTTAATCTTGAAGTGTTATAAGAAACTCGGTATGGATAAAACCGCGGAATTTCTGGATGAAATTAAAGAACTTGGTTTTGAATACGCGAGTCGTTCGGGGCTCACCATAGGGCTGACAGATATGATTATTCCCGAAGCAAGAGAAAGAATTATAGAAGACGCTCAGAAAAAAGTTCAGGAAGCGGAAAGGCAGCATAAGATACAGGGTATCATTACAGAAGGAGAAAGATACAATAAAGTCATAGATACATGGACCAGAGCCACAGAGATAATCGAGAAAGAGATAGAAAAATCTCTAATGCTGGATAGAGACGGATTTAATCCTATTCATATGATGAGCAGATCAGGAGCAAGGGGTAATATGGATCAAATAAGGCAGCTTTGCGGTCTCAGAGGTTTGATGGCAAAGCCTCAAAAGAAACTTTCTTCCCAGGCAATAATCGAAACTCCCATCCTGCATTCTTTTAAAGAGGGATTGAACGAGATGGAATATTTTATTTCTTCCCACGGAGCCAGAAAAGGTCTTACGGATACAGCCTTAAAGACTGCTGAGGCGGGTTACTTAACCAGAAGGTTGGTGGATGTGGCTCAAGCAGTTGTTGTTGCAGAAGAAGATTGCGGTACGGTTATGGGGGTAGATGTTTCGGCTCTTATAGAAGGTGGAAAAGTTGTCGAGTCTCTGTTTGACAGGATTGAAGGATCTTATACTGCTGATGATGTTATTCATCCGCTAACGGGTGAAATTATTGTTCAGGCAGGTGAGTGGATAGATGAAGAAATAGGCAGGGAAATTGAAGAGGCGGGTGTAGAATCTGTCAGAAATCGTTCGGTCCTTACCTGTGAATCGGAAACGGGTATTTGTCAGAGGTGCTATGGCAGCGATCTATCAACCAGGAAATTGGTTCAAATAGGTACCGCGGTCGGAGTTATTGCTGCTCAATCCATTGGAGAACCCGGTACACAGCTGACTTTGAGAACTTTCCATGTTGGTGGAATTGCGTCAGGCGCGGCAGCCGAGTCTTATCAAAAATCACCTAAAGACGGAAAAATTACTTTTGCGGAAGATTTGGATTATAAAAATGTTAAAGAGAAACCAATGGTAGTTCTTTCAAGAAATTCCGCGCTTTATTTAACTTATGGTGAGGGTAAATTAAAATATAAGATTCCCTATGGATCGGTTTTGAAAGTCAGAGATGGGGATGAGGTTAAGAAGGGAGATGTTCTGTTTGAATATCAACCTTATTCTAATTTGATAATAGCAGAAAAAGAGGGTAAAGTTAAGTTTATCGATATTAAAGAGGGAGTTACTCTTAAGGAGATGGTAGATGAATCGGGAAAGAGACAGAGAATGGTGGTTTATGGTTCTAAGAGTAAATATCTGCCTACTATCGAGATTAGATATAAAAAGAAAAAAATAGCCGAATATCCGATCCCCAGAGGTTCTTATTTGTTTATTGAAGACGGAGCCGAAGTGGAAGTTGGTTCTCTTCTCGCTAAAAAACCGCGTGATATCGCTCGTACGCAGGATATTACCGGTGGTCTTCCGAGAGTCGAAGCTCTGGTTGAAGCCAGATCTCCCAAGGATAAGGCTATAATTTCCGAAATCGATGGTGTCATCCGATTTGGTAAAGTTTCCAGAGGGAAAAGAATTATTTATGTGGAATCGGATAAGGACAAGAAAAGGTATAAAGTTCCTTATGGCAAGTATTTTATGGTCCACGAGGGTGAAAAAGTAAATGCCGGGGATAAGTTATGCGAAGGTTTTGTAGACCCGCATGATATATTAAGAGTAAAAGGTGTGATAGCGGCACAGCAGTATTTGCTCAATGAAATTCAAGAGGTATACAGAATGCAGGGAGTTAATATAGATGATAAGCATATCGGAATAATCGTTCGCCAGATGTTCAGAAAGGTTAAAATCGCCGAAAGCGGAGATACCACATTTTTAGAAGGACAGGTTATGGATGCTAAAGAAGTAAAAGAAATAAATATGCAGATTGCGAAAGAAGGTGGGCAACCCGCGACTTTCGAACCGCTGTTGCTTGGTATTACGCATTCTTCCCTCTCTCACGAGTCAGTAATTGCAGCGGCATCTTTCCAGCATACTACTAAGGTACTATTGAATGCTGCTTTAGAGGGAAAATCCGATTATCTTAAGGGTTTGAAAGAGAATGTTATCATAGGAGGAAAAATTCCCGCGGGTACAGGATTTAAAGATTTTAATAATATACAATTAAAATATGATGAAGAAGAAGCAACAGAGGAAGCAAAAAGAGCATAGGAGGTTAATATGCCGACAATAAATCAGTTAATAAGAAAAGGAAGATCAAAAGTTAAGAAAAAAAATAAGTCCCCGGCTCTCGAGGGTAGTCCTCAGAAAAGAGGTGTGTGTTTAAGGGTATATACGACTACTCCCAAAAAACCCAACTCAGCTCTACGTAAGGTGGCAAGAGTTAGGCTTTCTAATGGGAAAGTCGTTAGTGCTTATATCCCCGGGGAAGGACATGCCCTGCAGGAACACTCCATAGTTTTGGTTAGAGGAGGCAGAGTTAAAGATTTGCCCGGAGTTAGATATCATATTGTAAGAGGGGTATATGATTCAGTAGGAGTAGAGGGTAGGAAAAATAGCCGTTCTTGTTATGGAACGAAGAAGCCTAAAGATAGTACAGGAGAGGGAAAATGAGAAGAAGAAGAGCTCCAGTAAGAGAAATACCCGCTGATTACAAATATCGTTCAGAACTTGTATCGAAGTTCGTAAATAATATAATGTACGATGGGGGAAAAAGCGTAGCAGAGGATATTTTCTACGGTGCTATCGATCTCATTACTGAACGTACAGGTAAAGAAGGCATCGATGTTTTCAATCAGGCTATTAATAATGTTAAGCCGATGGTTGAAGTCAGACCAAAAAGGATAGGCGGACAAACTTATCAGGTTCCGATGGAAGTAAGGGCGGGAAGAAAACTTTCTCTTGCTATTAAATGGCTGGTGAAAGCTGCCAGAAGTAGAGGTGAGTATCTAATGAAAGAAAAGCTCTGTAACGAGCTAATAGCCGCATCCAGAAAAGAAGGTAACGCGTACAAGAAGAAAGAAGATACTCATAGAATGGCAGAAGCCAATAAAGCCTTTGCCCATTTTGGTTGGTAATCTTTATATATTTGGGATAGTATAGTTTAGGAATTTTCAATGGCACGTGAACCTAATTCAGAGAAAAGGTTTGATATCCCTGATGTTAGAAATATCGGGATCATAGCTCATATAGACGCGGGGAAGACCACTTTAACTGAAAGAATTCTTTTTTACAGCGGAAGAGTTCATCGGATAGGAGAAGTCGATGATGGCTCTACTGTTATGGATTATATGGATCAGGAGAAAGAAAGAGGTATTACTATTTCTTCCGCTTCCACCACTATTTTCTGGAAGGGTAAAAGAATAAATTTGATAGATACACCCGGGCATGTAGATTTTACAGTGGAAGTCGAGAGAAGCCTCAGAGTGCTCGATGGCGGAGTAGTCATATTTAGCGGTGTAGAAGGTGTCGAAGCACAATCCGAAACGGTCTGGAGGCAAGCGGATAAATATAATCTTCCGAGAATTACATTTATAAACAAATTAGATAGAAAAGGCGCGGATTTTTTCCGGACTGTTAAAATGATGGAAGATAGACTTAAGGTAACCCCCCTCGTTTTGAGTTTACCTCTTTATGCCGGAGAGCAAGTAAAAGGAACTATCGATATTGTGGGAATGAAAGCCTGGATATGGGAAGACGAGAAGGGACTCGATTTTAAAGAAATACCAATACCCGATGAGTATTCTGATTCGGTAAAGAAATATAGAGAAGAACTTCTGGATAAGGTAAGTTTTCATGATGATGAGGTTGTGGAACAATTTCTTAATGAGGAAGAGATAGATTCATCTATTTTGAAAAGGGCAGTCAGAAAAGGGACAATCAAAACTGATTTTTTCCCGGTTGTTGCCGGTACCGCTCTTAGGAATATTGGTGTGCAAAAAGTTATGGATGCTATTGTAGATTATCTTCCTTCCCCCCTGGATGTCCCCCCTCCCCGCGGTAAAAATCTGAAAACGGGTGAAGAGGAAATAAGAGAAACCGATCCGAACGGACCTTTTAGCGGACTTGTTTTTAAAATAATATCTAATCCCCATGGTAAATTAGCTTTTGTAAGAATTTATTCGGGAAAAATTAAACAGGGAGATAGAGTATTAAACGTAAATACTGATAAATTGGAAAGAATTTCTAAAATTATTCTCATTCACGCGGACAAGAGAAAAGAGGTAGATTCTATAGAAGCCGGAGAGATTGCCGCTTTTGTCGGCCTTTCACAGGCTGCTACGGGTCATACTTTGGCCGATCCGAGAAAGCCTATCCTTTTCGAGCCTCCTGAGATGCCGGAGCCTGTAATTTTTACCAGTGTTTCACCGAAGACCAATGCGGATCAGGAAAAACTTTTTGTAGCTCTAAATAAAATTCATGAGGAAGATCCCACCTTTCAGATAAAAATAGATCCGGATACCGGAGAAACTTTGATTTATGGTATGGGAGAACTACATCTTGAAGTTATTATGGAGCGGCTTAAAAGAGAATCCAGTGTCGAGGCAAGAGTCAGAACCCCAAGAGTTGCTTATAAGGAAACTATAACTCAGAACGCTAGCGCCGAGGGTAAATTTATTAAGCAAAGCGGAGGTAAAGGACAATACGGTCATGTTATATTATCTATAGAGCCGTCCGAGGAGTTTGAATTTATAAACAAGGCTAAAGCTAATGATTTACCTAAGGAATTTTTAAAAGCTATAGAGGAAGGCATAAGAGAGGCGATGTGTTCCGGAAGTCTTGGTGGTTTTGAAATTTTAGGAGGGCGAATTACTATAACCGGTGGATCTTTTCACGAAATAGATTCATCTGATATCGCGTACAAGATAGCCGCTTCGAGAGCTTTTAAGAGCGCGTATAAAAAGGCAAATCCTGTGCTTTTGGAGCCTCTTATGGAAGTGGAGGTTACTGTTCCGAATACATACTTTGGAACCATTTTGGATGATATCAATACGAGGAGAGGTGATGTAAAACACGTTGATCATATCGAAGATCTTGCTATAATCGAAGCAGATGTTCCTCTCGCGAATTTATTTGGTTATGCCACTTCCTTACGTTCTCTTACGGGGGGGAGAGGTGTGCATTTTATGCAGTTTGAAAAATATCAGCCGGTACCCGAGAAAGTTATGGAAAAGGAACTCGATAGTATAAGAGGATATTAAAGAGAATTCAAAAATCAAATATCAAATTGTAAAATTACAAATAAAAGTTCAATAAAAATTCAAAAAAAATAATCTCACACAAAGCCACAAAGATCACAAAGTTTTGTATTGTTTTTAAGCTAACAGCTAAAAGCGAATAGCGAAGAGCTATGTTTAAAAACAAATTACACGAATAACACAAATAAACTAAAAAAATTTACCGCAGAGTACACAGAGAAAAGAAACACACAGAGAGTACAGAGATACACAATACGAAAAAGCCGCTTATTAGTAAATTAGTAAAAACCACCCCAACGATTCTACATAGAAAACAAATGGTAAAAATTTTTTTAACTAAAGCCTAAAACCAAAAACCTATATTAACTACTAAGAACCTTTTTACTATTTCTATATTTGGCGATATAATCTTTTAGCACTTGCCTGATCATTACAAATGGAAACAAATCTGAACCAAAGTGAAAACCAATAACTCCAATTAAACCTAAAGGACTAAATAATATCACTGTAAAAAATATATAGTGAAGCGTATGCTCGAAAATTACGGATATTCCCTGATAAAGATGCAGTATTATAAATACCGCGTAACCAATAATTATTGTTATATAGAAGTTTTCGATTAATAGCCCCAGCTTATATACTAATATTCCTCTAAAAAGAAATTCTTCATAAATTGGATTTAATAATACAATGCTGATTATTAGAATGTTTTTATCTCTGGTTTTTCTTGGTAGAATAGAGCGATATGCCCTATAATTATGAATTGTACTCTTGAACATTGAGAATTTATGTAATGTTATACGATGTAGTAGTTGCCATAAAGTGTTTATTAGAAACCCAGTAAAAAAACAAATAAAGGGGTTGATTTCGAGTTTTATGCCAATTTCATGAATGCTATTTTTATCATCGTAAAACATAACTGTAAACAGAGCTAATACTATAATGTAAATAATTATAAAACTGGATAGTTTTATTTCCTTGGGTCTTTTTTCGTGATGTGGCCAATCTGCAAACTCATGTTTTTTATATTTCATTGCAGCGGAATAAATACTGACAAATATTATTGTCCAAAAATATAAAGATATGAAATCTAACATATTATGTTTGTTCTGATATCGATCACAAGAATAATAGGGGAGTAATCGATATTCATAATTTTTATTTTTGCTTTAATGACAGAAATTCTACGGTGTCAGATAATAGTGAAGGTATTACCAGTTCGTTTTTCCAAATGTTAAAATAAATATCCGCGGGACCATGGTGCCCGGTTGACACGATTTCGGGCTCATTTTTAAATGAGCTATTGTATTTGTAAATTGTACCCTGTTTTGTATAACCTTTTTGAAAACTTCCCGGTCCCCATTCCGAAACATAACAATTGCCCTCCGTATCGAGAGTTATTCCATCGAGATTTGTAAGTTCTGTCGATACGAGTGTTGAAATAGTCGAGTCTTCGAGACTTATTTCATCTATCGGGGCTTTTTCCACGAAGTAGCAAACTAAAAGTCTGTTATTCTGTTTATCATAAGTGATACCATTTGGACCACCTTGAGTTTTCATAAACAGCGAATAAGTTTTAGAGGCAATATCGATTTTAAAGACTTTTGCGGTATTGCTGCCTGTTACATATAAGAATCCGGAATTATCGACTGTGATATCGTTTAAAAAAGATGCTTCTTCTATTAGAATTTCTAGTTTGGTGCTTCCGTCTGTAATATCGAAACCTCTTACCTTTTTTGGATTATCCACGATATATAATGTATTTTTATATATTAATATCCCAAGTACTTTCGATAATCCCTTTTTGAAATAAGTTTTTTTCCCGGTCGAATCTATCTGGATAATGCTTCCGTCTCCGAAGTTAGAAATAAAATATCGTTTTGTTAAGGGGTCGAAAACCGCGCTTTCAGGCATTTTGAATTCCTGCGAGTAAGAGAAGTTAGAGATTAGTAAAGTTGTTAACAAGATAAATAGATTGTATCTCATATGATAAATTGTAGTTGTTTCGAGAACTTTGTCAAGGAAAATCAAATCGGAATCCTAACAGATCAGTCCAATGTCCAGAGTCCTAAGTCCAATGTCAGAACTAGAAGTATAATGAAAAGTGTCTTTACCTCCCCCCAGGTGTGGGTTATTATTAAAGAAAAAGGAGGTTTAGTATGCTTTATCTTGGATGTGACGTACATAAGAATTATACTACTATTAGTTTTGTGGATGAAACCGGAAATTGCAAAGGAACGAAAAGCTTTTTCAACAACATCGATGAATTAAAACATTTATTAAGTTTATTTCCGGAAGAAGAATTTTCTGCCGTTTTGGAAGCCGGATTGAATTGGGGAGTTATATATGATATGCTTGATTCTCTTTCGGAAGTAAAAAGTGTTTCTCTTGCTCATCCACCTAGAGTAAAAGCGATAGCATCCGCGAAAATAAAGACTGATAAAATAGATTCAAAAATACTTGGGCAATTATTAAGAACAGATTTAATTCCTGAAGTATGGGTTCCCTGTAAAGAAATCAGAATATTAAAGGATATTGTAAGATCCAGAGCTTTTGTAGTAAAAATAAAAACAATGATAAAGAATAGAATCCATGATATTTTAAGGAAATCACATATTAATCCTCCGGAAGTCAAGGATATATTCGGGAAATACGGAAGGATGTGGCTGGAAGATATCGAACTTTCAGATAAAAGAGCGGATAAATTACTGAGATATCATCTTAAATTAAAGGATACTTTTGAAGAGATGGAAATAGAATTAAAGAAATGGATAAATAAAGAAATGAGATCAAACGAAGATTTAAAGTTGGTTAAGGCGATTCCGGGAATAGGGGATGTATTCGGGCCTATAATAGTTTTAGAAATAGATAATATAAACAGATTTCCCGATCCACCTCATCTGCATTCATACAGCGGACTTGTACCATCTACGCATGTTTCAGGGAATATGAGTTATCACGGTAGATTAATAAGAGGTAACAGATGGTTAAGATGGGCATTTATAGAAGGAGCTCATACATCTGTCAGAATATCGCCATATTTCAGGGAACATTATACCAGGATTAAGAGAAGAGCCGGGACCCAAGCCGCAAGTGTTGCATCCGGGAGAAAATTAGCTACAATTGTATATAAAGTATTAAAAGATAAGAGACCATACATCGAAGAATATAAGATAAAGAATAATAAAGGTCGGTTGCCCTCTGTTGGGATTAGCGGAGGAATTTCCTCGCGCTCTTTACTAGAATAGGGAACCGGCCTTCAATATAATACGATATGCGAAAGGCATCAAAAGAAGAATAAGAAAAAACAGAAAAAAGTTACCCAGAGATGTTTTTAATATTAATTTAAACAGGAGGTAAAAAAAGTTTAATTTAACCCCACCCCTTGACACTTTTCAAAGAAAATCCCAATCCCTAAATCCAAAATCCTAAAATTAGGATGC
>Ga0307419_10001595_pt1 | contig 11651 bp, 8 predicted proteins | sample SalMarWE160230MG_2_FD_202512 | JGI IMG/M metagenome (GOLD analysis project Ga0307419, IMG submission 202512) | Salt marsh sediment microbial communities from the Plum Island Ecosystem LTER, Massachusetts, United States - WE1602-30 | ecosystem: Environmental > Aquatic > Marine > Intertidal zone >... | reverse complement strand
ACCCTCCTCCTTCCAGGTCAGGTTGGGCACGCGCTCGAACCGGCGGTCTCCCTCCACCTCGCGGACCAGCTCCAGCAGGCAGGGCTCCGTCACGCTGCCGCGCAGGACGAAATCCACCTGGGGATACCGAACGAGCTCCTCGTGGAAGTAGCTGGACGAGATGCCCCCGAAGACGATGGGGATGTCCGGGTGGAGCCGCTTGAGCAGGGCCGCCACCTCCAGGGACCCGTGTGCGTGCGGGAGCCAGTGGAGATCGATGCCGAACAGCCGGGGCCGGTAACGCCGCAGGAAGCGCTCGGGGCGGAAGCTCCGGCTCCGCATCATGCGGAGCGCCAGGTTCACGATCCGCACCCGCATCCCGTGCCGCCGCAGGTAGGCGGCCAGGGTCGCGAACCCGATCGGGTACATCTCGAACACGGTCGACGACGGGACGACGTCGCTGATCGGCCCGTAGAAGATGGCCCTGCGACGAAAGTCGTAGACGCTGGGCGGATGGACGAGGACTACGTCGGGACGTCCCACCGCATCATGCCAGGAGAGCCCACAGGACGAGGACGATGAGCACCGTCCCGATCCCCACCGCGATGAAGCCCACCGTCACCGACCACAGGTAGGCCGCCCGGGAGGCCGGCTGCACCACACGCTCTTGGACGCGGCCATCCCGCTGGAGCCGCTCGTACTCGAGGCCGTGCTCCTCCTTCATGTAGGCCGCGGTGGCCCGGCCGGTGAAGATCACGGTGTCGATCGGGAACTTCTCCGGACGCAGGTGCACGTTGAAGAAGTGGATGGTGAAGATGAAGGACGTGGCCAGCAGCGCCTCGTCGCCGTGCACGATGGTCGCGATGTTGAACACCCAGCCGGGCATGAAGCGGGCGAAAAAGGTCGGGAACCACAGGAACAGGCCCGAGGTGCCGATGATCGCGACCCCCCAGAACACCGCCCAGTAGTCGAACTTCTCCATGTAGCTGAAGCGCTCGAACTCCGGGTGCGGCCCCTTCCCGAAGAACCACCTGAACATCTGGATGAGGTCACGGAGGTCCCTGGGTTGGGGGACCATGGAATCGGGCCCCCACAGAAGCTTCTTCGGTCCCTCGACCCGCAGCAGCCGGTACGTGATCTGGATGACGTGGGCGAAGAAGTAGCCGAAGGTGATGATGGCGCACACCCGGTGCACGAACCCGGCGACCACCGGCCCTCCGAACAGGTCCATGACTCCGCGGGCCCACGGCGCCGCCGCGAAGCGGAGCGGCAACCCGGTGGCGACCAGGCCCAGGAAGGACACGATCACCATGATGTGGAGCGCCCGCTGGAAGCCGGTGAAGCGCCGCATGTACGGCCCCTCGCCGCGTCCTGCCGCGTCCATCGCCCGCCTGGTCATGACTCGCTCCCTCCGCTCGTGGGAGATCCTCCCGCCGGTCCGACGCCGGGGCCATCATCGATCGGCCCGCCGCCACCCGGGCCGCGCGGTCCGTGGCCGCCCCGCCGGTGCTCGATGCCGTTCCGGATCAGCCACAGCACGCTGTGGAGCACGAAGAAGGCCATCACGCTGACCAGCAGGCCGGTCATGAGCAGCCACGGCCAGTACAGGCGAGGGTATTTCGTCCGCTGCCTGGGGTCGCCGTGCGCGTAGTACTTCACGAAGTTCGCGTTGGCGCCCTCGTGGCACTGGCTGCAGGTGTGGACCAGGTTGCCCGCGAACACCGTGGACTTCGGGTCCGTGGGCGAGCGCATGTCGTGCGCCGTGTGGCAGTCGCTGCACTTGGCGGCCAGGTTGGAGCCCAGCTGCGTCACCTGCCCGTGGTAGGTCTCGAAGTAGGTCTCGTACAGGTGCTCGTGGCAGCTTCCGCACTTCTGGACGGTGCTCCGCTGCCAGGCCGGCCGGTCGGCGCGGACGATCTCGTGCGCGGAATGGCAGTCGATGCACACGGGCTTCGGATGTCCCTCGGCGATCCCGGGCTGTTTCGGGTAGCCCGGCCCGTGCGCGGAACCCTCGAACACCTTCACCACACCGGCGTGGCACTTGCCGCACGTCTGCGGGATGTTGGCCCGGTTGACCGAGGAGCGCGCCGAGTCGGGCGGCAGGATGAGGTGCGCGCGGTGGCAATCCGAGCAGGTGGCCGAGACCACGAGCCCGTCCCGGGTGAGCGCGATACCATGGACGCTCTTGGGAAAGGCCGTGGCGGCGACACGGGCTTCCTGGTACGCGGGACCCGTGAAGTAGCGGCCGATGATGCGCGGATCGCCATGGCAGCGGCTGCACAGCCCGGCGACGTTGAGCGGATAGATCGGCGACCTCGGATCGGTAGCGGCGCGGACCCCATGGCTCCCGTGACAGCCCACGCAGGTGGGGGCGTCCCCGACCGTTTCGGCGTTCCGCGCGTGGATGGATGCGGCCCAGTCGCGGCCCTCCTTCTCGTGGCAGGTGGAGCAGGGGACGACGACCTGGCTCGCCTGGTGTGGGAAGCCCGCCCCGAAGCCACGATGGCAGTCCGTGCACTGGAGCGAGTGGTGCACGGAGCTGTCCAGGACGGCACCGGTCACGAACAGTGCCGAGTCCTGGCGGGCGCCGGACGCGTTGGCGGAGAGGAGGTCACGGTCGGCATGGCACTTGGTGCACTCCACGACCTGCGTGGATCGCGCCGGGGTCGACTGGGCCGATGCGGACCGCACTCCAACGAGTCCTGTGGCGGTCGCGCCCAGCATGCAGATGAATCGGACCACGGAGCGCATCTCGGCATCCCTCCGCGCTAGTGGACTTGTGGCCGCTCCTCCGCGCCCGTACCCGGCACGGCCGTGCGGGCCGTTCCCATGGCCGGCACCCGATGACATACGTTGCACGCCTTTCCAGGGTTGTGCTCGGTCTTGTCCGCGTGGCACACCGTGCAGACCTGGCGCGTCCAGTGCGTCAAGCCCGGGACCGAGGTGTGGCACTGCGCGCACAGCACGTGGTTCTGGCGGTCGTGCAGGGCCAGGACGCCGCCCCGGTGGCAGTTCAGGCAGGTGACCGTCGGCTGGTGGTGCTGCGCGTGACAGTTGTCGCAGTTCAGGTCCTTCGCGCTCATCAGCGGCGCCGTGTGACAGGTCGTGCAGGCGATGTTGGCCGCGACGTGGGGCCCGTGCGGGAAGGTCCCCTGCGGCAGGGTGATGGGCCGGGACGGCGCTCCGCCCGGTCCCTCGTGGCACGTGGCGCAGTTCCGGGGCTGCACCACCGGATGATGGCAGGCGTTGCAGCTCGCGGTGGACGCGAGCGTGATGCCGCCGTGGTTCGAGAACGGTGTGTGGCAGTCGCTGCACTGGAGCCCGGCGCGCAGCACGTGGGCGGTGTGATCGAACGACTCGCCCTGGAACGTGCCCTTCTGTTGCTCGATGCCCAGATGACACTGTAGGCACATCGTCTCGCTCACCTGTGGGCCGAGATCGACGGATGGCACACGGTAGGGGAGGCGCTCCTCCTGCACGGCCTGGCGGACCATCTTGAGGGCCGCTCGCAGGAGCTGGTCCGCATAGACGACATTGTGGGCCCCCTTGCCCTCTCGCACGAACTCGACGTTGGCCTGCGCGAGACCGAGGAGGCTGTCGGCCACGTTACGCCGGGCCAGAGGGACCGTCGCCGCGGCGGATCGGGCCGCGCTCACCAACGGGGCCACGAGGCCGACCTTGCGCTTCATCTCCTTCTGCCAGCCGGGCAGCACGTTGGCGTAGCGAATTCCGTGACAGGAGAGACACGAGGACTCGCTGGCCACGTGGACCGTGTCGTGTCCCGGAAGGCTCTTCACCCGGTCGTGACACGCTACGCACGAGACGCGCGCCTTGTACATGGAGCTCGGCGTGCGCTGCACGCCGTGCCCCCCGATGCCGGCGAACATCTTCTGCTCGTCCAGGTGCACCGACTGGTGACAGCTCCTGCAATCCAGCTCCACCGTCGTGGTGAGGGAGACGATGCGGTGTTCGATGGGCGTGTGGCACTGGATGCACGCGATGTTGTGCTGCGTGACATGAACGGTGTGCAGCATCGTCGGCTCGTTGATCCTGGCCAGACGGGCCGGCTCGTTGTGGCACGTTACGCAGCGGGCCTCGTCGACGTCGCCCGTTCCGTGCGTGACCTTGTCGTGACAGGACAGGCAGTCGATCCGGTCCCGCACGAACTGCGGGTGGTCGATCACGTATCCCTCGGGCGACGTGACTCTGGGGGGCGACGGGTGGCATCCCGTGCACCCCCCCAGCGGCTGCCCGGCCGGCCGGTCCTTGAAGTGACACAGGAAGCACGTGCCTTCGGTCACGGCGATGTGCGTTCCCTGCACGATTTGAGAGTGGCAGCTCGTACAGTGGAGCTGCATGCCACGCCGGATCTCGCCCAGGTGTCGGGCGTGGTCGAAACGGACCCCGTGGAAGTTCACGGCGCCCTCGATGAGGCGGCTGGCGTGACAGCCGGAGCGCAGACAGGACGCGTCGCTGATCTCGGCCCAGGGCCGCATCCCATAGGCGCCGGTGAAGTACTTCACCACCATGTTGGCGGCCTGGATCTTCTGGTTCACCTCGGACTTCACCCCGGGCGGGATGTGGCACTTGATGCAGGCCACGTCGCGGTGTGACGAGGTGGACCACGACTGGTAGTACGGCTCCATGACGTGGCAGCTCTTGCAGAACCACGGCTGGCTGGAGACCTCCACGAAGCCGACCGTGCCCACGCTGATCAGGATGACCGCCAGGATGACGATCGGGAGCAGGACGACGCTCCACTGCGCGATCCGCCGGCGGATGGTGGGCCACATGGGCTATGTCTCGGAAGAGTCCGAGTCCCGGCTCGTCTTCCGGAGACCGCGCAAGGCCAACAGGGCGAGCGCGACCGCGGACAGCGACAGGAACCACACCGGCAGGAGAAGCAGCCTGTGCTCCCCACGGCCCTCCTGGGTGGCCTTGGCCCGCGAGTCGAGATCGATCGACACGGACCGCACACGACGCGCGAGGTCGTCGAGCGTGTCCAGGTTGAGGCGGTGCTGCTTCTGGGCGATCTCGCGGAAGTACGTGAGGCCCGCCTTGTACCGGAATCGATAGTAGCCGACTCGCTCGCCCGCGGCCGACATCTGGTCGATCGCGCGCTCGGCTGACTGGATGTCCGAGGTGGCCTGCACCACACGGCGCTGGATGTCGACCGCGAGCTGATGGACCTGAGAGTTCGAGCTGTGGCACCGGTTGCACGTCGCACTGATGCTGTCCGCCGGGACTCGTTCGGTGCCGTGGTTGCTGTGGCAGGCCAGACAACCGGGCAAGTTCCCGGCGCGGGCGGCGGCTCCGTGGGGCCCCTTCGCGAACTCCTGCTCGACGAGCACGTGACACCGGCCGCACACGCTGGCGATCTCGGTCACCGTGGGTGGCAGCTCGGAGTGCGCGCCATGACACCCGACGCACGTGGGCGCCGCGAAGTTCTGATCCTGGAAGAGGGCCACGCCGTGGGCGCTGTTGCGGAACTGCGCGAACTGGTCCGTGCGAATGTGGTACTTCGCCATGAGCTTCGGGTCCGAATGGCAGCTCGCGCAGGTCCCGGGAATGTTCGTGGGATAGACGCGGCTACGGGCATCGTAGGGTGGGTAGATGATGTGCGTGCCGTGGCAGTCCGTGCACGTCGGCACGTCCTTGTTGTGCTGTCCGAACAGCAGCTGGCCGTGCTGGCTGGAGCGGAACTGGGCCAGCTGACCGGTGGGCAGGTCGTATTCGCGCATCTTGTCGGGGTCCGAGTGGCACGAGCCGCACAGCTCGGCGGTGGCCACTTTGTCCGGCTTGCCGACGAAGTGACCGCTATGTCCCTGGGGCAGCGTCACGGCGGCCGGGTCACCGCCGTGGCAGCTCACGCAGGTGACGCCGTGCTCCGCATGGACCCCCTCGGTCGCAGCCCTTCGCTGTGCCGCATGGCAGGCCAGGCAGCCGTTGGCCGTGTCGGCCGCGGCTCCGGGGACCCTGGCCCGGAGTGTCTCGACGACACGCCCGGCAGGGCGAACCGAAGTCGGTCCTCCCGCCGCGGGCGCGGCGGCGAGGACGGCCGTCAGCACCGCCGTCAGCGCCGCAGTCCTCATGGCGCGCCTCCCGGATTCGTCGTGTCGGATCCGGTCTCCGCCGGCCGTTGGGCGGGCGCGATGTGGGGCAGGGGAGCGCCCGGCGTAGCCCCGGTGGGCTGCCGCTGGAACGGCGTCAGCTCACCCGAGGTGGCCGTCGGAATGGAGCGAAGCCGCCGCCCGGCACCCCAGGCGGCCGCGAAGGTCAGGAAGAACAGGACGCCCAGGGCGGCCACGATCGGTCGGCGCCGAAGCCGTCTCTCGGGAGAACGGTCGAAGATCGGCAGGAGCACCATCCCGGCTCCGAGCAACAGGAACGCGCCGAAGCCCCAGCCGCCCAGGTAGTAGATCAGGGCTCGAGAGACGTCGGCCAGGATCCAGGTCGAGAACAGCATCCCCGGGGGCTGCGCGGGGTTGGCCGGAGCGGCGACCGGGCGGGGGAACAGGAGGGCGGCCGTCAGGGCCACGGCCACGACGAGCGTTCCGGCGACCACCATGCGCAGGAAGTGATACGGGAAGAACGGAACGCCCGTCCCGTTCGGCTGGTGCGCGCGCACGCGGGGCGCTACGCCGTGCTTCCGTACCAGGGCGAAGTGCAGGGCCAGAAGGCCCAGCACCAGCCACGGGAGCACGATGACGTGAATGGCGAAGAACCGGCTCAGGGTGGCGCCGGAGACGATGGGGTCGGCCCGCAGGACCCGGACGAGCCCCCCGCCCACGACGGGCGTGCGTCCGAGGATGTCGAGTCCCTCGGTCACCGTCCAGTACGACCACTGGTCCCACGGCAGGAGGTAGCCGGTCGCGCCGAACGCGAACACGCTGAAGAGCAGAAGCACGCCCACGATCCAGTTGGTCTCGCGCGGAGGCTTGTAGGCGGCTCCGAAGAACACGCGGGCCATGTGCAGGAGGGCCACCAGAACGACCAGGTTCGCCGCCCACACGTGCAGGTCGCGCATGAGCCATCCGAAGGAGACGCCGGACACGATGTGCTGGATGCTCTGATAGGCTTCCTGTGCGGACGGGCGGTAGTAGAAGGACAGGAGCACGCCCGTCACCACGAGGATGATAAACAGGAGGTAGGCGATCCCGCCGAACGCCTGACGCCACCCCGCCTCCGGGGAGAGCCGGTGCCGCAAGGCCTTGCGGAAGGCTGCACCGATCGATAGCCGCGTGTCGATCGGACCGTACAACAGCCCGACGAAGCGGAGGATCACCAGCAGGCTCGCGTCGGTGCTGGCCTTGAGGTCGGCCCACAGTCGTGCGAACCACTGCCTGGCAGCCTTCGGGTCCCGGGGTGCCATGCTAGGGCCTCGCCACGTATACGATGCCATCACGGATGAACACCGGATAGCGCTGGAGGGGAATGGTAGAGAGCCCGCGCACTACGTTGCCACGGAGATCGTAAACGAGGTGCGTGCAGGGCGATACGATCCGCAGCGACGTCTCGTTCCAGCTCAAGATGCAGCCATCCGTCGGTGCCGTGCCCTGCAAGGCGGAGTAGGACTGGTCCCCCGTGCGGACTACGAGGATGACCTGGTCGCCCCAGTTGATGATGCGACTGCTGTTGACCGGGAAGCTGGTCTCCGGCGCGACCTGGTACGCCGGCTGGAGCTCCTCCAGCTGCAGCGGCCCGGAGGGAATCAGGTACAGCACCACCGCGAAAAGGGCGCCGACCAGCAGGAGACCCAGGCTGCCGGCCAGGACGTACTCGCCGAACGTCGGTTTCCAGATCGGTGCACCGGCCTGTGGGTTGGTATCCATCGTCAGGACGACGGCGGCTGGAAGGAGGGCATCGCCGCCCCGCCGAGGAGCCACTGGCCACCGGGGACGCGGCACACTCTCGAGCCCACCTCGTCGTTCGGAGTGCGGATCCGGACCGCCCAACCACTTCCTGGCTTCGGCATGCCCTCTCTTCGGTTCAGGGAAGGGCCGCACTCTCTCGGCCCAGTATACCTTCTCGGCAAGGCCACCGCACCCCGTCGTGGCTGCCAAAACCTCGTATTGAGTTGGGGTTCCGCTCCATGCAGGCCCGGATGCTTGGCGGACGGGACCGACGTCGGTCGCGACGGATCCGGACTAGCCGCCACCCTCGGTCGGAAGCGAGAAGTGACAGATCCCACAGGAGATCGTGCTGCGATCGGAGATACGGTTGGGGTCGAAGCCTGGACCGTGGGGGTTGATGCGGAATCCGAACTTGGCGCTGTGGCAGCGCAGACACGAGCTCTCCTGGTGACAGGCCACGCAGCTCTCAAGGTTCTGTCGGGCAGCGCGGCCGTGCACGATGAGCCAGTTGGGCTCGGCGTCGTGGAACGCCGGGCTGCCCGCCGTGCCCCCGCGACCGACTCCCATCTTCTCGTGGCATGCCAGGCAGAACGCCTGCGCCGAGTGACACTCTGAGCACTGGACCCGGCGGGCGAACGCATCCGCGCCGTGTTGCAGCACGTAGTCGGGCGGGTGGAAGCCCCCGGTCCGCGGCGGTGACGCGGGCTTCCGGGTGGCCCCGGACCCGGCGCCGCGGTCCGACCCGGGCGCCCCGGATCCGCTCGAGTCCGTGACCGGCGGAACCGTGTCCCCGACGGCGGTCGTCGCAAGCCGGGAGAGCGATGATGCGCCGAACCGGTTCTCGGTCCGTGTCGCCCGGTCGCTCTCCAGGGCGCCGCGACGCAGGGAGGCCAGGAACACGACCGGGCGGGGGCCGGTGCTCGGGCGACGAGGTCCGGTCGCCGGGCTGGCGCCGTGCGGCCGATCTCCCCGTGGCAGCAGGCTGGTGGGACCGTCCTGATCCCGCCCACCGCCAGAGCCACCGGTTCCGGGTGCCTTGAGGGCGGGCGAGGTGGGTACTCCGCCCTGGTGGCACGCCGTGCACTGGACCTCCGTGTGACATGACGAACAGGTGACGGCGCCGGCCGCGGCCGCCGCGCCGTGTGCGAGCGCGAAGCCAGGCCCGTGACCCGGCGGCGTGCCCTGGATCCGGATGCCCGTCGGACCTCCCTCGACCACCTGCGGCATCTGCGACAGGAAGCCCGCGCGCGGTCCCTGGTGGCACGTGGCGCAGCTCGATGCGGCGTGACAGCTGGCGCAGGTGGACAGGGAGGTCCTCGCCGTCTTCGCATGCCCCAGGATCCAGTTGCCGTGCCGGTGGCTCGGAGGCTCGGGCCACTTGCCCTTCCGGCCGGCCTCGAGGCTCGCGATGCGGGCATCCGGAGCGAGCGCCTGGATCGGCGCGACGCTCGAGGCGTTCAGGTGACACCGGGTGCAGCTCTGGCGGGCGTGGCACACGGAGCAGGACGCGCCGGATGCGCTGGCCTTCGTGCCGTGGGTGAACAGGAAATCCGCCGAGTCGTGCCAGGTGGGCTTGGGAAAATCGGCGATGTCGGACGTCTTCAGCGCGGTGGCCTGGGCGACGGGCACGTGACAGGTGGCGCAGTCCGCGTTGCCCGACTGGTGATGCTCGGGCTGGTCGAAGCCGTGGCATTGGCTGCACAGGGCCGGTCGCGCCATGACCACCTGCATGCGCTTCGTGCCGCCTTCGGCCTGGTGGCAGGTCGTGCAGTCGTTGGGCGGCGCCCCGAGCTTCGCGAGGCCGGCGGCGTGCCGGGCGTGCGTGAAGCGGAGGTTGGTCCGCGGGTGCTCCGGCGTCGTCCATTCGATCTTGTGCACCGTCGTTCCGTCGTGGCACACCGAGCAGAACTCCGGTCCCACGGACAGCCACGTGGCCGAGTCACCCTTGAGGATCCCGGCATGGCAGCCGTCGCACGTCGGGAAGAGGCCCACGTGCGTGGCGTGCGGGAAAGGCCGCTGGACCATCGTGGTGTCCTGACCCGCGAGCGCGGATCCCGTACAGGGGGCGGCGACCGTCAGAACGATGGCGGTCGCGAGCGCCCACCGTGACATCGCGCGGCCGCTCACCGGCCGTAGCCCCGGAGCACCGAGTCCACGCTCGGCTCGGTGCCGAAGTGGTAGCCCACGCCGAGGAACATGCGGAACTGGGTCCAGTCCGAGACCGCCGGCCGGTCCGTGTAGTCCAGCCGGTAGAAGCCCGCGCTTCCGTTGAGGGACATCTGCCCGAGTGCCACGGATCCGATGAGCCCTCCGCCCGAGAGGCGCTGGTCACCCAGCCGGTACTCTCCGAAACTTCGCGTGGAGGTGGCCTGCAGGGCGACCCAGGTTCCGCTGCCGAAGCGACGGCCGGCCGACAGGTCTCCACCCATGTCGGCCGCCCCCGGACCGATGTCCGCCTGATAGCGACCGTTGACGAACCAGGGGCCCGCCGCCCAGTCGGCACCGCCGAAGGCGCGCCAGCCCGTGTCCTTGAAGTCGGCCAGGTTGCCACCGGCGGTGTTGGAGTTCTCGTACCAGCGGTAGCCTCCGCCGGCCTGGAGGCCGAGGCCCAGTGACGGGAGGCGCCACCCGATGCTGGCGCTTCCGCCATCGTAGCCCACGGGGCTGAACGCTCCCCAGATCGTCCACAGTGGGAAGAAGGGCCGGTAGTGGCGGTATTCGGCCGTCACGGCCACCCCGGGCCGGACCGGCAGCGACACACGCGCGTGGACCTGGTCGAGCTGCTGGAACGAGAAATCGTACCGACCCGAGACGTCCACGCTCGCCGGTCCCAGAAAGGCCTGCCCGGTCACGGCCGCACGCTCCGAATACAGCGCGTAGCGGTCGATCCGGACGACGCGCTCATACACCGCGCTGCCCGAGACCCGTTGGCCCGCGTGAGCCTTCGCCTCCGCGCCGAACACGAGGCCGCGGTCGTCCACCGCGAACGGTTCGGCATCGGAGATCAGCGAGCTCGTGAGGGGCGCATCCAGGTTCGGAGCCAGGTACCAGCCTCCGTACGCCTCGAGGCTCACGGGCTCGAGGCCGTCCCAGCGGGCCGAGAGCCCATCGTAGTTCCGGTAGCCCAGGCCGTCGATCCGGTCCTGACGGCCCGCCTGGAGGTGGAACCGGGACACGTCGTAGCTGAGGAAGGCGGTGAGCACCTCGAGCCGGTGACTGGAGAGCGGCCACTCTCCGTCGCTGCCGTACCAGCCACGAAGGTGCGCGTGCAGCGCCAGACCGCGGATACCGGGCCAGGCGGCCAGGCGGATCTCCTGCGTCACGGTGCTGAGCGAGCGGACGGCCCCGGATCCGTACCAGCGGCAGAAGTCGTTCGGGATGCAGGTCGCCACCGTGCCGTTGGCGAGCTGGCGGAGGAGTCCCTCGCCCGGGACCTTCGATTCCGGAAGGCTGTCCCGGACGAGCGGCCGGAGCTCGACGGAAGCGACGCCGGCCTGGACATCCGCCGTGTAACCCTGTGCCGCGCCGGCCGCCGGCAGCACGGCCCCGAGGAGAAGGGCCGCGATCCCTCCTCCGGCGACCCGCCACAAGGACATCCCTCTCCCATGCGGTGTTCGCTCGCACATTACGGTCACGGTCCCTGCGGGGTGGAGCTCGGGGGGGTGGCTGGAGCCAGGAGACGGGCGGCCCCGAAGGAGCCGCCCGCCTCGCTGGACTCTAGCACGACGGGCCTCAGTGAACCTTGCCCTTGCTCTTGATGTCCGTGATCTCGGTCTTGATCTGCTGCAGGTACGTGGGGCTCACGCTGGCCGCCGGATA
>Ga0307419_10001589_pt1 | contig 11672 bp, 11 predicted proteins | sample SalMarWE160230MG_2_FD_202512 | JGI IMG/M metagenome (GOLD analysis project Ga0307419, IMG submission 202512) | Salt marsh sediment microbial communities from the Plum Island Ecosystem LTER, Massachusetts, United States - WE1602-30 | ecosystem: Environmental > Aquatic > Marine > Intertidal zone... | reverse complement strand
TCGAATTACACCTATTCTTGTTCCATTGAGACCTTCTGGGTCCAGAAATTGTGTATAGTCTGTATAGGACTTTCCCTCACTCTCTTGGGTGATAGGGTCTCGAGGATCGATACCAATCATAGCACCGAGAAGGATTGCAGCATCGGCAACACATCTACCCATTGGACCGGCAGTATCCTGTGTATGACTGATTGGGACAATACCTGAGCGACTGACTAGACCAATCGTTGGTTTAATCCCAACAATGCCATTCACATTTGAAGGACAAATAACAGATCCATCAGTTTCAGTACCAACAGCAACTGTGCAAAGATTTGCAGCAACTGCAACAGCTGAACCAGAACTCGAGCCACATGGATTTCTGTCCAATGCATATGGATTTCGTGTCTGACCACCTCGACTACTCCACCCACTTGATGAATGCTCAGATCTAAAATTAGCCCATTCACTAAGGTTAGCCTTTGCAAGAATGACCGCACCAGCTTTTCTTAATTGTTCAACGACAAATGCATCCTTTGAAGGTAATGAACCTAAGAGAGCAAGAGACCCTGCGGTGGTCATCATCTTATCTGCAGTATCGAGATTATCTTTGAGAACAATAGGAATTCCGTGCATAAGTCCTCGTGGACCAGAAGTCTTCCTCTCTGCATCTAGATAATCAGCTATTGTGAGTGCATCTGGATTTAGTTCAATGATGGAGTTGAGCTGAGGACCATTAGCATCGAGCTTTTTGATTCGATCAAGATATGATTCCACAATCTTTCGCGAAGTGAGTTCTCCTGTTTCCATCTTTTTCTGCAGATCAAAGATACCGTATTCAATCATCCAAATATCTCCCAATGTTTAGCGTTAGGAATACCGAAATTAGTAGGCATCGGTCAACTAAGAAATTGATTTTTTAGCCCTTTCGTAAATAGTTTCTAGGCTATCAATAGTTGATTTTGAAAGAACTGTTGCATTCTCTTGACTGAGAATAGAATCTACAATTTTTTTTGCTCTACCAAAGGTTGTCTGTTGACCTTCATCAATCCAAGCATGTATATTCAATCTACATAGTACGTCTGACGGAATGAGATGCTTCTTTCTGTAATTTACTCGAGTGTGTTTTTGTTTAAGGTAGTCTCCTCCGGGTTCTACACTCTTGATTAATTCATGAATATCATCAACAAGCAGATCATCTGATTCACGAGTTAGTCTAAGAGCAGATCCACAAAATTCGTTATCTATAACCAATTTTTCTAGTGATTGACAATTAAGCTGAGCTAGCATTCCAGGTCCTGATATGACATTAATTCTTGAGAGTATTCCCATGATAAGACCTAATCCCGTTTCATAACCACTCTGTGAGTCTTCAACCTTTGATTCGGATGTTCCAAGATAAGCATGTGTGGGAACTCCATAGTATTTTCCAATCTCGTTTGACATGCATGTTGTCATTATTGCTTCGACTGAGCTGAAACGAGGAGTACCATAGCGCATGTCTAATGACCCAATAGCCCCACCGTATACAATGGGAGTACCGGGATTGACTTGTTGAGCAATGACGATTCCACTTAGAATTTCCATATTCTGTTGTACTAATGTTCCTGTTATTGTAACAGGACTTGATACCCCCATTAATGGCGCAGGAACAATCTGAGCAGGGATGGTAGCCTTGGCGCAATCAATAAGATTCTGACAGGTAGTATCACTCCAAATCAAAGGAGATGAAGGACAACAATCAAAGATAGCCTGCGGTTTCTTGGCATGCTCATCGGATCCACCAGCAACAATTTCTAGCATCTTCCGCATGATGTGGAAATCTTCTTTTGAGAATGCACCTGTTACAATAGGTTTGGTGGACTTCTTTAGTATGACATATAGCCGATGGAGACCTGCAAGGTTCGTATTAATATCAGATGGAATGAGAGCTGTGCTTTGAGCTTTAATGTGTTCGAGGTTTTCAACGACCTGCACAATTTCGACAAGGTCATTTGACGTCCCTTTCCTAATTTCTCCTGAGTTTCTATCTTTGAAATATGCCGCAGAAGAACCTGGGTTAATGAGTACATTATCTTGGCCTATAGTGAATGACTTCTTTCCATCTCGAGAAAACAATGAGAATATCGATGGCACTGTTCGAAGACTTTCAGTGACCATTGATCCTGGAAATTTGACTATATCTCTTAACACAGTACATCCTTTTTTATCAAGAATTTCTTTAGCTTCCTCATTCGATATTCGAACACCTGTGTCTGCCAATAGCTGTAAGGTGATTGAATGAATTTCCTCAATCTTATCCCTGGTCAAGTAGGTTAATCGAGTCATCATTCTCAATAATAGAGACTCATTACACTCCTAAAAATCTGTCCAGCTATGAGCAATACAAAAGGGAACTAGTCTGACTCAGAGGTCAAACTTAAAACAATACTATTATTGCCGATTAATATTTTCGCGTGCCTCAAGGTCCTTGTAAAGCACTGCCAGGAAGATATAATTCATTGAACTGAATACACCGCTGAAAATCAAAGTAACAGCAAGTATCGAGAAACCTAGTTCAGGAATAATGGATGGAAGAATGAATGCAATTCCCACAGCTACTCCAATATCAATTATCATTACAACAATTATCATGAGTAATTGTCCAACAAATACATGCCAGAAGGAACGAGCTGTAATTTGCCAAGATCTTCTTAATGCCTGTATTGGATACCTTTCCTCAGAAATAACGATAGCCAGAGCTGGAGCCAGTCGAACTGCTATATACAGAGTTGGAATAATCATAACGAGAGAAATCAGAGCATCAATAAACATCAAGACAACTGAAATAGCAGCTAGGCTCACTACTATTAAGGACTCTATAAGCTGCACTCCGATTAGAGGTATCGCAAGTTTAGCAGAATATGAAAAGGATTCACCGATAGTTCCGCTTCCACGATTCTCATAATCTGTTAAAGTATAGTGAATTGCCGCACCTGCAATTATTGCATAAATGATTAAACCGAATATGGTCAGAGCAAAAATAATTATCAAATACTCGGGAAAAATGGGATACAGAATCAGACTAAAAACTGAATCAAGAGTGGATGTTCCAACAAACTCCAGTAATTCAAGACCAGCTGCTCCAAAAAGAAAGAATAATACCATAGCTTGAAGAATAGTAAGAGCTACTCCAGCTATTCCAATAATTACCATGTATTTAGGAAGTTTTCGTTTCCAAAGGATAATTGCCTTGCCAACTAAACCAGCTACGCCTAGTTCATAATCTACTTGTGATTTGTTATGTGGCGGATTTTGTCCCGAATCGACTGGCATAATTATCACTCAATTTGTTTCGTGGTGTGCTGGTGTATTTATCTCCTTGCATAAATGAAATGACAGTGCGAACTCAGAAATTGCTCTTGCATTCTATTATGCGTGAGATATATTAACCCCCAAATTCCAAGAATAAATACTCCTTAATATTGGAGGGTAATATTGATGGCAGAAATTCCAACTCCAGCGACTGATTATTCAGCGCAATCAAAGAAAAGGCCGCTAGGCATAACAATAATCTCAATCCTAATGATTTTAGGAGCTCTATTGAACCTTGTAGGAACTCCAGGTAACATGATATTGTATGGTGCTTTTTATGGTATATTTTACTTAGCACTTGGAGCATTTGATCTAATTATCGGGATTGCACTATTCCAATTGATTCCATGGGCTCGCATAGTAGCAATAATCATGCAAATAATTGGACTCGTTCTTAGTTTTATCGTGACTGCTTGGGTAGGTAGCTTACTTGAGGCATATCTTCCAGGAGCTTCATTGATTTTGTATATGGCTATGATACCTTCTGTAATCATCAGCTTAATTGTGATTCTGTATCTCATGCAAGGATCAGTTAAGGCTGCATTTGACAGCGGTAAATGGTAGTAATTTTGATTCATTAGGGGGGATGAATATCCCCTCTTCTTCTTATTTTAGTGAGTCCGACATCAATAAAATAGCTATATTTTTAGATGAGTATAGACTTCCCTACAGGGTGGAATTAAATCAAATTGAGGGAATTGATTAAGTGATTTATAGTGAAGAATTTGAACTGGATGATAACGTTACAATGGATGAGGTTAAGCATCGAGTAAAATCTTGGCAGGCATCATATATGGGTACAGATTACGCGAGATTGGTAAAATCAGAGCGTGATATTGTCCTAATTAAATCTAAACAGGATGTAAAAGTATGTTGCTATCCTTGTATAATCGCTATAATTGCCGCGTTTCTAATGGTCTTTATTCGCGTTCCGTATTATGCTGTAATGGCTCTTGTTGTTGGTTATATAATTCTAATTTTCGCAGCATTCATCATTGCATCTGGTTACTTTTTCTTGGGTGGAAAGAAGACTGAAATTCATCTAACTTTCAGTTTTGAAATGCCTATTCACGTTAAGATGCGTCTTGATGGAAATGCTGTTGATTCCACGAGTGATTATGAGAGTTTAAAGAAGAATATTCAAGGTCATACAAAACAATCTGGACCAGGAGTGCTATGGTAATCAATTTTTCATTTAATGAAGAGATAACATTATCACTGGACTTATTCGAAGAAATATTGTGAATCCTAATGGATGAAAAGAATCTCCCTATGATAGTCGTTCATGGCGGCGCTGGAGAATGGAAAGATGAGAGAATTCCTGTAGGAATGGAGTTCGTAGAAAAAGCAGCTGAAGTAGGTCATGTCATCTTGGTGAATGGTGGTTCTGCGCTCGATGCAGCTGAAGCCTGTACTTTATTCATGGAAAGTTGTGGTGAGCTAAATTGCGGAAGAGGTGCCTATCCGAATGAAGACGGTTTTTTGGAACTTGATGCGATGATCATAGACGGGAAGAATCTAGATTTTGGTTCAGTTGCTGCAGTGAAAGATGTAGAGAATCCAATCTCACTTGCGCGTTACATCATGGAGAAGACCAAGTACAAATTCTTTGCAGGGATTAGTGCAAAGAGAATTTACGATGAAATGATTGAAAGCGGATATAGACAAGAGAAAGAACCAAGTGTTGTGCAACCTGCTAACACTCCAGGTGCGGATACAGTTGGGTGCATTGCTATAGACATTGAAGGAAATATAGCTGCTACTTCATCTACAGGTGGAATAAAGAAGAAGAAAGCTGGTCGCATTGGAGATAGTCCAATCATGGGATCTGGTGCATATGCAAATGATGAATGTGGTGCTTCAGCAACAGGTTGGGGCGAGCACATAATGCGAGTCGTTCTTAGTAGAATGACTGTACTATATGTCGAAGAAGGAGTTGATCCTATGACAGCTGCTCAGAAAGGAATAGCAATGTTTGAGAAAAAAACTAGGAGCGAGGCAGGAATCATCGTTGCCGATAAAAAAGGAAATATCGGTTATGCAACAAATGCGAAAGCAATGCCAGTTACTGTTATTCAAGGAATTTCTGGAAAGAAAACAATTTCATCTTGCCAAAAATGACAGACCCGCTCATATAAAGAAGGTATATGCCTTTCTATCTCGGTTGCGCCAAACTTGTTTCTTTATAATTAGTGTACTATCAGCTAACTATCAGACTAATTCGGAATTAGGAGATAGAGATAGTGAAAACAACAAGGGATTTAACACTGGCATTCATGGTATTCATGCTCATAATACCATCATTAGTTCTGTTTGCATCAAATCCAAAAATTGCAGATTTTGATACATCAAAGAATTACATTGAGAGCTATGTTCATCATGATGCAATATGGATCCAGAGTAATCAGGAATTTATCGACCAAGCTGCAGCAGAATCATGGGCGGGCGACGGTAGCGAGGAAACTCCTTTCATTATTACAGGTTACTCTTTTAATCAAGAAACTCAACCCCTCAGAATATGGAATACTGACGTTCACTGGAGATTCATTAACAATATAGTCGATGGAATCGGTGATGATATTCAGTGCGGAACATGGATTGACACAGTAAGTAATGGAGCAATTATTGATTGTGAATTTCTAAACCGCCATAGTGGAATGGTAATCACCAATGTTGAGAATTTTACAGTCAGTGGGAACTATGTACATGCTACTGCGCTAGATGGAATTGATATTCAGGGTATGACAACGAATTGTAACATCACCGATAATATTGTTGAAGACATAAATCATCATGGAATTCTCGTTGGAGGGATGTCCTCCGGCATATTATCTAGAAATGAAGTATCAGATTGTCGTGGTCGGGGTATTAGCATCGCAAGTGGTTTCCATCATTCGGAACTTAAATCCAACATAATTTCTGGAGTTGAACAAGAAGCGATATCCGTTCAACTGGCTACATATTCTGAAATCTCGTTTAATTCGATATCCTATGCAGAAGGTGTTGGGCTTGCGCTAATCGGATTCAATACTTGCGTACTCAGGAATAACACGATTAGTTCAATCCCAGGAAAAGGCGTTTCAGTAGATTATTGTCAATTCAGTGATATCATCATGAATGACATTGAGAATTGTACTGAAATTGGAATTCAATCACTAGGTGGCTCGAATACAACGATTCGTGAAAATACAATATGTGATTGCGATGGTTATGCAATTTCACTAAATGAAGACACAGAATTCTTTGATATCAGATTCAATGTGTTCATGGATAATGGTGGAGGTTGTCAATTGTACGATGATGGAGAGAATAATATATTCAACTTCAACTATTTCAGTGATTGGTTGTCCCCTGATGACAATAACGATAACTTTGTTGATCTACCCTACGAGGTTGATGGCACAGCAGATAATTCAGATGATTGGCCATTGACCGTTATCGGATGCAACCCGTCTTCGACAACTTCAACGGGCACAAGCAGTGCCACCACAGCAGCTAATATTATACCCAACCCCACTACGACTTTGGTCATTGTAGGTGGTGCAATAGGAGTCATAGTGTTAATTGCTGGAGTTCTTGTCTTGAAAAGACGATAGATATCCTACAATATATTGGAGGTTCCTTATGAGCCTCCACTTCTCATTTTTCAATTTCCTAAGGTAGTAAGGGCGTGGTAACATAGAGTAAATTCGCTATGAAAATAACAGGCCAGAATATTTGGTCAAGAATATCTATGAAAATATTCCCATCGTGAATACTAACAATATCATTTAGCAAGAGAGCTGTGAATATTATTCCTAGAATAACATACACAAGAATTAGAATGCCTAACTTACGCAGTACGCCCATACGTGAACAAACCTCCAGATAACTAATCGGATGAATGAAAATCACAGTAATAAGTATGTTTGGAAAATGCCAAAATTTACCTTAATAACTCCTAGTATCTTGGTAAATACTTGCTACGAAACTACTCCTTTTATTCAATAGTTGTACAATTATTCTTACGTGGTTATTCGTAACTAACACCGACCCGGTAAAGATGCATAGGAATCAAGCATTGAAGCTCACAATCCACTTAGCTTTCTCGTATTCAGTGCATCTATCCGACTTTCGCGGTACATAAGTCGGTAGATCCATTGTATTCTTACTTACCGGGTCGGACCTCATAATTCCCTTTAGACATAACTACTCGTGTCAGGTCCACCAGTCATTTGAGAAAGGACCATATCATAGTCTGCATATCCTCGGAGACCCGGAAGATTTCCTATAGGTTTGCTATCCTTGAATACAATAACCATGGGAACTGATTGCACCCCGAATTGACCAACTGTTCTTCGGTTCCTATCGATATCGATCTTAGCGAAGTATACCTTTCCTTCATAGTCTTTTGCAAGTTCTGCAAATATAGGAGCTAATGCTTTACACGGATTGCACCATTCTCCGAAGAATTCAACAAATGCGAGTTTTGTCTGTTGTATCGTCTGCCAGAAATTGTTGTCATAAAGTAGATTGACCTGACCGTTAGCTAGCGGCTCTGCTACTTTTGGTTTTTGAGCCCGCTCCATTAATATTTTCATTTTCCTTCGCCTAATCTCTTCCAGTTCATCGTCGCTTAGCATCAGGACACCTCATCGGATGTGTGGCGTTTGTGCACAACCGTATAAATATTCTTTGGTCTGAAAACGATTTGATATTCTTACCGCCTCGAATCGGTTTATAACAAATATATGAACGAGAAAGCTAGCCGAAGTGGAGTGTCTATGATGTCCGAGAAACCCTACAAGTATTATGCAATGCTTATTGTTGCAATGGCGTTTTGGGGTGGCTCGTGGGTATCAGCAAAGATTACAGTTGCAATAGCACCACCAATGACAATTGGATTCTTCAGATTCTTTATTGCGAGTTTCCTATTCCTAGCCCTTCTATTGATAATAGAACCACAATCAAGACGATTCTTTAGACGAGAAAATCTTAAGCTACTGTTTCTTGTTGGACTAACAGGTATCTTTGGTTACGGTGTTCTTTTCCTTACAGGGATGAGATTCACTACTGCGGCTCAAGGTGCAATAATTGCGGGATTCAATCCGGCTACAGTAAGCATAGTTGCTCATTTCATTCACAAAGAGCGATTGAGTAGAAAGTGGCAATATGCAGGATTCGTCTTTGCCTTTGCGGGTATCATCTTTGTGGTGGGAGTGCAATCAATACTCGATTTTCAAATTGAGTATCTCATTGGCAACCTCATAATACTTGGAGCAATGGTTACTTGGGGATTTTATTCTTCAATTGGAAAAGAAGCAATGAAGACAATGACTCCTCTTGAAGTGAATACTGGAGGAGCAATGATAGGATCAATACTCTTTGGAATAGGAGCCTTGAATGAACAAGTGTGGACTCTACCTGCATTGGTAGATACAGTCTTCTGGATGAATGCAGTATATCTTGGAGTCTTTGTCACATTTGTTGGATTCCTTTTCTATTTTATCGGTGTCAAAGAGCTTGGAGCAACAAGAGCAGGAGGCTTCATCAATCTTGTACCCGTCTTCGGAACACTCTTCTCTGCAATCTTCATGCCAGAGGATCCCATTTACTGGACTTTCGGTGTAGGATTGCTTCTGGTTGTCTGTGGAATATCAATCATCAATTTCCCGATTAAAGAGAATGAGATTGAAAAAACTCCTCAGACGGAAAAGAAATAACTACAAGGCATAATTGAAAAAGTAACTTGGTGTTAAGTATGGAAGCCTATGACAAAATCCTTGAGAGGTCGAAAGAACTCATCATTCTACAGAGCGCTGGGGGAATTATCGGATGGGATCTTGAAACCAATATGCCACCTAGAGGATTGATGCTGAGAAGCGAGCAGCTTGGCCTTCTCCGAAAACTGGGTCATCGGATGGCTACAAATCCTGAACTTGGAAAACTTATTGATACCGTTGAAAAAGATTCAGGAGTATTAAGTGAAGCTCAACAACGAAATATCTACTTAATAAAACGAAATTATGATGCTCTGACTAAGGTTCCCGAAGAATTAGTTGGAGATTTAGAAAAGCAACGTGCAATTTCAGTCGAAACGTGGAAGAAAGCAAAATCTGCAAATGACTGGAAAATGTTTGAACCAGAGTTAGTGAAAATGATTGACCTCTCACGACAATATTCGACAATATTAGCTGAGGTTCGTGAGATACCAAATCTCTATGATGCAATGTTAGACCAATTTGAAAGAGGAATGAGAGCAGTTCAGGTTTCAAAGATTTTTGGTGAACTGCGGGATAAGCTAGTTCCATTAGCTAGCAAATGTTCTGAAGCATCTACCAACATAGATACATCATATCTCGACAAGATTGTTCCAGTTGATACTCAACGAAAGATTGCTACTAATTTGACTACTCTAGTTGGGTATGATACAGTGCAGGGAGGACAGAAAAACGCCGGAGGACGTATTGATGAGGTCGAGCATCCATTCACTGGTGGGTATTATGACGATGTGCGTATCACCGTAAAATACCATGAGGACAATGTATCTTCAATGATCTATGCCATTCTTCATGAGAGTGGACATGCATTATACGAACAAAATCTGAATCAGGAATGGAAGTATCAAGCACTTGGTCAAGCAGCATCCTTTGGAATTCATGAATCACAGTCAAGATTCATTGAGAATAACCTTGGGCGGTCTTCAGAGTTCATTAATTTCTATCTACCAAAACTGAATGACTTGACGGGAGGTCTCTATTCAGGGATTAATGCTGCTGATTTCACAAAAGCAGTCAATCTGGTAGAACCATCTCTGATTAGAATTGAAGCTGATGAGGTTACATACTCATTACACATTATCATACGATATGAGATAGAACGAGATCTATTTGCAGACAAAATAACAATTTCTGAGCTACCACAGATTTGGAATGAACGTTATGAGGAATACCTGGGAATCAAAGTGCCTGATGATACAAATGGTGTATTGCAGGATACTCATTGGGCCTCAGGTTATTTTGGATATTTCCCGAGCTACGCAATGGGTAATGTGTACGATGGAATGTGGATTGAGAAACTTGCCAAAGACGTTCCAAGCTGGTTAGCTGAAGTTGGAAAAGGAAACAATGTTCCAGCTATTGATTGGATGAAGAGAAATATCCATCACTATTCAAGCCTATATGACCCTGCAGATCTTGTAAAGAAAGTCACAGGCAAAGAAACCACTCCACGACCTTACATTGACTATCTTCAAACAAAATACTCAGAACTATTTGGATTCTAGAAAAAGAAGAGGGCGTATCTATATTCTAACGCCCTTCAATTTTTCTCACTTAGTACATATCATATCCAGAAGAAGCCAGTCTCTGTTGGTCAAAACCACTTCCTCGGAACATACTAGTTGCTCGCATATACTCTCTGTACTCATCACCAAAACGCTGTAGTAATATCTTCTCTTCGTATGCTGCGAAGATATACCAAAGAGCAATGAAGATAGGCACAATTGGTACCAAAACGAAACTTCTCGTAAAACAAACGTATGCAATGTTCATGTAGATGCAGGCAGCACCTATTGGGTGTCGTATACTCGCATAAATTCCCTCAGTAGGAAATGAAGATCTTGTTTGAACACTAACGCGAGTTTCCTGAAATTCATGTGCACCCGTAATAAGACGAACGAATTTCAATGAGAAATATACTCCAGCTCCAATGAAAATAATATCCCAAAGTTCCACTGCATTTGACATGTTTTCCATAGCTAGCAGAAGGAGAATTGAGAAGTTGATGAGCGCTATAATCAAGGGATAGAAGTTATTTTCAACTACGGTACTTGAATCATTATCACTCACTGGATATTCCCTCCATATCAGGAACTGGTAGTGCTATTTTGGATACTTCATACGAAGCACCGAGAAATTCCACACATCCCCCTATATCAGCTGGGTCTCCGCCCATGGGCCTTAAAATGAAGTCTGCTGTTTTTACTTCGCCTGCAATTATTGTACCTAATCTTTGCATTCGGAATGATCCGACTTCTGCATCAATTCCAGATGGAAGATCTAAATCAACCACGACCATATTGATATGAGAATTACTTGCGTTGTTAATTCGTACAGATAATCGTAACAATTCACGGTCTTTCACAAGTTTTGCTGTAACGCTGACTCCAGTTTGCTTAACTGCCGCCTCTCTCTTTTCGCGTTCTTTTTGAGATTTAGCTAATGAGGTCTGGTGACGACTAGCACTTGCAGTAGCTGCTTCTGCTCTTCCGTCTGTCGTTACTCTTTTTTGCTTAGCAACAGATTGTGTTTGTGGTCCTGAAATTAGTGTCATGATAATTGGGATTTCATAAACAATGA
>Ga0307419_10001588_pt1 | contig 11681 bp, 6 predicted proteins | sample SalMarWE160230MG_2_FD_202512 | JGI IMG/M metagenome (GOLD analysis project Ga0307419, IMG submission 202512) | Salt marsh sediment microbial communities from the Plum Island Ecosystem LTER, Massachusetts, United States - WE1602-30 | ecosystem: Environmental > Aquatic > Marine > Intertidal zone >... | reverse complement strand
TGCTGTCCGTCCTTGAAACAATCGGCGAGATACTCTCCTTCGGCGAACCAGAAGGTGGGGACGAAGGACTGCTCGATCAGGGCCGGAATATCCTCCCATTGTTTTAAAAAGGCATTGTCACCGGCAGTTTCGGCAAGTTCCAGGGCAAACCGGATCCCGTTGTACCAGAGGGCTGATATCTCGACCGGGTTCCCGTCTCTCTGGGTTACCGGGGTGTCGTACACCACGGCATCCATCCAGGTAAGCGCCTTGAATTCCTCTCCCGCATAGATCAGGCCGTTTTCCTGCATATGGATATTGAAAAGTGTGCCTTGCCTGAAATGGTCGAGGATGTGCCTGATATGCCTGCCGTATCGTTTCCAGATATCGAATTCAGGGTCACAAATATGGAATTGCTGAAGGGCCCAGATGAACCACAGGGGTGCATCTACGGAGTTATAGGCAGGATCATGCTCGCTTCCCACGTTCGGGAACAGGCCATACTTCAGCCTTTTTACCATGGTATCCATGACCGAAAGGAAAGACTCCCTGTCCCGTATGGCGATGGTCAGTCCGGGCAGGGCAATGAAGGTGTCCCTTCCCCAGGTCCCGAACCATGGAAAACCTGCAATAACCTCCGTTTTCCTGTCCTTCCTAACAATGAATTGCTGGGCGGAATTGACCAGGCAGTGGTAAAAACTTGTGCGAGGAGTCCGCCTGGCCAGTTCATTCTCATACTTCCTTTTCAGGCTGGCCGTGGCGGCAGTTTTCGTACTGGCCGAAAAGATGATGGTTTCACCCGGTTTCATGGTGAGCTCGAAATATCCGGGCACGAACAGGTCTTCCTTGTAGGCATACCCCCGATCCATCTCCTTCATGTACTCAATGTTGTAATACCAGTCCGGAACATGAACGTATTCGGGCTTTTTGGAAAACTGCATGAACAATTCCGGGTATCCATCGTACATGCGGGAGGCAACTCCGTTGTCGACCTTCCTGACCTTGGTGTTGGCGAAGAGGTTGGACTTGCTGAGCGCATGCATGCTGCGGAAGGCAAGGAAGGGTTTGAACCGGATTTTTATCGTATCCTGGCTTTCGACCAGCTGGTACTTCATCAGGATCTGCTGTTCCCTTTCCACCAGCAGGCTCTCCTTGACCAGGATGACGCTGCCGACACGAAAAGTCGTCCGAGTGATAGTCTCGGCCTCGAAATCCCTGACGTATTTATGTCCCTTTGGAATGAACCTGTCCCCCTCATATTTACGGACCCCCAGGTTGAATTCCTTGTCCTTCTCGATGATGGTTTCATCCAGCGACGAGAGCAGTACATGCTCGTCCCCTCCGAACTGGTCCAGCGGGCAAACCAGCAGGCCGTGGTACTTGCGTGTGTTGCATCCTATAATGGTCATGCAGGCATAGGAACCTGCCCGGTTTGACCGTAAGATCTCCTTATCAAGGGAGTACTCGAGATTGATCAGCTGGTTTTTATCAAACTGTATGTAGCTCATCCTGTTTTATAATTCTGCCGGATTAACAAAAAAAGTCTGTAAATATCAGTAAAATGAATTAAATATTCAATTTTTCTGGAAGCCAAATATTTAAATTTTAGTTAAAAATAGTTACATAGAGCTGTTTTTATTCCGTTCTCCTTGTCTGGCAAAAATACGTATATTCGCAAACGTAGAAAATACCATCCGGTTTCGTGCAATCATCAGGTATATACCAGGCGGTAATCGGTCTCGAGGTGCATGCCCAGCTGAACACCAGGAGCAAGGCGTTTTCGGCCGATCCCAATGCATTCGGGACCGAACCCAACCAGAATGTGTCGGTCATTTCACTGGGACATCCGGGCAGCCTGCCGCGGCTGAACGAAAGGGTCATTGACTTTGCCATAAGGCTTGGCCTGGCGACGCATTCCAGGATTGCTCCCGTCCTATCCTTTGCCAGAAAAAACTATTTCTATACGGATCTTCCCAAGGGATATCAGATTTCCCAGTATGAATCTCCCGTTTGCGAAGGGGGACATATCATGATCCGCATGCCCTCGGGCTCAAAGAAAATACGGCTGATCCGCATCCACATCGAGGAGGATGCCGGCAAAAGCCTGCATGACCGGCAACCGGATGCCAGCCTGATCGACCTGAACCGTGCCGGGGTCCCCCTTCTTGAGATCGTCACCGAACCGGACCTGGGGAGCGGAGAAGAAGCTCAGGCCTGCCTGGGGGAGATCCGCCGCCTGGTGCGTTACCTGGAAGTCTGCGACGGGAACATGGAGGAGGGCAGCCTGCGCTGCGATGCAAATGTATCGGTAAAAAAGAAGACGGATACCGTTCTGGGGACGCGGACCGAGATCAAGAACCTGAATTCCATCAGCAATGTCCGCAAGGCCATTGAATACGAAATAAAACGGCAAACCGGCATCCTGGAAGGAGGGGGGAAAGTGATCCAGCAAACGATGAGCTTCGATGACCAGAGGAACCTGACCTTTCCCCTTCGCAGCAAGGAGGAAGCGGAAGATTACCGTTATTTCCCCGAACCGGACCTGAATCCCTTTGAAATCCCGGAAGAAATGATCTCACGGATCCTTTCCGAACTGCCCGCGCTTCCAAATGAACTGTTCAGCAAATTCACCGAGCAGCTTAAACTGGGACCACAGGATGCAGAGGCATTGATCGAATCTCCCGACTTGGCTTTGTATTTTGAAGGCCTTGCCGCCGCCTCGGATCCGAAGTCCGCCGCCAACTGGGTACTGGGACCCGTAAAATCCTGGATGAATGAGAACCATGCGGACATAAGGGATTTCCCTGTTGGTGCAGACCGGCTGGGCAAACTGCTCCGGATCATTACAGGGGGACTCGTCAGCTACACGGCGGCACAGCAGAACCTGTTCCCGGCCATGATAACCCACCCGGAACTCGATCCTGAAAACCTGGCGGTGGAAATGAACCTCCTGATTGAAACTGGCGAGGGAACCATAATGAAACAGGTAAAGGAAGCGTTAGATAAGTACCCTGAAAAGATCGTGGAATACCACCGGGGAAAAAAAGGCCTGCTCGGCCTGTTCATGGGTGAAGTCATGAAATCCACCAAAGGCAGGGCCGATCCAGCACTTGCCAACAGGATAATACTCGAGGAACTTCAAAAAAGAAAAACATGAAGATCAGATTGCTTTTGATCGCATCGCTACCTCTCCTGCCCTGGGGATGCCAGAAAGCGGAGAAAGGATTTACCGTAAGCGGAAAACTGGAGCATAACACCGCGGAGATGATCTATCTTAAGGAGATGACCAGCCGCGAGCTGATTTCGGTGGATTCATGCAAAACAGACAGCACCGGGACCTTTCTGCTGCATGGCGTATCGCCTGAGTCAAGGTTCTTTGCCGTTTATACCCGGCCCGGCAGCTATGTTTACCTGCTGGCCAGGACGGGGGACAGGATCATCCTGAACGGGGATGAGGGGGACCTGCCGGGGAGCTACCGGGTGGAAGGATCCGAAGATTCCAGGCTGATCCGGGAACTTACCCTCGAGCAAAACCGCACGATGGAACGGATCCGCCGGCTGAGCAAGATATTTAACGATAACCTGGAAAGTCCCGATTTTATGAAAATTAAAGAGCAACTGGACTCTGCCTACCAGGAGATCATCGACGCGCAGAGGGAGTTCACCTTCCGGTTCATCGAAGGAAACCTCGGGTCACAGGCCAGCCTGATGGCCCTCTACCAGCAGATCGGTCCCCGGTATTACGTGCTTGACCCCGACAGGGATTTCACGTATTTTGCCATGGTCGATTCCTCCCTGAATATCCTTTACCCGGAATCGGATGCTGTCAGGGACCTTCACCGGCAGGTCGAAGAACTGAGGCAGAAAAAGAAGATGGAGGCGATGTCTGCCGCCCGGTTCGGGATAGGAAAGGAAGCCCCTGAAATTGCCCTGCCCTCACCTTCAGGGGATACCATTGTCCTGTCTTCCCTCAGGGGAAAAATTGTACTCCTGGATTTCTGGGCCTCCTGGTGTGCGCCCTGCCGCAGCGAAAATCCAAACCTGGTCAAAATCTATAAAAAGTACCGGGATAAAGGCTTCGAGATCTACCAGGTCTCGCTTGACCGCACCAAGACCGCCTGGCTCAAAGGCATAGAGGATGATAAACTCGACTGGATCCACGTCAGTGATCTGCAGTACTGGAACTCAATCGTGGTGCCGGTTTACAATATCCAGGGAATTCCGATGAACTACCTCCTTGACAGGGAGGGAAGGATCCTGGACCAGAACCTGCGGGGTGAACAGCTCAGCCAGAAACTGGAAGAAATTTTTAATTCCAAGAAATGAAAAAAATTTATCCGCTGTTTTTTGTCCTTCTCCTGCTTTCCTGTTCAAAGGAGGAACCTGTCCGGGTCAGGGGCACGGTTGAAAACGGGACGGGAATGATCTACCTCGATGAACAGGGACTGGGCAGGGTGATGAAAGTCGATTCCACAAAGCTCCGGCGTGACGGCCGCTTTGAATTGAAGGACAGGGTCGGGATCCCGACATTTTACAATCTTTATATAGGGGACCGGAAGATCATTCCACTTTTGCTGCAGCCCGGAGAAACGGCCGAGGTCAGAACGGACGCACAAGGATTTGCCAGTGATTATGAAGTGAGCGGCAGCGAAGAATCCCTCAACCTTCAGAAGCTGAATCAAAGGCTGGTAAGCACCCGGAAAAGCATGGATTCGCTGGCTTATGTGTTTGAGGCAAATAAAGATGCGGGCGAGGAGGTGCTGGACGGGATACGGGATGCCTATACGGATGTGGTTAACGCCCAGCGGCGGTTCAGCATTGAATTCGTGCTCGAGCATATGAATTCACTTTCAGCAATCTATGCACTCTACCAGAAATTCAACGAGAACAGCTTTGTTTTCAGCACAAACAGGGATATCCAGCTTTTCAAGATCACCAGCATCGCACTGGATACTCTGTACCCGGAATCCGAATATGTAAAATCGCTTAAAAGGGATGCCGCGAACCTCGAGAATGAACTGCAATCCCGCAACTGGAAAAGGATCATGGAATCACTTCCTTCCAATACCCCGGATATCCGGCTCCCAAATCCCCGGGGAGACACTGTCGCCCTCTCCTCGTTCAGGCATAAGGTGGTCCTGCTTTCCTTCTGGGCCTCCTGGAACCAGGAAAGCGCTGACCTTAACCAGGATTTTAAAAGGTTGTACAAGAAGTACCATGGAGGGGGACTTGAAATCTACCAGGTTTCGTTCGACAGTGAACTGAGACGATGGATGGAAGCCATCCGGTACGATGAGCTTCCCTGGACCAATGTCAGCGAATTAAGTTATCCTGAGTCTGCCGTGGCAGGCCTTTACAACATCACCGGGATCCCCTCCTACTTTCTCATTGACCGGCAGGGACAAATCATCGGGAGAGACCTTGACCGGATTGCACTGGAGAAAAAAATATCCGAACTTGTCAATCAAAACTGAGCACCTTGGGCGATTCCAAAAAAATCTTCTTCCTGTCTGACCTCCACCTGGGAATGCATCCCAGGGAAGAAAGCCTGAAGCGTGAGAAAAAGGTCGTGGAGTGGCTGGACAGGATCCGTCACGAAGCCTCAGAGATCTATCTCCTGGGAGATGTTTTCGATTACTGGTTCGAATACCGGCGGGTCGTACCCAGGGGATTTACCCGGTTCCTGGGGAAAATTGCCCAGATCACGGATTCGGGGATCAGGGTGAATTATTTTACAGGCAATCACGACGTATGGGTATTCGATTACCTGCCCCAGGAAATCGGGGTCGAGGTATTCAGGCATCCCGTCGTACGGGAATATGGGGGCAAAAAATTTTTCATTGCCCACGGGGACGGACTGGGACCCGGGCAGACCGGCTACAAACTGTTAAAGTGGCTTTTCACCAACCGTCCCGCACAATGGCTGTACGCCCGCCTGCATCCCAACTTTGCCACCGGTTTTGCCCATCGCTGGTCAAAGAAAAGCCGTTACGAAAAGGGCGTGTCGGTCGAGTTCCTGGGGGATGACAAGGAATACCTGATCCTCTATGCACGGGAAAAACTGAAGGAAGAGCATTTTGATTATTTCATTTTCGGCCACCGCCACCTGCCCCTTGAATTCGACCTGGGCGGCAGCAAATTGTTTTACCTGGGGGACTGGATCGAAAACTTCTCCTATGCCGTATTCGACGGCAATACCCTTGTACTGAAAACCCTGGATGACTGAACCGCTTCCGGGATTTGCATTTCACCGCAGGCATTGTTAAAAAAGTCGCCTACTCAAATTTGGGATGCCTTCGGCAATGTCAATTCGTCTCGGCTTTCTGCCTGTGGCAGAAAAAGGTTCCTCATTTGACATTGCCTCAGGCAGGGTTCCCAAATTTGGAAGCGACGTTTTAATTATGCCGGAGGTTTGCAAATCCCGGAAGCGGTCGCGATCATCAAGAAAAAAGCCGTATCGGGGGGGATACGGCTTTGGAGTTTTGATGCAGTCAGGTGCGCAGGCTCAGAGCAGGTTAATGGCAACGTTAACGCCGGCCATCACGATGGAGACCATGCTCATCAGCTTGATCAGGATATTCAGGGACGGTCCCGAGGTATCCTTGAAAGGATCCCCAACGGTATCCCCGATTATAGCGGCTTTGTGGTTGGCCGAACCCTTTCCGCCGAGGTGGCCGGACTCTATGTATTTTTTAGCATTGTCCCATGCACCGCCGGAGTTGGCCATGAATATCGCAAGTACGAACCCGGTGCTCAATCCCCCTACCAGCAGTCCCATGCTCCCTGCAATCCCGAAAATAAGTCCCGTTACGATCGGAACAATAATGGCCAGGGAAGATGGAAGGATCATTTCGATCTGGGCTCCCCGTGTTGAGATGGCCACGCATTTGGCATATTCGGGCTCGGTTTTCCCGTCGAGTATCCCCTTGATCTCCCGGAACTGGCGCCTGACCTCCTCTACCATCTTTGCAGCGGCCCGGCCAACGGCATTCATGGTCAACCCGGAAAACATAAAGGCCATCATTGAGCCCAGGAATATTCCCACAAGTGTATTCGGGTTCATCAGGTGAACTTCAAAAAGTCTCATGAAGTCAGCAAATCCAAAATTCTTTAGCTGATCGGCAGAGGTAATGACGGTATGATCCGGGAATACGTACTGTGTCCATCCGGTATCCACCAGCAATCGTTTTATCCCCTCCTTAATCTCCTCAATATAGGCTGCAAGCAGGGCAAGCGCTGTCAATGCGGCAGAACCGATGGCAAAGCCTTTCCCGGTGGCAGCTGTGGTGTTACCCAGGGAATCAAGCGCATCGGTGCGTTTCCGGACTTTGGGATCAAGACCGCTCATTTCGGCATTCCCCCCTGCGTTGTCTGCAATGGGCCCGTAGGCATCCGTGGCAAGGGTTATGCCCAGTGTGGAAAGCATGCCGACGGCAGCGATGCCGATCCCGTAAAGCCCCATTCCCATATCTGAAGCGTCAAATCCGGATGCGAACATGTAGGCAAGGATGATCCCGATAACCACTGAAATCACCGGAATGACGGTTGAGAACATTCCCATCCCGATCCCGGAGATAATCACGGTAGCGGGACCCGTATCCGAGCTTTTGGCAATTTTCTGGGTCGGCCTGTATTCCTCCGAGGTAAAATATTCCGTTGCCGGTCACAATGGCACCCCAGACTCCCCAGAAATTCGGAATATGAAGTATGTACAGGACAAACCATGAAAGCACGACAATCAGAATTGAACTGATGTTTATCCCCCTGCCGAGGGCATTAAGCAAATTTTTCTGGGTGGCATCTTCCTTTGCGCGAACCAGGAAGATGCCAAGAATGGAGAGAATAATCCCCACCCCTGCTATGAGCATCGGGGCAAGCACAGCCTTGAACTGAAGAGCGGGATCCGCTATAAAAGCGGCACCGCCCAGGGCTGCCGTGGCAAGGATGGAACCGCAATAGGATTCATAAAGGTCGGCTCCCATACCGGCAACATCCCCGACGTTATCTCCCACGTTGTCGGCTATCGTTGCAGGGTTCCTCGGATCGTCTTCCGGTATACCTGCTTCGACCTTGCCGACAAGGTCCGCACCCACATCGGCTGCCTTTGTAAAAATACCTCCGCCAACCCTGGCAAACAGGGCCTGGGTGGAAGCACCCATGCCGAAGGTCAGCATGGTCGTGGTGATGATGGCAAGCTTTTCACCCTCCTCAACATCGATGAAATGATTCAGCATGATGAACCAGAGTGAGATATCCAGCAATCCCAGTCCAACCACCACGAGTCCCATTACGGCACCCGAGCGGAAGGCAACCTTCAGTCCGCTGTTCAGGCTCTTCTGTGCCGCATTGGCGGTCCTCGCCGAGGCATATGTGGCGGTTTTCATCCCGAAAAATCCTGCGAGTCCCGAGAAGAACCCCCCGGTAAGGAATGCAAACGGAACCCATTCATTCTGAAGGTGCAGTCCATATGCAAGTATTGAAAAAACAATGGTGAGGACGATAAAGAAGATCCCCACCACCTTATACTGCTGCCTGATATAGGCCATGGCACCCTTCCTGACGTGTGAGGCGATCCTTTTCATGGTGTCGGTACCCTCGCTTTCCTTCATCATGTTCCGGTAAAAAAACCACGCAAAGAACAGTGCCAGAACCGAGGCAACAGGCACGAACCAGAATAAATTACTCTGCATCATTTTAAAAAAATTTTAGGTTTAGTACAAACACAAAACCCGCCGGTGCATATTAACCGCCAGGTTATAAGACATTGAATTCCAGATTATTATAAACATTAATCGCCTGCAAAGCAAGTCCTTTAAAAGAGGGTTTAAAGATAAGGAAAAAAAGAAAACCGCAAAGAAGATTCCTTACTGCTTTACCAGTTTCTGATGGTACACCTGTCCGTTTGTCATGAGCTGAAACATGTATGCACCGGCGGGCAGCCCGCCCAGGTCAAGTTCCAACCGCCCGGACAGGTTTTGTTCATATTTTCTCTGTATAAACAGACGGCCTGCCAGGTCGGTCAGCTGGATTTCCGCGTCGACGATCGGGAAGGCCTCACTCCAGACGATCACCTTTCCGCTCGTAGGATTGGGATACAGGTAAAATCCCTCCGCCACTCGGGAACTGATTTCCCCGGTATTTTTCAACTTGTTATCATCCAGGTTTGACAATGCGTGGGTATAAGGCCCGGTCCCCGCTTTGCGCAGGTTGCCGGTAGGCACACAGGGATTGGGGAAGGGAACCCTTACATTGTAAAAAATCAGTCCCGGGGGAGCCGAGAAATCGGTGTACGATTTCAGTGTGCTTGGAAGCTCGGCCAGCAACTCCCAGCTGTACAGGCTGGTAAAGCGCCAGACCTCGAATTTGTCGAAATTTTCCCCGATGTAGTCGTCCCAGCGCAGGTTGATGATGTTGTCCGAGAGTCCGGGGCTGATGGTAAGATGCACGGTCTTGTGCAGGTGGCTCAGGTAGGATTCGTTCCCGCACTCGTCGACGGCGGCGATTTTATACCGGTAAGACCGGATCTGCGGATTTGCGACCGTATCGACGAAGACAGACAGGTCTGCACCGGCAACCGAGCCTGCCAGCAGGTAGACGTCCTTGGCTGAAGTTTCCCGGTAGACATTATATAGGACCGCATCCGCGACTTTTTCCCATACCACCAGGTTGGATCCTATGACCGTGTCGACGGTGACCAGGCAGATCTGGTTGTCAACCGGTTTTTTCTCCGGGATATCCACCAGGTGGACGGCTTTGCACCCGGCTTCACTGGTTGCCGTGACAAAGTAGCCCCGGGCGCTCTGTCCTGTGATCAGGTCGGAAGTGGTGCCGCCTGCATCCGACCAGAGGTAAGTAATGATACCCGAAGGATTCAAAACCCTGACTTTCGCGGCTCCGTCCGACATACCGCAGTTGGCGGGTTCAACGTATTCGGTCTCAACGAGGGGTGAGTTCTTTTCGCTGAGTGCCATAACGGCTTTCAGCTCGCAATTGTTGGCATCCTTAACGGTAAGGGTGTACTTTCCGGCTTTTTCGTTCATGAGGGATTGGGTGAACACCCCTGTGTTCCACTCCCAGTCGTAGGGCTTGGTCCCCCCTGAAGTAAATACCTCGATGGCCCCGTCGGTCCCACCCCCGCAGGTGGCCGGTTTGAGGGTAAAGGATACATCCAGCGGCTTGGGCTGCTCGATAGTGTAAGTCGCCGAGGTGATCAGGCCCCCTGCATCCGTAACGGTCACGGTATAGGGTGCAGCGCTCAGGCTGGCCAGGTCCTGGGTGGAATACCCGTTGTCCCAGTAATAGGAATACGGCTCCGTGCCCCCGCTGACGCTGATGTTTATAAATCCGTCAGCTTTTTCATAACAGCTCACGTGGCCGAGTCCGTCGAGTTTGATAACGGGACCGTTTTTAATGTTGATTGAAAACTGAAGGTACTGTTCACAGCCTTTGCCATCCACCACCGTGACCTGGTAGGTCCCAGCGAACAGGCTGTCAACAGAGGATGTTCCAACCTTCCCGTTCGACCAGGCGATCGTGTACGGAGGGGTCCCCCCAGAAATCGTTAATTCGGCGGTTCCGTCACCTTTTCCGAAATCCTCGTCAACTGTCTGGACCGTCAGTTCCATGGTGCAACCGATGATGTCCTTCCCTATCAGTCCCGCGAAAGAAGACTGCGATGCGGTCGAGATCACCTGCCCACCAATGGTGACCGAACCATTGCTGATCCTTCCCCCGACAAGCACAACATCCTCCTCGAAAACAGCAAGGCTGAAGAGCTCAATTTCTCCTGAGTTGGAGGCTTCGGAGGTCTTCATCCACCGGAGTTCGCCCTGGGGACTGTACTTCATAACGTAGTAGTCATAACCACCGTATCCCGCGATGAGGTTTGACTCTACGACGAGCGTATCCTGAAATGTCCCCCCTGCATAGACATTGCCGGCAGGATCGGTATCGATCTTGTACATGGGCCAGTTATAGAGGTTGATCTTGGCCAGCTTGACCCATACCGGTTCCCCATCCAGGGTGTAGCATGCGAGAAATCCGTTCCGGTCGAATTCGCTTATAAGGACCTTGTCTCCGAAAGTTATGGTCGGATAGGAAAAGGCGGAGCTGTATGCCAATCCCTGGACGTAAAGCCGGTCATCGTGGATGGTAATGGCATGTCCCCTTGTATAATAATTGTCCGGTCCCCCCATCTTTGCCCAGATGACATTCCCGTTGGGATCGAGCTTGACCAGGATGAATTCGTAGTTTCCCCTGGTCTTGGTCAGGGTAATGGTATCAAAGGTTACTGATCTCCTGAAGCCACCGGTAAAATAAATGTTGCCCAGGCTGTCCGAGACAATGCTTCTTGCGTAGTCCGGGTATTGGGGATCGCCGTAGTGCCTGGCCCATATGACGTTGCCGTTTGGGCTGATCTTTGTTACAAACATGTCGTAAGCATCGGAGGAGGTAAGCGTGTATGCACCGAGGACAAGCGTATCAGTGAAAATTCCGCAGATCAGGATGTCGTTCTGTGGAGACAGCTCGATTCCCCCTAAGCCTATGATGGTACCCGTTCCATCGAACTGTTTGACAAATTTCAGGTCCCCGTCACGGTCCAGTTTGACCAGATACATATCCATGCCTCCCACATCAGAATTATGGTATTCTTCTCCCTCGATCCTGATGTAATCGTAAAAACTGCCCCAGGCGTAAACGTT
>Ga0307419_10001585_pt1 | contig 11683 bp, 9 predicted proteins | sample SalMarWE160230MG_2_FD_202512 | JGI IMG/M metagenome (GOLD analysis project Ga0307419, IMG submission 202512) | Salt marsh sediment microbial communities from the Plum Island Ecosystem LTER, Massachusetts, United States - WE1602-30 | ecosystem: Environmental > Aquatic > Marine > Intertidal zone >... | reverse complement strand
CTACTTCGTCAACGTTAACACGTTCCAGATTAGAGATCAGCTCATCATAACCCACATATCTACCGAAGAAGATTTCGTTTTTCGCAACACGCATCATACGGTTATCAGCACTCTCGGATGCCAGATAGATGCTGCCTATCAGATGGTCTTTGGCCGCGGTCAGATCCGATTTGGTCAGCTCCCCTCTGCTTATTTTTTTGATCTCGGCCTGAATCGTCTCCAGGACAGGATTCACATTCTGAAAATCAGTCGCAGCATAAACGCCCAAAAAGCCGGTATCCACATACGCTGAAAGAAATGAGTATACAGAATAGGCAAGTCCAAGGTTTTCCCTTATTTCCTGAAACAGGCGGGAACTCATGTTGCCCCCGAGGATTGTATTAAAAATGGCGCAGGCAAATCGCCTGTCACTTGTTTGGGAGGGCGACTCTCCTCCCAAGCAGATATGTACTTGTTCCAATTCTTTGAAATTAACGGAAAGGCCCCCGTTGGTTCGGGGAACGCTTCTTTCGGAACTTGTTTTCCCGCCCCTTGGGACGGGTTCGAAAAGGGGTTCGAAGAAGGAAACCATTGAGTCGTGATCCAAATTACCGGCCGCCACCAATAGTATTTTCTCCGGCACATAATACTCTTTAATGTATTTGAGAATTATTTCCTTACCAATTGAAGATACTGTTTCCAAGGTCCCCAGAATAGACATTCCGATAGGGTGCCCTCCCCAGAAAAGCCGATTGAACAACACATGGATATTATCATCCGGTGCATCTTCCACCATGTTGATTTCCTGAAGAATCACCTGCCTCTCCCGTTCCATATCATTAACATCAAAAGAAGAATTCAGGAAAATATCAGAAAGGATACCGGCTAAGGTTGTGAAGTGCTTGCCGAGAACCCTGGCATGAAAACAGGTGGTCTCTTTTCCCGTGAATGCATTGGATAGACCTCCTATCGCGTCCAATTCCTTGGCGATCTGCAGACTGCTGCGATTCCGTGTCCCTTTAAAAATCATATGTTCTATAAAATGGCATATTCCATTCTCTTTCTTCAGCTCATCACGGGAACCTGTATTCACCCAGATACCAAGCGAAAGGGACTGCAGGTGTTCCAATTGCTCCGAAATAATTCTGACACCATTTTTTAATACTGTTTTTCTATACATTATCCAAGCTTTCGCCTAACGCAGCTTTGCGGGAAAGACGGATCTTTCCGTCAGCATTCACTTCCAGAACCTTTACGAGAACTTCATCTCCTTCATTGAGTATATCTGTAACCTTGTTAACCCTTTCTTTGTCCAGCTGTGATATATGAACAAGTCCGTCAGTTCCGGGAAATATCTCAACAAAAGCTCCGAAATCCATAATTTTTACCACTTTTCCCATATAAAGCTTGCCAACCTCCGCCTCCTGAAGAATTTCATTAATCATGTTGATAGCGGCATCAACACTTTCCTTGTCAGTTGAAGCAATGTTGACTTTTCCTTCATCATCCACATCAATTCTGCTGCCGGATGTATTCGTAATTTCCCTAATGGTCTTGCCCCCTGGACCGATAAGTACTCTGACCTTTTCGGGTTTAATCTGAATTGTAGTAATGGTAGGAGCGTACTCGGAAATTTCACTCCTTGGCCTGGCAATGGCCTCATTCATCTTGTCCAGGATAAAAAGCCTTCCTTCTCTTGCCTGGTCCAGGGCTTGTCGTAATATCTCCCTGGTAATTCCGTCTATCTTGATGTCCATCTGCAAAGCGGTTATACCGTCGCGCGTGCCGGTTACCTTGAAATCCATGTCACCGTAATGGTCTTCATCCCCTATAATATCGGTCAGCACAACCGTACTGTTTCCATCTGATACAAGTCCCATGGCCACGCCTGCAACCGAATCCTTAATCGGAACACCCGCATCCATGAGGGAAAGGCACGCCCCACAAACACTTGCCATCGAAGAAGAGCCGTTGGATTCAACGATCTCTGACACGACACGAACACAATAGCTAAATTCATCCTTTTTTGGCACCACCGGCAAGAGAGCACGCCGCGCAAGTGCCCCATGGCCTATTTCCCTGCGCCCTGGACCGCTGAGCCTTCTCGCCTCACCCACGCTGTATGGTGGAAAATTGTAATGGAGTATGAACGACCTGAAGTCCTCCCCGTAAATGGATTCAACCTTCTGTTCATCCTGTTCGGTTCCCAGGGTTGTCAAAACTATTGCCTGTGTCTCACCGCGCGTAAACAAGGCTGAACCGTGAACACGCGGCAGGAGACCGACTAGGCATTCCACTGGCCTGACCTCGGTAAAAGGACGACCGTCAATCCTTTTCCCCTCTTCCAGAATCATCTGGCGCACCGTCTCCTTTTCCAGGTTATGAAATAACTCTCGAATCTCTGCTTCCCTGCCTTTATATGACTCAGACAGATTTTCCAGTACAGAATTCAGAACTTCCTTGCTTTTTTGCTGGCGCAATGTTTTATCAGCAGTGGTAACGACCTCCCTTAAAAGAGGTTTTCCTATTTCGACGATTTTTGTGTAAAGTTTCTCATCAACCATTTCCTGCGGAATCATCCTTTTTGGCTTTCCAACCTCGGATTTAATCCGCTCCTGCATATCAAGCATTGGCAGCATTGCTTCATAGCCGAAGAAAATCGCATCGATCACATCTGTCTCGGATATAAAAAGTCCCCCGGCCTCCACCATTACAATGCCGGAGCGATTGCCTGCTACAACCAGGTCGATATCACTGTCTGCCTGCTGACTGACTGTTGGATTGGCAATAAATTTACCGTCAACTCTTCCCACACGAACTCCTGCGATAGGTCCCATAAAAGGAATATCCGAAATCTCAAGCGCCGTTGAGGCTCCAAGGAGAGCTAATATATCCGCTTGATTTTCCTTGTCTGTTGATAGGACACTGGCAATCACCTGTGTTTCGTAATAATAGTTTTTAGGGAAAAGGGGTCTTAAAGGCCTGTCTATCAAACGGGAAGTCAGGGTCTCTTTCTCACTTGGCCGGCCAATATCCCTCCGGAAAAAATTTCCGGGAATTCGCCCTCCCGCATAAGACATCTCCTGATATTCAACAGTTAGTGGAAGAAAATCGATTCCTTCGCGAACTTCATCTGTTGAAACAGCAGTTACCAAAACAACGGTCTCTCCGAGTGTAACAACGGCAGAGCCGCTCGCCTGCTTTGCTAATCGGCCAGTCTCAATATGTATGGTCTGACCGTTAATTTCTATTGAGTGTTTTTTTATCATAGCTTAATTCATCCTTTCACTGCCTTTGATTCTCGATTAATAATTAACTGCTTTCTATTAGCAATCCGCAGTCTTTCAATCTATATTTTTTCCGCCTTTTACTTTCTAATACCAAGCTCCTTGATGACAGTCCGGTATTTTTCCACATCTCTCTTTTTCAAGTAATTAAGAAGTCTTCTCCTTTGTCCAACCAGTTTCAATAATCCCCGACGTGAATGGTGATCCTTCTTGTGCACCTTGAAATGGTCTGTAAGATATTTGATTCGATTACTGAGTAGGGCAATCTGAACCTCAGGCGAACCGGTATCGTTTTCATGAAGTTTGAACTCATCAATAATGTCCCTTTTAGCTTCCGGCGTTAAAACCACTTGCTTTACCTCCTATTAAATATATGTTTAAACCATCATAAAACTTCCCAATAACACAACGGCCGCTAAGCCGTGATCCCTTCCTGGAACCGTTACATTCAGGAAAAAACCCTCTCAATTCTTACTTCACCATGAGCAACCCCCTCGCTATTTTTTGCTTTCATAATGGCCACAAGCTCATACCCGCTGACCAGTTTTATATACTCATCCGCGCAGTCAGCCAAGCTTGAATCCCCGGCAATCTCTTCCCAGCGGGGCCTGTAACCGTTCCTCACCTTTCCTGTAAGGATGCTGTTTACTTCTATCTCTCCCATGCCGGGAAGTGCATCCCTCAAGGGAATAATTTCTTTTTGCAAAGACGAGTCATTACCCTTTCTTGAAATCTCTCTGGAACTCATTGCGTTGTATGCCTCGAAGGAACCGGAAGCCAGCCTCCTTAATGATTTAAGATGGGCTCCCGTTCCAAGTTCCCTGCCCAGGTCATATGCAATACTCCTGATATAGGTCCCACTGGAACAGACAACTTCAATGGCAATATCCGGCAGATCAATTGAAATAATCCTGAGAGAAAATACAGTCACTTTTCTTGTCTTAAGATCCATTTCGACGCCCTTCCTCGCCAGCTTGTATGCACGAGTGCCCTTATATCGGACCGCGGAAAAAACAGGTGGTGTCTGCTCGATTTTTCCCACAAAGGTCTGAGCCTTCTTTGTAATGTATGCCGGCTTTATATCGGGCACTTTACTTTTCTTAACCACTTGCCCGGTAGGATCCAAAGTGTCCGTTTCTACTCCAAGTCTCACAGTAGCTTGATAAACTTTCTTTTCAGACATGATAAAACTTGAGAGCTTGGTTCCCTGGCCCACAAGAATTATAAGCAATCCGCTGGCAAAGGGATCCAGGGTACCGGCATGTCCGACCTTTGGAACTTTCGATTTTTCGAAGACGGACTTGACCTTTCTGACCACCCCATAAGAAGTTTCGCCCTCATGTTTATCAATCAGGAGTATCCCGTCAGCTGAGTTTCCCATCTAAAACCTGGTAAAATTCAGGCATCAGCTTCAAGCATAATATAAGCTGATAGCCGATTGCTGAACGGTCATAAAAACCGAACAGCTTCCATTAAAAATTCCTTCCTCAATGTCCCAATCGATCCGTGACGCTCAAATCCAGCAGCCTTGGAGTGTCCCCCACCACCATAGCAGGATGCCAACATGGCCACATTCACATTTTTGTTAGACCGCAGGCTGAATTTGTAGTCATTTTCATCTTTCTGGCGAATCAAAACAGCTAGTTCAACACCCCGTATGAACCTGGGATAATCTATGAAGCCTTCACAATCTTCCCTATGTGCCTGTGCCTTTTCAAACATATCCAAGGAAATAGTCATAATCGCAACCTTGCCTTCATGGTGGAATTCAATAGTAGCGAGGGCCATTTCCAGCAACCTCAACCTTGACAGACTATAGCCATCCATAATCCTCCGGGATACTTCCCAGGGTTTTACACCATACTCCATCATCTCCGCTGATATTCTCAGCGATGCTGAGGTAGTATTCTCATACCTGAATGCACCTGTATCGTTCTGGATAGCAATAAAGATGTTCTCTGCGACATTATATCCGATAGGAAGGCCCGCCATCTTGATCAATTCAAATACAAGTTCACCTGTCGACGAACTGTTTGAATCAACAAGATTCAAATCCCCGAAAAAATCATTTGTTTCGTGGTGGTCAATGTTTATCAGCGGCTTGCGTCCCTCAAGACAGGTCCGGTGTTTCCCGAGCCTGGGCATCCCGGCGCAGTCCAAGACAACAACTGCGTCGAAATTCTTTCGAGAATCAAATTCCTGCACAATCATGCCCGCATCTTTTAAAAGGCTAAAAGGAGCAAGAACGGGTTCCTGGGTTAACAAAATTACATCCTTTTCTGAATCGAGCAGCGCCTTGCCAAGGGCAAGCATGGATCCAATGCCGTCGGCATCAGGGTCAGTGTGCGTTGTGAGCAAAAAGAACCTCCCTTCATTCATAACATTGGCTATCTGGTCCAACGACACTTATTCCCCACGCCTCGTGCCTTCATTCTTTTGTATTTCTTCAAAAATCCTGTCTAAGTGGCTTCCGCCTTCCAGGGATGGGTCGTACACAAATTTGATTTCTGGTACATATCTCAACTTCATACGGAGCCCGATCTCTCTCTTGATAAAACCCTTCGCGCTATTCAGGCCATCCAGTGCCTTTTCAATCTCACTTTTTTCACCTATGACGCTGAAGTAAACCCTCGCAATTTTTAGGTCATCACTAAGTTTGGTTCCGGTTATTGTAACACCTTGAACCCTGGGATCCTTGACCCTGTCAAGGAGGAGTGTGGCAATTTCTTTGAGGATTTGATCCCCCACTCTTAACGCTCTCTCACCAGCTAACATTTCCAACTCGGAACTCGGAATTCGGAATTCGGAATCTTAAGACTCAATATTCCGCTCTCCGCATTCCTACTTCCTCCTTCCTCCTCTGGCCAAATGTTCATTTACAGATTAAGTATCTCCATCTCGGAATTCACCATTGGTGCAAGGTAGAGTGAGTCAAGAAAATCAAGGATATGATTTAAGGAAGAATCAATGTGGCGCCTGTCGTTTCCGATTGCACTGATGCCTAACTCGATTTTCTGCCACTTGTCATTAGAACCGATTTCTGCAACAGACACATTAAATTTCGATTTTACCCTATCAATCATACTCCTTACAACTTTCCGTTTTCCTTTAAGAGATCGGTTTTCAGGTAAACAGAATTCTATTTTAAGGGTACCTACGACCATAATGCGCTTTCAAATACAATTCCTTTTGAATGGCTCATATGATATGTTTAGGTATCAAGATATCGGCTTTACCCTAAGGTGCTTGATGCTGGATAGAAAAAGGTTAGAGTTCCGCCTGTACCTCCTCCATCTGGTAAACCTCGAAGATATCGCCCGGCTTGATATCCTGAAAATTCTCCAGTCCTATTCCGCATTCATACCCGCTCTGGACCTCTTTCGCATCTTCCTTAAAACGCCTGAGCGATGCGATTTTTCCATCAAAGACGACCACGTCGTCACGCAAAAGCCTTATATTAGCATTTCTTTCAACATGCCCGTCTGTAACCTGACAACCCGCAACCGCACCTACTTTAGGAACACGAAATATCTCCTTGATATCGACACGCCCAATTATGCGTTCCTCGTAAACCGGTTCCAGTAGTCCAACCATAGCCAGCCGGATGTCCTTGACCACATTGTAAATGACATCATAATATCGAATATCCACGTTTTCTTTCTCCGCGATCTCGCGAACGCGCGGATTTGCCCTAACATTAAAGCCGATAATAATTGCACCTGAAGCGGATGCCAGCATGACATCCGACTCGGTAATAGCACCGGTGGCCGAATGTATAATTTTTAGCTTGACCTCTTCCGTACTTTGCTTATCCAGCGATTCTGAAAGTGCCTCCAGAGAACCCTGCACATCCGTCTTAAGAACGATGTTGAGTTCCTTCACATCTCCTTCTTTTATCCTCTCAAAAAGGTCATCGAGACTGACTAACCCTCTCTTGACTGTTTCAAATTTTTTGCTCTCGGACTTTCGGTGTTCAATTACCTGTTTCGCTCTTTTCTCATCCTGAACGGCGATGAATTCATCACCGGCCATTGGAACACCGGATATGCCGTACACCTCGACAGGTAAGGAAGGCCCGGCGGACTTCATCTGCTTTCCCCGCTGATCAAGCATAGCTCTTACTCGGCCGTAATACTCACCGCATACGAAGTGATCCCCTTGATGCAAGGTCCCATTCTTAATAAGGACCGTGGCTACGGGTCCTTTGCTCCTGTCCAGGGCCGCCTCGATAATAGTGCCCCTGGCTGTCTTATTAGGATTCCCTTTTAGTTCGAGAATCTCCGCCTGAAGCAAAATAAGGCTTAATAGATCATCTATACCCTCGCCCGTCTTTGCCGAAATATTTCCAAAGATGGTATCACCCCCCCAATCTTCAGGACTAAGACCAAGCTCTGCCAGTTCCCTATTGACCTTTTCAGGATTTGCTTCCGGTTTATCTATCTTATTGACGGCCACAACAATCGGGATATCAGCCGCTTTGGCATGATTGATTGCTTCCTTTGTCTGAGGCATCACACCATCGTCTGCAGCTACGACCAGCACGATAATATCCGTAACCTTTGCACCCCTAGCGCGCATGGCTGTAAATGCCTCATGCCCGGGGGTATCAAGAAAAACTATATCACCACCTTCGGCTTCCACATAATAGGCCCCAATATGCTGGGTAATACCGCCGTATTCACCTCCTATGATATTGGACTTCCTTATATAGTCGAGAAGAGATGTTTTCCCATGATCCACGTGGCCCATAATCGTCACTACCGGTGGCCTTACCTCAAGGTCTTCAATTCGGTCCTCAGTCTCCTCAAGAAAGCCTGCCTCCTCGAAAACATCCAATTCCAGCTCGTAGCCTAAATCGTCCGCTACTACAGATGCTGTATCAAAATCTATGGCTTCGTTAATGCCGGCCCTGTATCCAAGACTCATCAATCTCCTGATTAGTTCCGTTGATTTGATCCCCATGACTTTTGACAATTCAGCTACAGAAACAAGTTCCTGAACCTTTATCCTTCTCTTAATGGCTTTTGGAACTGTAATCTCGGTCTGTTTCAGTTTCTTTGCATCTTCCTTGGCTTTTGCGCCTTTCTTTCCCATGCGCTTTCTGGAGCGGCCGTCGTAAAGATCTGCTCTTTCATAAACTTCCTTCTTTCGATGTCGGAAAGGCACTTTTGCCGATACTTCTTCCAGTGCAAAATCTTTCTCTTTTTTCTTTTTCCCTTTTTTCTTTCTTTTTGGCTTTATGCCTTCGTCCTTTTCAGGGATTTCCCCCGCCAGATGCTTGGGTTTAGTTATCTCTGGAACTTCTCGGACAATATCATCAGACTTCTTTTTGGCCTTTTTTGCTAAAATATCCCCCAGAGGGCCCTCCTCTGCTCGTTTTATAATCTTGGCAGGCTGATCAATCTTCTTTCTTTTCGACTTTTTGGGCCTGGCCTTGGCTTTGGGAACCGGCTTAACAGCCTTTTCGGGGCTGACAGACGCTTCTGCCTTTTCTGTCGGAATTACTGCTTCGGGACTTTTATCAGGAGTAGGGGCCTTTTCCTCTGCCTTCAATTCAATTTTTTGAGCGGTTTTACCCTCGGCAGCCATTTTGCCTTTGGACTCCTTTTCTTCGACCTTTGGTGCCGTTGGGATTTCGGTTTCCACCTCCGGAAGCTCGCCTTTTTCAGATGGCTTTTCAGGTCTCAGAACATCAGGCTTCTCCTTTCCCTCTTCCTCAGCTAATTTTAACTCCCTGGTATCCCGCTTTACTTTCACTTTCTTGCGCCGGCGTATAACAGTGGCTTTTATCCGTTTCTCCTCAATGACCTCTGTTACTTCACCGGACACAATTTCTCTAGCCCTTACAGTCGCATCTTCATCAAGGGTACTCATGTAATTTTTGATATTTATACCACCGGCCAGTAACTTCTCTACAAGCACTTTGCTGTCCAAGTTAAGTTCTCTAGCCATTTCATAGACTCTGACCTTAGCCATAAATTCCCCCAAAAGTTAATTGAGTTTCGGTCCTCCTCAATCAGGATTATCATAATAAGTCAGCAGCAGTGCTCTATTAAAAAAGGGCATTATTCCATTCTTGCAACAATGCGTTCCTCATTGATTACTATAGGAATCCTTTTTCTGAATGCCTTCATAAGGAGTTTGCCTTTTGCCAAACCTTCCCAGCAAGATTTCCCTGAACATACATAGGCGCCCCTACCATTTCCCTTAAGATTATCATCCCGGACTACCGACCCCTGGGCGTCCAATACGAGCCGAATCAATTCCTTTTTATCCCGCTTTGTACCACACGATATGCATGTCCTTATGGGTATATGTCTCTTATTCCGCCCCGTCAGAGGGCTTTTCTCCACTCTCTTCATTGTCTAGCTGTTGCGACAGATTTCCCTTTTGCGATTTTTCTGTATTGTCCTTTGTCTCGTCTGACTCAATCGCCTTTTCTTTCATATATTTAGTGGCACCCTCAATGAGGCTTTTGGCCCTCTTCTCATTCATTCCTCTAACTGCAATCAAGTCTTCAACCAGGGCCCCGGCCACATCCTCTGCAGACCTGAAGCCCTCATCATAGAGATCAGAAGCACGTTTCTCTCCCACCCCCTGCAAACAGAGCAGTGACTTGTATCCGTCCTTGAGGCTCTGATTGTAATTGGTTTCGCTGGTCACATCTAACTTCCATCCCGTTAATCTGGACGCTAATCGGACATTCTGTCCCTTCTTGCCAATAGCTAAGGACAATTGGTCATCGGGAACCACTATTTCCATAGAGTGGTTCGCTTCGTCAACAATCACCCTTACGATTTCAGCGGGTGCAAGGGCATTACATATAAACTTGGCCGGATCAGGGTCCCACGTTATAATATCAATTTTTTCCCCACGCAGTTCCTGAACCACCGCCTGAACCCTTCTTCCCTTCATGCCCACACATGCGCCTACTGGATCCACATCAGAGTCTTTTGATGTGACAGCTATTTTCGCCCTGCTTCCCGGCTCTCTTGCGACCTGTATTATCTGAACAATCCGCTCAGTGATCTCCGGAACTTCGTTCTCGAAAAGGGTTGACACAAAATTGGGATGGGTCCTGGAAAGAATGATCTGCGGCCCTCGACTGAACTGTCTGACGTCCAGAATATAGGCCCTGATACGATCCCCCTGTTTGTAAGATTCCTTTGGCACCTGCTCTTTAGGCGGCAGTTCCGCTTCTATTCGACCAAGGTTTACTACAATGGAACCCCTGTCGAATCGTTGCACAATCCCATTGATAATCTCACCACGCCTGTCCTTGAAATCATCGTAGACTATATGCCTTTCGGCCTCCTTTAAGCGCTGCATAATAACCTGTTTGGCGGATTGTGCGGCGATCCTTCCAAAAGTGTCAGTATCCATCTTAACACCGAGGCTGTCCCCAATTTCAGATTCAGGATCAATTTTGTGAGCATCTTTAAGGGATATCTGAACATGCTCGCTGGTCACCTTTTCCACAACTTCCTTGAATTCAAAGACCTCGATCTCACCCAGTTCATCATTATGGCTGACTTCCAGATCGTAATCCGGACCATATTTTTTTCGAGCCGCTGCTCGCACCGCTTCCTCAAGAGCATTAATCAACACCGCCCGTTCCACACCCTTCTCACGGCATACTTGGTCAATCATCCTTGTCAAATCTGAAATCATATCTTTACCCCGCAAAAAATTAGGATTTCTTAATTTTCGAACTCATACACCAGATTGGCCTTATCCACATCCTGCCTCGATAAAGAAACCAGATTGTTTTCCACCTCGAGATACAAGGTGTCATTCCGGAAATCCTTTAAATAGCCGATAAAATGCCTGCGACCCTTTAATGGAACAGAAATTCTGGCCTTGATCTTCTTCCCGACGGCCCGCTGAAAATCCTTTTCTTTTTTAAGCGGCCTGTTAAGGCCGGGGGATGAAACCTCCAGAACATATGCATGGTGAATAATATCCTTTATATCGATTATTTCGTCGATTTCTCTACTCACCCTTGCACAATCATCCACCGTAATACCGCCCTCCTTATCAACGTAAATCCTGACAATCCATCTGCCATGGTATGAAAGATATTCAATATCAACAAGCTCAACACCCATTTCATCGAGGATGGGTTCTATGAGTTGAGATAATTCTCTTACTAAAACACTAGTAGTGTTTGTCACACGCATGCCTCGCTAATCGGAATTATTATAAAGTGCTCATCCTGAAATTTGTTGCTTCTGGATGGACAATATATAACTTGCTATCTCCAATTGAAGCTCCGGCTTTCACTATTGCTCACAGATAATAAAAAAGCGGGCATTGAGGCCCGCTCCATCCCTGCAGACTAAAATGTTAAACGATTTATTACATAAACCCCCTAAAGGAATATGAAAAACCAACACAAAGTCCGCAATTCGAAGAAG
>Ga0307419_10001581_pt1 | contig 11702 bp, 13 predicted proteins | sample SalMarWE160230MG_2_FD_202512 | JGI IMG/M metagenome (GOLD analysis project Ga0307419, IMG submission 202512) | Salt marsh sediment microbial communities from the Plum Island Ecosystem LTER, Massachusetts, United States - WE1602-30 | ecosystem: Environmental > Aquatic > Marine > Intertidal zone... | reverse complement strand
CAGCTAATCCTGCAACGATCGCTCGCATTACAAGCCAATTATCCTCGGTTTTTAGCCAATTATCTAATTCGGTCAGAAATCTGTTACTATTATATTTAACTAGAAGAGTAATAGCTTTGGCGACAGCCTCTCTTATTCGCCATCGAGAATCTTTAGCCATAATTTTTAAATTAGAAATTGCTATTTGTGCGTAATTATCAATTGTACCAATCGATCCTAAAGCCCACGTTCCGCAAAAAGGAAGAAATTCCTTCGGATTATTTACTGGGGCTTCATTTGCATTAAATTTGAGCAAATGCATAATGAACTCGTTTAATTTTTCAATATTATCAAATTTTAATTCTTCAATTATCTCGACAAACATCTCAGCTAATCCTAAATTACCTTGTCGACTTGGAAGATTACTATTATCCAATAAGTATTCAATTAAATCCTCTATATGATTCTCTTTTAGTAATTTTTCAAATAAAACTTTTAAATTTTGTTTATAAGATTCCTTCTTACCCATTTCTGCCAATTTAAAGAGTAAAATTATTCTCAATTGTTTTAGAAAAAATAATGGAATACTTAAATAATAATATTAAAAAAAGTAATCCTTATATGATACTAAATACTCCTTATATTTTTAATTTTCTAAGTAGTTAAATAGAGATCATTATTTTTTTTTTCTTAAATTTAATTTACAATCATTTCAAAAAGTAAAAAATATCGGAATATTGAGGTCTCATTCCATTAAACTAACAAAGAAATATATTAAAAATTTAAAAGATGATATTCTTTATATCTATGATAATAAAGCAATACTAGGAATAATTAAAATGTATGTTAGTAATCCTCAACACTATGAAACCTTTTTAAAAGAAAATAGCAAAAGATCTGAAGAAACAACACAAAATCAATTTTTAATATATGGTCTTGATAATGATAAAGATAAATTTGGTTAAATAAGATGAATATTGAAGATTTTGAAGATATAATATATACAAAAGAAGAAAATGGAATATGTACGATTACTTTTAATCGACCTGAGAGAAGAAATGCGTTATCTTATGTTACTTTTGTAGAGATTCAAACAGCATTGGCTGATATGGAAAAAGATAAAGATGCTCGGGTGCTAATTATGACAGGATCTTCGGAAGGTAGAGCTTTTTCTTCAGGAGGTTATTTTAACATGAAAATGGTGACTGAAATTCCCGAAGATATAATGAAAGATATAGATTTAATGGATATTGCTCAAAAAAAAACATGCATGAAATTTTGGAATTTCAAAAAGCCTGTCATTGCTGCTATTAATGGTTTAGCACTTGGTGCGGGTTTTACAATGCCTTTAGCATGTGCTGATCTAATATACATGGCTGAGGATCCTGAAACTTATTTGGGGCTAATATTCGTTAAGCGAGCTATTATTCCTGAATTTGGCCTCTCATTCCTTTTACCCCTTTATGTCGGTTTTCAAAAAGCAAAAGAGATCTTGTATTTTGGAGATAACATTTATGCTAAAGAAGCTGAGAGCCTAGGACTAATAAATAAAGCGCTACCTCCTGAAGAACTAATGCCATTTGTTAGGAAACAAGCAGAAAGATTGATCCCTCCTAAAGGACCAAGTTTAGCATTAAACCTAATGAAAAAAACTATGCATGATTACTTCAGAGAGATAATCTCCAGTACATTGGACAGAGAAAATGAAGCTCTGCAAGCGGCATTTAAAACCCATGATATGAGGGAATCCACGAAGGCTCTTATGCAAAAACGAGACCCAATTTTCAAAGGAAAATAAATCACTTTCTTTTTAATTTTATATAGAAATAGTTTTATTAGCACTTAGATAGAGATTACTAATAATAGAGAAATTTCTCGAAATTCTTATAAACAGTGTTTTATATTTAATATTTTTATATGTAATACTTAAAAATTGGTTTCTAAATATGACAGATGAGAGGAAAAATGAGACTCGTTTCATATTCGTCACGGGAGGCGTGATGAGCGGAATCGGCAAGGGTGTTGTAACCGCTAGCATTGGGAAGGTCTTACAATTCAGAAGTTTTAAAATTAGTGTTGTTAAGATTGATCCATATTTGAATGTTGATCCGGGCACTCTTAATCCTGTTGAACACGGAGAATGTTTTATTACTGAGGATGTATGGCAATTTAAACCAGTACCAGATACAGATGAAAGAACTTATAAAATCTCTGAAATAGATCAAGATTTTGGGACTTATTCTCGGTTTCTTGGTATTGATATGCATCCTTCCCACAATATTACATCTGGTCAAATTTATCTCACTACTATTCTTGCCGAACGGAAAGGTAAATTTCTTGGAAAAACCGTGCAACTCATTCCACATGTAACAACAATAATAAAAGAAAGATTGATAGAAATATCTAAATGTGAGAATTTAGATGTGCTTTTGATAGAGTGTGGAGGGACAGTGGGTGACTTAGAATCAAGCATATTTTTAGAAGCTTTTCGTCAAATTAAAATAGAAAATCCTCATCGTACCGCTTTGGTTCATGTTACTCTTGTACCATATTCTCAAGCTGTTGGACAACAAAAATCAAAACCCACTCAGCATTCAGTGAAAATGCTTCAAAGTCTTGGACTGAATCCAGACATCATTATTGGTAGGAGTGAAAAACCCTTGGCAGATGACATTAAACAAAAAATTTCGTTATATTCCAATATACCTGAAAATGCTGTAATTTCTAATCCCGATCTAAAAGTTATCTATGAGTTACCGTTACTCTTTGAAGAGCAAGGATTAGGAGATTATCTTTGCGAGATGATTGATTTAAAGGCAAAGCTGGTTTCTTATAATGAGGTCACAAATTACTCAGAATGGAAAAAAATGGTCGATATTTATAAATCTGCTACTAAAAAGCTTAAAATAGGAATGCCTGGTAAATACTTCAATATTTCTGATTCATATATTTCAATAAATGACGCTTTAGAACATGCTGCGGCACATCAAGGATACATACCAGAATTAAAAATGATCAATATCTCGGATGAAACCAATATAGAAGACGAACTAAAAGATTGTGATGGAATATTATTAACCCCTGGTTTTGGAGAAAGAGCTGTTGAAGGGATGATAAAGTCGGCTGAATATGCCATGGAAAAAAAAGTTCCATTTCTGGGTATTTGTTTTGGAGCGCAGTTATTTTATATTGCATTCTGTAGAAAATATTTAGGATTAATTGGGGCAAACTCTACTGAAATAGATCCCAATACACCATACCCTGTAGTTGATCTTTTAGAAACTCAGAAGAACGTGACTGAGAAAGGAGGTACTATGAGATTAGGAGCTCATGAAATAGTTATCGAGAAGAATACTAAACTCTTTAAAGCTTATAACCAAAAAATCATTAAAGAGCGGTTTAGGCATAGATATCATATTCAAGAAAGATTTATTACAGAAGAAGCCAAACAAAAAGGGATGGTTGTATCAAGTAGAGATGAAACTGGGAAAATTATAAATAGCATTGAATTAAATCGAGACGATCATTGGATGGTTGGAACCCAATTCCACCCCGAATTTAAATCAAAACCATTCGCTCCTAGTAAACTGTATTCTGATTTTATAAAAGCGTGTATTACAAAAAAAACTAGAGATATTTAAATTAATTTGATGTAAAATTAATACCTAAAATTTTATATTGGTTAAGATGAATAAAGAATATTTTAAAAATAAAAACGCAGTAATTACTGGAGCAGCAAGTGGAATTGGTCGAACTTTTGCGTTAGAACTCGCCAAATTGGGGACTAATCTTGTAATTTCAGATATTAACTTAGAAAGGTTAGAAAATGTAAAAGAACAAGTAGAAGAATATAAAGTTAAAGTGATCTCAACCAAATGTGATGTTACTAAAAAATCAGATATTAAAAACTTGCGAGATACAGCGGTTTTAGAAATGCAAGATATACATTTTCTCTTTAGTAATGCTGGAATAGCAGCAGGTGGTCATTTTGAAAGCTTTTCAAACGAAACATGGAAGAAAATTCTCAATGTAAACGTATGGGGAATGATTAATTTAGTTGATGCGTTTATTCCTAAAATGTTAGAACAAGGTTTTGGCCACGTTATTGTCACCAGTTCTATTGCGGGAGCATTCGGAGTTGGTGGATTGATTCCCTATAGTACCACTAAATTTGCTAATTTTGGATTTTGTGAAGCTCTGTATGGCGAATTTGTCGATAGAGGGATAAATGTATCTATAATTTGCCCATTTCCCATTAAAACTAATCTAATGGAGACAGCAAATATGAGTTTTTCTCCCGATTTGCTTAATAAATATAACCAAGAACAATTAGCCAAAGGCATAGAAGTCGGCAAAGATTATTATTGGAACAAATTTACAGAAGGGGGATACGAAGTAGAACCCGCAGTACGCATTTATCTCAAAAAAATTGCTAAAAGGAAGCTTTACATAAGCGAACGTGGATTAATGCGATTTCTTTTCTTTATGAAAGGTCTCTGGCCAAATTTATATAAAAAGTTCGTCAGGAAAAAAGGTACTGAACACTGTGATTTATTGGATGAATCCACTCAAAATGCCATTGATCTAATGGAAAAAATAACTTAAACCATTATTTAGTTATAAATCGACATGAAAATTCAATAATTAAAAATGACTCCAAAAACACCAAAAGATTATTGCTATCTAGCAAGAAACAGCAAATCGTGTGTTAAATTAAAAATTTCTAAGAAATATTTACCATATTATGAATGCGAGTTATGTATCTGGCGAATCCATTCTGAAACTCCCCAACACATTAAAAATCTTAAGAAATTGTATGAAAGATATCATAATTTCTCTTAATGTATTCTAAAAAAGCGAAAAGAGTTTTAGAAAAACCAGATAGATTAGAGAATCACAAAAGAGATTTAATTCAAATTTTTTATTTACAATTAATTCGTTTTGAGAGTATCAGGAAATTATTATTTTTAAAAATCAAACATTACATGATAATGAATAAAATGATCTTCTGAATTGATTTTCTTAATATTATAATACAATAAGAATCATAATATTATTATGGAAACTGAAATTAACGAAATTGGAACTTGTGAAAAATGTGGAGCAGAGATTAAACTCACTGAAGCATTGAGAGTAGATGAAAAATTTTACTGTCAAAATTGTTTTAATAGTTTGGATCTTTAAATATTTTGAAATATTAATATCAAGGGTTCTTTTAACTAAATTTTCATTTCTCTAGAAGAAAAAGAAAAAGAAAAATAAAAATTAGTTGCGAATAGCTAGAACAATCAAATCTTCCAAACTTTTCATCCCTCTTGATTCGGTATCATTATAAGCTATGTATTCGTTCTCACTTAATTCTACTTCTCCAGAATTAGTGGGAAAAGCACCCTTTCCTTTTAATACTAAAAAAAGTACAGGATGTGATCCATTATGAGCTTCTATTTCTAAGCCTTTTTTTAAAGAGATTCGCATTACCTTAAATGCCTCTGAAATATAAATAGGATCTTTAGCAGGCGTGTCTGAATCGAAATTTTGATTTTAAAATATATTTTTTGGTTCTATTATACTCACCTTTTTTATTTGGAAATTTAATTGCGATTTTAAAATTTCTTCTTCAGAATTATAAGAAAATGATAATAATAACGCTTAGAGTTTCATTCAATGAGGTTAAAATATTATGAAAAAGAAACTACTACTCCAAATCTATATCAAGAATCTTTTTTACTAACTTTTTCTTATCTTCTAGGTTTGATTGTCGAGAAATCATGATTCTTTGTGCTTGAGGGCTACCAGCACCATGCATAGATTCTGTTCTATAGCTCACAGACGCAACTCCCATTGTAAGATTTTCGATAAAACGTAAGACTTTATATCGATCTTCAGTACACATTCCTTCACAAGTTGTTAAATATTTTTCAATTAATGACCCTACCGCTTTTGATTTAAGATCTGCTTCAGAGGGCATGGTACAAATCATCCCTCCTGCAATATCTTCAGCTAATCTTCCTATTTCATATGGGAATCGAGTCACGTTTTGTTTACATACATTTGCGAGTAGCATGTCCATTTCATAATTACCCGATTCTCGTTGGAAACCTAATGAACTGCAAGCTATTCCACAACTATACAATGTTTCATTTAAATGAGTCATCTCAACTATCTTATCTTTCACGTGTGATGCATTTTCCGTACCATTGTATTCTGAAATTAGAGCAGTTGCCCCTATCAACACATCTCCTACACCCACCTTACATCCTCCATAAGATTGTCTATGAAAACCAGCAAATCGGTTGACTAATTCTCCGGAAAAATCAACTTCGCCATTCATGAAAATATTCTCTTTTGGGACAAATACATTATCAAATACTACGAAAATTTCTTGACCACCGTATTTAAAATTTCCAATATCGAACTCATCGTGTTCCATTTTTCGCGTATCACAAGATTGTCTCCCATAAATCATTGTAATTCCCTTTGCGTTTGTATCTATACCAAAACTTACTGCATATTCTTCCTCTCCTTTTCTTAGAGAAAGCGTTGGCATAATTATAGCTCGGTGCGAGTTTAGAAACCCCGTTTGATGTACTTTAGCTCCTTGAACAGTGATTCCCTCCTCGTTAGAATCTACTACATGCAAAAAAGCATCGGGATCTGGTTGATCTCTCGGTCTTTTGCTCCTATCACCTTTAGTATCTGTCATAGCTCCATCGACCATTAAATCTTGATGTTGAACTTCGATCCAATATTCTTTGAATCGAGAATGGTAATCTGTTCCATATTTTTTATCCATTTCATAGGTTACACTATATAATGCATTAGCACTATCAAACCCTACGCATCTTTGGAAGCAGCAGGCTGTTTTTTGTCCTAATAATCGTTGCATCTTAACTTTTTTGATTAAATCTTCAGTTGATTGATGGATATGGGTAAAGCGATTTATAATTTCCCCTGTGAGGTGTGATTTCGTTGTCATTAAATCCTTATATTCGTCCATCTGGGCTAATTCATAAATCTTCATGACTGTATTTATCGAAGGTTTGACGATTGGATGATTCCAAAATTCATCGACTTTCTCACCAAACATGTATAGATTTACGGGGCGCTTTATGCTTTCCAAATACTCTTCCGGAGTTTTTAACGGCATTTTTTTTTTATACAAATCTTCTGTAATAAATTATTATGTAAATAAAGGGCTATTAGCTATTAAAAATAATTCTAATATTTGTTAATTAATTCACTTTTATTCAGTTTCTAAAATGGTAGCTATGCCTTGACCTCCTCCAATACAAGCGGTAGCTAGCCCATATCTTCCTTTTTTTTCATTCAAGATTCTAGCAAGAGTACCCACCAATCTTACTCCTGTTGCACCTAATGGATGTCCAAGAGCAATTGCTCCTCCCTTGATGTTTACTCGTTGTGGATCAATCTCTAACTTTTTCATTGCAAACAAGGGTACGATGGCAAATGCTTCATTAATCTCCCAGAAATCAATATCTCGAACATTCAAATTTGCTTTATTTAGTGCTTTTTTACTAGCTGGAACTGGACCAGATCCCATGATTCCAGGATTGACTCCTGCCCAAGAAATGGATCTTATTGTTGCCAAGGGTTTAATTCCTAACTCATCTGATTTTACTCTTGACATCAATACACAGCATCCTGCTCCAGAATTAAGAGGTGAACTATTCCCAGCAGTTATTTGTGGTTCACTATTTATTCCCTTGGATGCGGTCTTTAATTTGGTCATTGTTTCAAGATTTGACCCTTCCCGAATCGATTGGTCATATTTTATCATGGTTTTGGATCCGTCTGGTAAATTTCCTTCCACTGGTATGATTTCTCCATTAAAAAATCCTTCATCTCGAGCTTTCGCTGCTTTCTTATGGGATCCAAGGCTAAAAGTATCCATATCTATTCTAGTTATATCTTGATTTTGTTCCCATAATTTTTGAGCCGTTTGTAACATTGAAAACCCAGTTTCTAAATCATACTTTGCATGTTTAGGGTATTTTTTGACATCTGTTAATTCTGTATGTTTCATCGTTAAATCAGTGCCTCTTGGTATGCGCGTCATGTGTTCCATTCCCGCTGCTAAAACGATGTCAGCATTACCAGTCATTATTTCCATGGCACCAATATGAACGCTCGACATTGATGATCCACATTGCCGATCAACTCCCATTGCCGAAATTTCTACTGGCAATTCTGCTAAAAATAGTGGTTGCCGACCTCCATATAGAAAATTTTCTTTTACTTGGTTAGCGCACCCAACTATTAACTCATCTATCTCAAAGGCGTCGAATGACGCTTTAGCAATTAATTTTTTTAAGACTAATGAAAGTAATCTATCTGCTGAAATTTGATTAAAAACATCTCTCTCTGGTTGATCCGGACGACTTCGAGAGAAAGGACTTCTTAAATAATCAACTATCACGACTTCCCTTAATTCTGACACTCTTTTTAACCTCACTTTCCTATAAATTCTGGTTCTTTCTTTTCAATTAGAGCAGTTACTCCAATTTTATAGTCTTCAGTTTCTGCTGATTTAATTTGCATTTGACGCTCATTTTCAAGATGCTCTTCCAAAGGGGTGCTTAATGCGTCGAAAAATAGTTTTTTGGTACGAGCATATGTTAGAGGTGGGCCACTAGCAAATTTTTGAGCCCATTTTAAGGATGTTTCTTCTAATTTATCAGCTGAAACGATATCATTTACGAATCCAAGGGTTTTCATCTCCTCAGCAGAATAAGTATCCCCAAAAAAAGACATTTGTACTGCTTGTTGCCACGTGAGTTGACGACTTAAAAATATAGTACCCGCAAAACCAGGAATTAAGGCGAGTTTACAAAATGACTGTCTAAACTTTCCATATTCTGACGTAATAATAAAATCGCAAGATAAAGCGAGATTCATCCCAGCTCCGACTGCCCAACCATTTACAGCAGCAATAACTGGTTTTGGATACTGGCGTAAAACAACAGCGATTCTATATAGTACTTTTGTCAGATCATCCATGACTCTTCCCGCTGTTCCGTTTTCAGCACTTTCCTTGAATTTCTTGATATCTCCTCCAGCCGAAAAAGCCTTCCCTGAACCTGTAATAATTAAACACCGAATATCAGTATTTTCACGCAAATTTTCAATAGCTTCTAATAATTGAATACCTGTCTCAAGATTCAAGGGATTAAAATTGTCAGGATTTGAAAGTTTAATAACTGCTATATTACCTTTTGTAACTACTTTAATCATTTTTTGCATTTAATTATTTACCCCACATTCTGATCATTTCTCTTGTAATGAGATATCTCATTATTTCAGAAGTACCTGCTGAGATTTGCCCTATTTTAGCATCTCTATAGTATCTTTCAAGAGGATATTCTTCGGAATATCCCAAACCTCCGAGAATTTGAATTGCATCTTGAGTAATTTTGACCGTAGCATCTGCCAATCTTGCTTTAACTGCCGCAACAGTAGCCCTGCAATAATGACCTTCATCTAATATTCGTGCAATCTGGGCAACAGCAATCCTGTTCAATTCTGTCTCCATGTACATATCGGCCAATTTGAATGAATTCGCTTCAAAAGAGTATAGATTTTTCCCAAATTGTTCACGCTTATGAGCATATTTATATGCTACTTCGAAAGCGCTTCTAGCTAACCCAAGATATTGTGATGCTGTAAATGTACGTTCTCCATCAAGACCAAATAATAACACTTCAAGACCTTCATTTTCTTTATGAAGAATGTTTTCAATAGGAACTTTACAATTATTAAAACTTAATAGAGAATTTGGCATCCCCCTGCGTCCCATATGGTTGTAATCCTTTACTACTTCGAATCCAGGCGTATCTGTTTCAAAAATGAAAGCTGTCATACCTTTATGTCTTTTTACTTGATCATTTGTAATCGTATAAAGGCAAATATAATCTGCAACACTTCCATTTGTTATAAAACACTTTTCTCCATTGAGAATATAATGATCATTTTCCCGTACTGCTCTTAGATTCATTCCTCCAATTGAATCCGATCCACCAGTTGGTTCAGTTATTCCAATTGCGCCTATTTTAGTCCCATCACCAATTCCTGATAAGTATTTCTTTTTTTGTTCTGCTGTACCAAATTCGATAATTGGACCAGCGAAAAGGCAAGAAGAAGCTCCAAAAATCCCAGCTAATGCATAACTAAAAGCAGTTAATTCTTCTCCTAGAATTGTTCGGTATAATAGTCCTTTCCCTTGACCTCCGGCTTCTTTTGGAATGATTATGTTAAGATAAGGCATCTTTTTTAAAATTTCTACAGCTAATTTTTTGTCCCGATTTCTATCTATCTTTTCTGCTGCTGGTCCTACGTTTTTCTCGCACCATTCACGAACTTCCATTCTAAAATCATTTTCTTCTTTAGAATAATAATAAAGTCTCTCAGGCATGCAAGAATAACCATATTTTAAATTCAAATCTTCAAAATTTATGTGTCCTGACATTTTTCAATTCATACCAAAATTTCACGTTTAAATTATAGATACTTAATAAGCTATAAAATTAAAATGTTGATTGTAGTTAAAATTCTCCCTTAATGATTACAGCTTTTTTCAAAACCTTTCTGACATTAGATTTGATGTAGTTAAGATCCTTAAAATTTTCAAATCGAGATATGTACTTTCTGTTCCCTAATTCTATTTAAAACTAAGTCCACATCTAACGGTTTGAATGGCATTTTTTTGAATTCTTCTTTGCAAAGGTTATAAAGAGTTCTGTTAATTGGAACTTCAACACCATGATTTTCTGCTAATTCGATGAAATAGCCGGTTAATGAATCAATTTCTGATTTGCCTCTTTTACGAATTACCATATCCTGTGACATGCTATTAAACCAAGCGTATTTCATGCTCTTACCAAAAACCCGAAGTAATATTCCCTTTGCTATTTTTTTAGCTAATTTAATTAATTTCCAAGAAGGAAATCCTTTTAATGGATATTCCTTATATTTTGCTTTCTTTAAAACTTCAATTCCCTCTAAAAAAGTGTAAATAAATAATCGTATAATCTTGTATCTCTTCTTATCGGTTAAATTATTATTATCGATCAATGTAAAAATCGAATTTGCATTGTTTAAAATTAATTTAGAATGAACGGTATCATTAAATCGTTTAGAAATTTTTGTAGGAAAGCCTAAAATAAAGATATCCTTAACTTTTTCTATTATCTCCTGCCTTTCATTGGTGGGGGTTCCCAATATTATTTCTCCCTTTCCTCGGTTTCCGAAAATTCCTGGTTCATCATACCAAGCTGAAAACATGATAACGCCATAAACAACATTTGAGAAATATTTAGGCAATTTTTTTTGATTTTCTATACCATTTTGCAAACCAATGACAATTGGGATATCTCCTAATTTTTCATAAATATCTTTTGCAACTTCCTCAAGATCATAATTTTTAACTGTAATAACAATAACTTCTGGTGGTTTAATTTCATTTAAATCTGTTATTATTTTAATCGGTATTGTTTTAGAATTTTTCCTATTCATTTCATACAGAATTAAACCCCTTGATTTTATTGCATTAGCATTCTCCCCCCTAACTAGCAAATAAACAGGTTCATAATGGTCATTCAACCAGCCAGCTAAAGTAGATCCAATAGCTCCTGCTCCATAAAATACTATACTCATACTTACTTTTTAATACTATTATCTTAATATTTTTAATGTCTTATTTTCATAAT
>Ga0307419_10001578_pt1 | contig 11711 bp, 8 predicted proteins | sample SalMarWE160230MG_2_FD_202512 | JGI IMG/M metagenome (GOLD analysis project Ga0307419, IMG submission 202512) | Salt marsh sediment microbial communities from the Plum Island Ecosystem LTER, Massachusetts, United States - WE1602-30 | ecosystem: Environmental > Aquatic > Marine > Intertidal zone >... | reverse complement strand
TTTTCGGGAAGAATGGTTTCCAGCAGTTCCCGCAGCTTGGGGATATCCCACTGTTTATTTCCGAGGTCATAGATAAGCTGCCCCACGGTCTCTTCAGGCTTTACCTTAAAGAATTCATAGAAGGAACGGCTGACGGAGACCACTCTTAGGTCCTGATCCAGAACGATTAAGGGTTCACGCACGGTGCTGATGATGTTCTCGTCGTATTCCCGGGATTGTGTCATGCTCTTTTCCCTGACCATTTACCTGCCTCCTTTCTTGTCAATCGGATCATCTTGCGCGCCCTTTTTGCCCCTATCCAAACATTTACAGATACTTGATACTTAAATCCGGTGACATTCAAGCATACTTGTATAATAGTTGAACTATGCTGTCCGCAATGATACCTGATGTATCCTTGAGTGCGTCCTATTATGACATATTTCATTTGAGAATCAATAAGTTTTGAGGTAGTGAAAAATCAGGATTTCGATAATGTATATCAAAACCATCAGATGTCAGATATTCTCTGAACGATCTTCAGTGAATTGTCATATCAAATCCTGGTTTTTGGGGATAAATACTTCAGGTAACATCATTCGATTTTAGAGTTGTGGCCGTCTCCAAATCAATTTTAGACACCGGATCGTTTCCAATAGAGAGATGAGATGTTTCTTAAATATTCAGAAAATCAAGGGGTTACGCTGAGACGCAAAAAAATCGACTCAAGGCTTCAGGCATAGTGCTAAAGACAGGCTGCCCTTTTAACATGGGGCTTGTGCCTTTCGCCTTGCACCTTAAGCCTTACTTTCACACGCCGCAGTGACTTGCCCTGTTGAATCGGCTGTGCCGTCTCGCGAAGCGAGAATTCAACAGGGCGAGGATGAGGATAACGCAGCCCTTCGGCTTTGCTCAGGGCCGTGAGCATGTCGAACGGTAGATGGGAGTTTTCCGACGGCCTCCTATCTTTCAGATGAACCGAACCCCGCCTTTAGAAATTCCCGGTTGAAGCGGGCTATGTTGGCAATTGAGATTTCCTTCGGACATACGGCCTCACACTCGGTCTCGTTACTGCAGTTGCCAAAACCCAGTTCATCCATTTTCCGCAGCATTGAAAGCGCCCGCTTTGCAGCTTCGGGTTTTCCCTGGGGCAAAAGCACTAGTTGGGATATCTTAGCACCCACAAAAAGCATGGCGGAGGCATTGGGGCATGCGGCAACACATGCTCCGCATCCTATGCAGGCGGCGGCATCCATGGCTTTTTCAGAAATTTCCTGGGATATGGGAATGGCATTTGCATCCTGTGCACCGCCTGCTATTGTGGAAATAAACCCACCAGCCTGGATAATCTTGTCCAGCGGACTGCGGTCGACGATTAGGTCCTTTACAACCTTGAATGCCCTTGCCCGCCATGGTTCAAGAGCAATTATATCTCCGTCAGAAAATTTCCTCATGTGAAGCTGACACAAGGTCATACCCTTTTCAGGTCCGTGCGCAATACCGTTTACCACGGCCCCGCACATCCCACAGATCCCTTCCCGGCAATCATTGTCGAACTCGATCGGTTCTTTTCCATCAAGGATAAGCCTTTCATTAACCACATCAAGCATCTCCAAAAACGACATATGCGTTTCAACATCTTTAACAGGGATGGTTTCAAATCTGCCCTTATCTTTGGGGCCTTTTTGACGCCAGACCTTTAGGGTGATGTTTATGGTATCGGTTTCCTGTGTCACTTGTAACTCCTTTGGGATAATTCCACATTTTCAAAAGCGAGTGGTTCCTTGTGAAATATAGGGGCCTTACCATAGCCGCCATATTCCCATGCAGCAATATGACAGAAATTTTCATCGTCACGTTTTGCTTCACCTTCTTCGGTTTTATATTCCTCGCGGAAATGACCGCCGCAGGATTCCTCACGGGCCAATGCATCGGTTATCATCAACTCCGCAAACTCAAGACAGTCGGCAACACGGCCGGCCTTTTGAAGGCTTAGATTATAATCCCTGTCCGCGCCCGGAACCAAGGCATTTTGCCAGAACTCTTCCCTAAGATCCCGTGTCAGCTTCAATGCTTTTGTAAGCCCTTCTTCATTTCTGGCCATTCTGCAATACTCCCACATAATATGGCCCAAATCCCTGTGTATATTATCAACAGTTCGTTTCCCTTTTATGGCAAGGAGTTTTTTGATACGTTCATCAGCCTCCCGGGTTGCATCGTTAAAGGCAGTATGATCAGCGTTATATTCTGAAGGCTCTGTTCCTGCAAGATAGCCACCAATAGTATATGGGATGATGAAATAGCCATCTGCAAGGCCCTGCATGAGTGCGCTGGCGCCGAGACGGTTTGCACCATGGTCCGAAAAATTGGCTTCGCCAAGGACAAACAGACCTTCAATATTGCTCATGAGGTTGTAATCCACCCAAAGGCCTCCCATTGTGTAATGGGAGGCGGGATAAATCATCATGGGAGTTTCATATGGATTATCATCAATAATATTTTCGTACATATCAAAGAGATTTCCATATTTCTTGCGGACTATCTCAATGCCATCTCTTTCAATGGCCTCCTTAAAATCAAGATATACCGCATATCCGGTTGGACCCACCCCCCTGCCCTCGTCACACATCTCCTTGGCATTTCGTGACGCAATATCTCGGGGGGCCAGGTTGCCAAAGCTTGGATATTTTCTTTCAAGATAATAATCTCTTCCGGATTCCGGAATATCATTCGGTCTTCGTTTATCTCCCGCATTTTTGGGAACCCATACACGGCCGTCGTTTCTCAGGCTCTCACTCATAAGTGTCAGTTTGGATTGATATTCCCCTGAATGGGGAATACATGTCGGATGAATCTGCGTATAACAAGGGTTGGCAAAAAACGCGCCTTTTTTGTAAGCCCTAAAAGCGGCGCCCACATTGCATGATGTGGCATTTGTTGAAAGATAATATACATTGCCGTAGCCGCCGGTGGCCAAAACCACTGCATCCGCATCATGACTTTCAAATTCGCCCGTAATAAGATTCCTGGCAACAATTCCCTTGGCCTTTCCATTAATTAGGACAAGTTCTACCATCTCCCGGCGGGGAAACATTTTAACTTTTCCTTCTGCGATCTGGCGAGATAAAGAGCTATAGGCACCCAAAAGGAGCTGCTGCCCTGTTTGCCCCCTGCAGTAAAAGGTCCTCGATACCTGAGCCCCTCCAAAGGACCGGTTTGCGAGTAGACCACCGTAATCCCGTGCAAAGGGTACGCCCTGCGCAACGCACTGGTCTATTATATTATCGCTTACCTGTGCGAGACGGTAAGTATTTGCCTCCCGTGATCTGAAATCTCCGCCCTTTATAGTGTCATAAAAAAGACGCCATATGCTGTCGCCGTCATTTGGATAATTCTTTGCCGCATTTATTCCACCTTGAGCCGCAATACTGTGGGCGCGACGCGGACTATCCTGGATACAAAATGTTTTTATACTATATCCCAGTTCAGCTAACGTTGCGGATGCCGAGCCCCCGGCCAAACCGGTACCGACAACAATTATATTGTACTTTCTCTTGTTGGCAGGATTGACTAATTTCATTTCAAAGCGATGTCTATCCCACTTTTCAGCAAGGGGCCCTCCCGGGGCTTTTGAATCAAGCTGCATATACATTCTCCTTATGCAATAAAGGAAACAAATATCGGGATAAAACCAAAGCCGATCCCGAAAACCAGGCTAAGTATAATACCGACCATCTGGATTAAAGGCATGTATTTCGGATGATTTGCACCAAGCGTTTGAAACAAACTCCAGAAGCCGTGACTGACATGCACGGCAACAACAATCATTGCAAATAAATATATGGCTAAATATGCCGGGTTCGCCAATATCTTGGCCACAAGCAAATAAAGAGACTCATTTGTATGTTCGGCAAAATGAAAATTAATAAGGTGAATGACAACAAAAGCCAGGATAATATATCCGGTATACGGCTGGGTTATAGACCCTATGGTGCGGCCCCCCGCATTTTTGTTAACCCTGTACCTGACCGGTCTCGATATTAGGTTTTGATAAAATAAGAGCGTCCCTATTACGGCATGTATAATGGCAAAAAGCAAAAGACCCAATTCAGCAATTGTAATGAGCGGGCCCAGAGCATGGAGGTGTTTAACATAAGAGGTAAAAAGATCTTGACCGCTGTAAAGAGTAAGGTTGCCCGCAAGGTGTATAGTTAAAAAACCTATGAAGCCAAGGCCGGTAATGGCCATCAAAAGCTTCTTCCCGATAGAACTTCCGAGGATATTTAGTAGCCAAAGCATCTTGTCCTCCGCCGTTCGGTTGTTTCTTTAAAAAAGAAAAAACATAAGACCCTATCAATCCCTAAGCTTGATAACCTCGTAAAAAGGCGCTCCGGGCCTTTTCACTCGGCGGGGAAGGGCGTCCCCTCCCCCGCCATTTGAAGTAAATTCAAATGGTTCCACCCTCACCCTCACGCTTTGCGGGATTGACGGACTTTCAAATAACTTGAAAAGTTATTTTCGGTTACAGTGCCGTAGCGCGGCATCACATAGCTTTTTACGAGTCCGTCAAACTTATCAAATTCGCCTTTATTATAGCCCTGCACTTCACAAGAGAGATGTAACATCCCCCGAAATCTTCCAGGCGACCAAAAAATATATTTCACGTCTCTATCTTGTCAAGTACATTCCCGGATCCGTTTAAAATAAAAATCATGAACCCGTTTTCAGCCGCACGCTGGGAGAGATCTTCGAATAGAATGGCCTGGACCTCGTATTTTCGCCCCTTTTCACGCTGAAGCAGTTCAAGGCCCTTCTCCGCCTCTTCCTTTTCAAGAAAGGTTGGAATAAAAGATACATCCGTTTCCGTATCATGCTGCCCCAAGAACTGCGCGCTTCCGCCCGGATCCTGGATAACCACCCATACCCATTGATCATTTTTAACCAACTTGCTCATAATTCACTCCCTTAGTTAAATATCTCATGTCCCGTGGTTTTTATAAACTAGTATCATGTCCCAAAAGTAAATTAGAAAAATCAATCAAACTGTCTAACCGTTTTCCTGTTTTTAAAATAATAAATCCTAAGCACGAAATACGAAATTCGAAACAATATCGAAATTCAAATCTCAAATGTTCTAAACATGTTTTGAGTTTTGGTCATTTGAAAATTAGGGTTTTTTTCGAGTTTAGATATTCGAATTTCGGAGTTTAAACGCAGTTTTTGGAGACACAAAACTCGCCTAAATTATTTAAGTTATTTCTGGGACCCAACACTAGATGTCTATTTACTTTTCATATATGGTACCAACTCCTCACACTGAAATGCCTCCTCTATTTCTCTTAAGGTGTCGGCCTTCCTTCGTCTCCGGTGCCGGATGAAATAACCTATATCCTCGAGAATAGCGTAATAAGCAGGCACCATGGAAAGGATGAGAACCGTTGAGAAACCAAGTCCCCATATAATGGCCGTAGCCAGAGGTGCCCAGAAAATGGATTTTCCCCCGAGACCCAGAGCCATGGGCGCAAGACCGAAAATAGTTGTTAGTGAAGTGAGGATTATAGGTCGCATGCGGACATGGCAAGCGCGAACAACAGCCAGATATAGATATTTGGGATTTTCTTTCCTATACCTGTTTATAAAATCAATCAGGACCAGCGAATCATTTACAACGATCCCTGTGAGCGTTAAAAGACCGATTAAGGTTACGAAGGTCATGGGGTTATTGTGGACAAGCAACCCCACTATGACGCCCAGGGTCACAAAAGGTATGGTGATCATGATGATGAAAGGCTGGGTGAATGAGTTGAACTGCAGGGAAAGAATAAAAAAAATGAGGAACAGAGCCAGTATGGCCGCGTTTCGAAGGTCCCAAAGTGATTCATTGGTCTCCTCCTGGAGACCTCCGGCAATCAGCCTCGCACCTGGAAAATTTTCCTTGATGTTATTAAAATAGCCCTCGGCAATCTTGTTGGCCCTGACCGCGGTCATTCTCTCCCCGCTCAGGCGTGAGAAATACCCTGAGAGGCCCTTTTGGTCTTTTTGAATCTCTTTTATATTTGCAGTTACTCGCACGGTCTGCCTGCCGTTATAATGGAAAATATTATGGAACCCCGGGGAAAGCCTTACCTCAGCTAATTCCCTTAAAGGGACCTCTCCCTGTCCCGGTATTATAATCTTCAAATTTATTAGATCATCAAAGTTGCGCCTGTACTCGGGCAGGTACTTCAGCTTGATGTCTTGCTCCTCGTCCCCCTGGTTATAGGTGGCAACTGTCAAGCCATAAAATGCGGCCTGAACAGCCATAACGAGATGCTTCTGCTGAATCCCCAGTTTTTTTGCTTTTGCCTCATCAACGGTAATTTCCATAAACTGTTTCTCACGCGAGAAATCATCTTGAATATCAACGATCCCTTCGTGCCTGCCCAACTCTTCTCTAATCATGCGGGAGATTGCAGCAGAAGTCACCCAACTGGGCGACTGGATCTTCAAGTCCACATCAGTGCCTACAGGTGGCCCTTCAATCATCCTTTCAAGGACAAATGATGTGACCCCGTGTGATGTGAGCAGCCGCCCCACGTCTTCCCTGACACCTTCCATCAGTTCCAGGACACTATGCTTTCTCTGTTTTCCCCCCTTCAGAATTACGTTCAGTATACCGTAATGCCTGCCAATAATAGGCTCATAATTGACCTCTTTCATCCCTGCAATGGCTATGGGGGCTTCCAAATCCCTACCGATTCGGCTCTTAATCAGGTCAGTAAGGGCCAGGAGTGTCTTCTGGCTCCTCTCCAGGGTGGCACCCACCGGAAGGTCAAAATATATGTTGAACCTCGGAAACACATCGCTTTTGGGAAACATAACAAAATCTATCCGGTAAGACAGGACAAAAGCCAGAAAAACCGACAGCACGATGACCAGTACAGACAGGTATCTGTGTCGGAGAATGCTTCTCAGGTAGGGATAATAGAACTTCCTGACAGGGCTAAAAACATCGATCCGTCTCTTGAGGACTCTCTTTATGTTGTTCTGCGGAGTAAGCTCCGTCACATGGGACGGGAGCATGAAAAAGACCTCGAAAAGCGAGGCCGAAAGTGCAAAAATCACAACCAATGGCAACCCGGACATATATCGCCCTATGATGCCACCGACTACAATAAGTATCGGGAAAAAGGCGGCCATGGTGGTTGAAACCGAAGCCATAACCGGGGCCAGCACCTCTCGACTTCCCTCCATTGTTGCCTCTACGAGAGATTTTCCTTGTTCCATATATCGAAAGATATTTTCAAGTACAACAATGGCATCGTCGACAACTATACCAAGGACGAGGATCAGACCAAAAAGGGTCAAGCCATTGATGGAGAGGCCGAAGCTCTTCATAAGAATGAAGGTAATGAGAAAGGCAACCGGGATCCCAATAGCCGCATACACGGCATTTCGTATGCCCATAGAAATACACAATATAAGGAAAACTGCCATGATACCTAAAAAACCGTTGACCTGGAGTTCCTTGATCCGTTTTTTGATCTCACGTGACTGGTCAAAATAGATGGTGGTCTTAAGGCCGGGATATTGGGCCGGGATTTCTTTCATTAAAGCCCTTACATCATCCACGATCTGGATCATGTTTATATTTCTCTTTCTTTTAACATGGAGAATAAGGGCCTTCTTTTTATCTACGAAGGTCAGGATCCTGGGTTTCTCAAGGGTAGGGGTGATCTTGGCCACATCACGCAGGTAGACGGTGCCACCATTTACACTCCTGAGTGCAATTCCACCTAATTCTTCGGGATCTCGTGGCTCGCCCACCATCCTGATGGCGGCCTCATGGCTTCCCATTTCTACTGTTCCGCCCGGGAGGTTCTGGGCGCGGTTGGCGATAGCACTTGCTACTTCAGAAATTGAAATGCCATAAGCTGACATACGGCGTGGGTTCAATTCCACCCAGATTTCATTTTCCCTCTCCCCAAATATTTCGACCTCTGAAACCCCTTTGATATTTTCCAGGGTATCTGAGATCTCTTCCGCAATATCCTGCAGTTGCATCATGGGAAGGTCTCCGGCCAGTCCCACTATACAAACAGGGAAGACGGCAACATCAATCTCGATGATCATCGGGGTCTTGGTCTGTTCAGGAAGATCTTCCACCCGGTCCACCGCGTTTCTGACCTCCTGCATGGCCTGGTCTATCTCATATTTTGATAGTTGTGTGTTGAAAAAGACGTGGACCTTAGAGGTGCTCTCGTAGGAATTGGACTCGTATCGCCTGATCTCGGATATCCCGTCAAGTTCATCCTCGATCTTCTTTGTTACCAGCTTTTCCATCTCCTCCGGGGAAAAACCGGGACAGATGGTAAAAACCAGACCTTCCCCGATCGTGATATCAGGATCAAGAAATCTGGGCATGGAATTGTAACAATAGATACCAATAACCACGATCAGGATCAGGGCCATCCTGACAACAACGGGTCTTTCTATGCCAAATCGAGTCAGGAACATTTGCAAATCATTCTACAATAATTAGATGAGAGAAAAAGGGGCCTGTCTTGGGATCTAAATATCCAAGATACTGGATGCTGGTATCTGGATACTTGATGAAATAAGGAATAATTCTTTTGCTCTTTATTCAACATCCAGTATCAAGTATCCATCAATACTTTACAGCATCTCCGCTCTTGAGTCCCCCAGGAGTAGTTATGATCACGTCTTTTTCGGTCAGGCCCGAGAGGATTTCCACACGCTGGTCATAATACGCGCCGAGTGTAACCTGTCTGAAAATGGCCTTTCCATCCCTAACAATGTACAACCCTATCTTTCCGTTTTCCTCTGAAAGCCAGGCCGACGGAATTTTGATGGACCTTTTTTCATCCACCACAGGGAACCTGACCCTGACGGTCATACCATCTGCCATGCGCCTGTCAGGTATTTCCACAACCAGTTCCACGGGAAAGGAACGCGTTGCAGGATCGGCCACGGGTGAGAGAAAAATTAGCCGGCAGTAAAATTCCTTATCGGGAAAAGCGTCTATTGTGAACCTAAAACGCTTGTGCTTCTCTAAAATATGAATATCCTTTTCGCCTAAAGATATCTTTATCTTCAAATGATCAAGATCGATGATCTGAGTGATGACAGTAACCGGCGGCACCACAATCACCTCTCCTTCCTCAACATCTCGAAAGGCAATAATCCCATCGCACGGCGCAAGCAATCTTGATTTTCTTAGCCAATCCTTTGCAAGCGCAAATGCGGCTTCTGCCTGCTCCATATTAGCGCGGGCTGACTTTCGGTCCTCTGCTCGAGGTCCCTGTCTTGCAAGGGACAGTTGCTGTTTGGCTGATTCAACTTTTGCTTTGGCCATTTCAAGCGTTCGCCTGGCTGAATCATATTCACTATTAGAGGCCGCTTTAAATTCTTGAAGGTCCTTGGTCCTGTCAAAATTCTTCTCCGCCTCGAACAGGCCCGCTTCCGCCTCTTTCAGGACGGCCTCGGCAATTAGAATCTCTTCGGGCCTGCTCCCCTTTTCGATCTTTGCCAGATTGCTCCTGGCTGCGGCAAGTGTCGCCTTTGCCTGTTTGACCTTAAGACGGATGCTGCTCGTGCTTATCTCGGCAAGAAGCTGTCCCTTTTTGACCCTGTCCCCTTTCTCGAAATAGAGCCTCTCAATGGTTCCGCCCGTTTCACTGGCTATCATGACCTTGCGCTGGGCCGTCAGCACCCCCACATATTCAATGGTTCCTTCGGGGAACGAGACCTTAACAGGACTCACTTTTACAAATTTGACCTTTATTACCTGGGTTTCCTTCTCTACACTGGTCTCAGCTCTCTCCCCACAACCCAACAGGTTGAGATAAATAAGGCTTATTACCAGGGCGATAACTGTACTTATGGACTGATATCGAATCATTTTATTTATGGTTTCCGGTGATTTTTATTCCAATCAAATTCCCAGGTTTTTTATGATAGCAAGTCAGAAATATTAGTCAAATGGTTTATTATATTTGCAAAAAGATCTTGACTTATGGTATTACTTTGTAATAATAAGGGCCAGTATTACAGAATAATTTGGAAAAAACCCGGAGGATCTTACATACCCATGAAAAAAAAACACGGAATCATTACATTCAAAGTGGACGAAGATTTGCTTGAGGCAATTAAAGAGATCCCCAACCGATCCGAATTTATACGTATGGCAATCCTGGAGGCATTAGGAAGTGTCTGCCCCCTTTGTAACGGCAACGGCATGCTGTCACCAAACCAGAAACGCCACTGGCAAAATTTTGCGGCTGATCATTCCGTCGAAACATGCAGCCGATGCCATGAGACTATCCTTGTCTGCTCGAAAGAACATCAAGATATCCATGCCCGGAGCACATGGGTTTGAGAATGATCAAATCTCACTACAAGAGGCTGGTGAATGCTGGGGAGATTTTTGTGAGATATCTGAGCATGAAAGCAATATTGATTTTTGCCGGAATCGTTGTTGTTAACGTAGCACCTGCAGCACAATCCCAAGCCCAAAAAATCAAGGCTTTTGTGAGTATCCTGCCACAGGCATATTTTGTAGAACGAGTCGGGGGACCCTTTGTAGATGTTAAAGTATTAGTAGCGCCCGGGCAATCCCCGGCTACATATGACCCAACGCCTAAACAAATGTCCGAATTGGGCCGATCGCAGTTGTACTTCCGAATTGGGACGCCCTTTGAAAAATCATTCATTTCAAAGATATCTGATACTTTCAAAAACCTGAAGATTCTTGACACCAGAAAGGGCATACGGCTTCGCCGTTTTAAACAATCCGGGTTTTCTCAAGTCCCGGATCCCCATATCTGGCTCAATCCCAAGTTGGTAATGATTCAAGCACGTACCATCTGCAACGCGCTCGCCCAACTGGACCCGGTTCACGAGGAGGAATATAAAACCAATTTGATGGCATTTAATGCCGATCTCATCAATGTTGATGCTAAGATCGCTAAGACGCTGGCTCCGCTAAAAGGCAGCAAATTTTATGTGTTCCACCCTGCTTTCGGGTACTTTGGTGACTCTTACGGGCTCACCCAGGTTGCAGTTGAAATCGAAGGCAAAGCGCCAAGCGCAAAGCAGCTTTCACATCTAATAAAAAAGGCCGGAACAGATAATGTTAAGGTAATTTTTGTTCAGCCGCAATTTGCAAAAAAATATGCCCGGACAGTGGCCGAAGCCATAGGAGGAGCCGTGGTGCCCATAAACCCGCTTGCGCGCGATTACCTGAAAAACCTTGAAGAGATTGCCGCAAATCTTAAGAAGGCTCTTTTGGACAAATAAATACGGAAATAAGACCGCTACCGAGGCAGGAAATCTTTTTGAAGAATGGAGTAATAAATGACAGAAATACCGGTAATTGAACTCGAACATGTTTCGTTCTCGTACGATGGCTTTCCTGTACTTGAGGACATCAACCTGACCGTTGAGGAACACGATTTTCTCTCGATCGTTGGCCCCAACGGCGGTGGAAAAACTACGCTACTGAAGCTTATATTGGGTCTACTCAAACCTGTTAACGGCACTGTCCATGTGTTCGGAAAAAACCCGGTAAAAGCCCGTTCTCGTATCGGTTACATGCCCCAGTACTCATCTCTGGATCCCCTGTTTCCGGTTACTGTAATGGATGTCGTGTTAATGGGACGGCTTGGAAATGGAAAATTGTTGGGGGCCTATAAAAGAACGGACAAAAAAGCCGCAGCAGAAGCGCTCCGGGA
>Ga0307419_10001577_pt1 | contig 11713 bp, 8 predicted proteins | sample SalMarWE160230MG_2_FD_202512 | JGI IMG/M metagenome (GOLD analysis project Ga0307419, IMG submission 202512) | Salt marsh sediment microbial communities from the Plum Island Ecosystem LTER, Massachusetts, United States - WE1602-30 | ecosystem: Environmental > Aquatic > Marine > Intertidal zone >... | reverse complement strand
CATAGGCCGCAATATTCTCGGCACACCCGAGTCTGTTAAATATTTTACACAGAATTCTCTGATGCGTTTTGTATCGGAAAGATATAATCCGGAAGGTATGGTTTTCTGCTCCGTGGGAAATATACCTGACGAAAAAATACTACACATCTTTAATAAGTATTTTGGATCAGTCCCATATGGGAAAAAAGGCACCAGGAGAAGGGAAAAAATCAATTACAAACCTGCATCGGTAACAAAAATCAAGGATACATATCAGAATCACTGTATCATAGGGAATATCGCCTATGACCTCAAAGACAAGCGAAGGATCGGGATGTTCCTTCTCAACAACATTCTTGGAGGACAGGGACTGAACTCCCGTCTGAATATGTCGCTGCGCGAAAAAAACGGACTTGCATATAATGTAGAATCGGGCTATAATGCATATTCCGACACAGGTGTTTTTTCAATCTACTTCGGTACCGAAAGTAAAAACCTCGAAAAATGTGTTTCAATGACAGGGAAAGAGCTTGCCAGGCTTCGAAATGTAACATTGGGTACCATGCAGATCAGTAAAGCAAAAAACCAGATAAAAGGCTATCTTGCAAGAAGTTATGAGAACCATGAAAACCTTATGCTGAGCTTTGGCAAGAGTATGCTGGTATATAACAGGATCGACACACTGGAAGAGCTATGCAGTAAAATAGATAAGATAACATCTTCACAGCTCCTTGGAATAGCCAATGATGTATTTGAACCGTCACAACTCTCAATGCTGATTTATAAATAAGAATGAATAGTAAGATTGAAAAATATATAGATGAACACTCCTCACCTGAAGATCCTCTGCTGGCTGAGCTTTACAGGGAGACACATATAAGATTTGTTAATCCGAATATGGTTGCCGGCCACATTCAGGGTAAGTTTCTTGAATTTATTTCGAGGATGATAAATCCTGACATGATCCTTGAAGTTGGTACTTTTACCGGTTATTCAGCAATCTGCCTGGCAAAAGGACTCAGTCCGGGTGGAAAACTATATACCATTGAAATAAACGATGAGCTGAAGGAATTCAGCAACTCATATTTCATACGTGCGGGACTTGAAGACAAAATTGTCCCGCTTTCAGGCCGTGCCCGGGATATATTACCTTCACTGGAGGTTAACTTCGACCTTGCTTATATCGACGGAGATAAACGTGAATACATTGAATACTATAATATTATTATACGTAAAATGAAACCGGGAAGCTACATAATCGCCGATAATGTACTATGGGGAGAAAAGGTGCTGGATAAAAACACCCAAGATCCTCAGACAAAGGGAATAATTGAATTCAATGAAATGATCCGGAAACAAAAAAATATCGAAAAGATTATTCTTCCTATCCGTGATGGACTGATGATTATCAGAAAAGTAACCTGAAATTAATTCCGTGAAAATCCGTGTCATCCGTGGTAAATTAATAATATACTATTTTCTTCCTGTTTTTACCACGGATTTCACAGAGACCGCGGAAATTACGCGTAATCAATGTTTAATATGGTACAGTTTTTGAGCTGTAAAGTAAAACAACCACCATGAACAAGCTAATTATTTCCATACTATTTTCTCTTGCATCATTTACTATCAATGCACAGGAAAACAAAACAGATCTTCTCCAGGAGCTTGAGGAGGATCAGTCTGTGAGTCCAGTTACAGAACAGCAATCTGATGCTGCTGTTAACCAGGATGTTATGATGATTGCCACTCTTAAATCGGCAACCAGGCTTTTTGGTGACAAATATGATCTTACCAGTGTAATAATGGTACTACCATCCGGTACAGAGCTTGAGATACTCGATTCTGACAGCACCTATCTGCATGTTTTTATTGAAGATTATGAAGGCTACATTTATAAACATCATGCTGTTATCAGTGAAGTCCCTCTGCCTGTTACAACAGAACCGGAAGTGGTTGAAGCCGAGCCCACTATCAAGGAAGAGGAGCCGGTTCCTCCCACACAGCCCGTTCAGCAAAGACAGGTCAGCAGGTTTACATATCTCGAAAATAAATATGGTTCAAATATGGCTGCAAAGCTTATGTCCGGGAAGATATGGAGAGGAATGTCGGCAGAGATGATAATAGACAGCTGGGGAAACCCGAATAAGATCAACAGGGTTATCAGCGGTAATGTGATAAAAGAAGAGTGGATCTTCAGGAACACCTGGCTATATATCGAGAATGATATGCTGGCAGAGTGGGGACCGATAAGAAATTGATTGCGGATTGCGGATTTCGGATTGTGGATTTCGGATTGAGAAAACTGAAAATCCGCAATCCACAATCCGCAATCCGAAATTCTATAATAATATCATTTAATTCTTAAAAAAATCCTATTTTTGCGCAATAATCTGCGGAAGTAGCTCAGTTGGTAGAGCATAACCTTGCCAAGGTTAGGGTCGCGGGTTCGAGTCCCGTCTCCCGCTCAGTTAAAATACCCCGACACCTTCGGGGTTTTTTATTTTTTATTAAATTAGCATATTAATACTGTCATTAACCTTTAAACTGCTGATTCTATGAAAAAGTTATTCTTTCTGTTTATTGCCATTATCACAGTCTTTCTCTTTTCATGCAAGGAAACTGAAGAAACGGATTTATCTATTCCATTTGAGAAATATACCCTTCCGAATGGTCTTACTGTTGTCCTCAACGAGGACAGATCTGATCCTATTGCAGCTCTCGCCATTTACTATCATGTAGGATCAAGCCGTGAAACTCCCGGAAAAACAGGTTTTGCCCATCTCTTTGAACATATGATGTTCCAGAGATCAGAGAATGTGGGTGAAGACCAGCTCTTCAGGGAAATACAGGGTGCCGGAGGTACTCTTAACGGCAGCACAAGCCAGGACAGGACCAACTACTACGAGGTGATTCCGAAAAATGCTCTTGAAATGGCCCTCTGGCTCGAATCTGACAGGATGGGATATCTTACAAATACTGTCACAAAATCCTCATTGGTTAACCAGCAAAATGTTGTCCAGAATGAAAAACGTCAGAGCGTCGACAATGCAGCTTATGGATTCAACCAGGAGATTATTGCTAAAAACCTGTATCCTGAAGGTCATCCTTACAACTGGACGGTAATTGGTCTGATGGAGGACCTTACAGGTGCAACAATCGGGGATGTGAAAGCATTCCACAATAAATTCTATGTCCCTAACAATGCTACCCTGACGGTTTCCGGTGATATTGACAGTGAAGAGGTTAAAGCATTGATTAAAAAATATTTCGGAGAGATACAGGCCGGAGAGCCTGTTGAAAAGAGAGGTCCGATACCGGCTGAGCTTACAGAGACCAAAAAACTTTTTCATGAAGATAACTTTGCAAAAGCCCCCCAGCTTACAATGGTTTTTCCGACATCGGAAAGGTATTCAAAAGACTCCTATGCACTTAATTTCCTTGCCGAGTTGCTTTCCAACACTAAAAAAGCACCCCTTTATGTGGTGCTTGTAAAGGATAAAAAACTTACTTCCCGTGTTTATGCAAGAAACAATGCAGGTGAACTTGCCGGGACATTTATGATCTCAGTAGGTGCCAATCCCGGAGTAAATCTGACTGATGTGGAAAAAGCAATTTTTGAGGCATTTGAGAAGTTTGAAAAGGATGGCATTACGGAAGATGATCTTACAAGGATAAAGGCTCAGTATGAGACCCGTTTTTATAATTCATTTGCCAGTGTTCAGCGTAAAGCATTCCAGTTTGCCGAATATACAATGTATACCGGTGACCCTGAATACTATAAAAAGGATCTTGCTGCTATTCAGGCTGTTACAATGGATGATATTAAGAACGTTTATGAGAAGTATATCAAAGGGAAGCCTTTTATCCAAACCAGCTTTGTACCAAAAGGCGAACTTAATCTTATTGCTGAAGGTTCAGTAGATGCAGAAGTGGTTGAGGAAGACGTTACAAAGGCTGCAGAGGTAAAAGTTGGTGATATTGCTGAAGAACCGTACGAAAAGACGCCTACAAAAATTGACCGCTCCGTAAAACCTCCACTTGGCCCGGATCCAACTATCAATCTGCCGGTAGTATGGACATCCTCACTCAGTAACGGGATGGAGATATGGGGTGTTGAGCAAAATGAGCTGCCCCTTGTTCAGTATATAATCACACTTGACGGAGGGCATATAGCCGAGGAATTATCAAAAGCAGGACTGGCAAACCTGACTGCCTCACTGATGAATGAAGGAACAAAGAATAAGACTCCCGAGGAGCTTGAAGATGCTATTGGCCTGCTCGGTGCTTCAATAAGGGTTTACTCGGGGGATGAGGATATAACAGTCAGTGTAAGCACAATGACCAAAAATTTTGAAAAAACCATTGGCCTGGTTGAAGAAATGCTTCTTGAACCAAGATGGGATGAGGAACAATTCGGGCTTGCAAAGAGCAGGATCATAAACACCCTGAAACGTAACAAGGCAAACCCCAATTATCTCGCATCCACTACCCTGGATAAACTGATATTCGGTGAAAACAATATCCTTGCCATTGAATCATCAGGTACAGAAGAATCGGTCACCTCAATAACCATTGACGATCTGAAGAACTATTACAATACATATTTCTCACCTTCGACGGCCAGGCTTCTTGTAACCGGCAATGTAAACCAGACCGATGTCGAAACAGCTTTTGCAGGTCTCAGTGAGAAATGGCAGCCTAAGGATGTAGTGCTTCCTGAGGTGACGATTCCCGAGCCGCCTGAAAAACCTGCTATTTATTTTGTTGATGTACCGGATGCCAAACAATCGGTGATCGCTATTGGAGCACCTTCTATATCAAGAACCAATCCGGATTATTACCCGGCATATGTCGCCAATTATAAACTGGGAGGATCATTTAATGGATTATTCAACCTGATACTCCGTGAGGAAAAAGGCTTTACATATGGTGCCAGGTCGAATATCTCAGGTGCACGAAATTATGGCACATTCACCGCATCATCAATGGTACGGACAAACTCCACCCTTGAATCTGTTACCATTTTCAAAACGGAGATGGAAAAATACCGTGAGGATATGCCGCAGGAGTATATTGATTTTACAAAGGATGCCCTTATCAAGGGCAATGCCCTGAGGTTTGAGACGATTGGTAGTCTTCTCGGAATGCTTAACACGATGACTTCTTATGATCTGCCGGTGGATTATATCAAACAGGAAGAAGCTTATGTTCAGGGACTTACACCTGATAAACAGCTGGAGCTGGTCAGGAAATATATTGATCCTTCCAGGATGTATTATGTTGTAGTTGGTGATGCAAAAACACAGCTTAAGCCGCTTGAAAAGGTCGGCCTGGGTAAACCGATCCTGGTAAAGAATTGATAATTTATTTTAAATTTGCACTCCACTGCCAACGGTATGACGGTATGACGGTATGATCGAATGATTGCATGATAGCATAATTGCACGATCTACATTGCCCGGATGGTAGGGGCGATCCGCCAGCTGGCGGAGAGCAGCCAGCCCTATGAAATAGCGCGAAGACCTCGCAGGGGCCATATTTCATAGGGCCAGCTTGAAGGGGTGGCCTTTCCACCATCCTATTATTCTGGCAGAGTTCTTTAAAAGCAGAAAATATTATAAATTGCCACCCATTTTTATTGTTTGCCCGGATGGTGGAATGGTAGACACGCAGGACTTAAAATCCTGTGGCCATAGCGGCTGTGCGGGTTCAAGTCCCGCTCCGGGTACCAAACGGCACAAGAGGTCAAAATCGACCTCTTGTTTTTTTTGGAACTTCCCAAAACCCCACTAATCCTTAGGATTAATGGGATAGGTTCTGTGAAAGGGAGAGTTGCCACTTTTAACTCAAGGTCAGAACAATATAGAATAAAAGATTCTTACATTTGCAGTAAAGAGTTGAATATGACAACTAAAGATTATATAATATCTACAATTAAGACTAACCGGCAGACGCTTATCAGGCTGGGAATACGGAATGTTGGCCTTTTTGGTTCATATTCCAGGGATGAACAATCAGTTAAGAGTGATATCGATATACTTATTGATTTTAACCCTGAGATGGAAAACTTTGATAACTATATGGCTGTCTGCGATATATTTGAACAGCTTTTTAAAAATGAAAAAGTTGAAATTGTTACTGTAAATGGCCTGAGTCCTTATATTGGTCCCAAGATACTTAAAGAAGTGATATATGTCTAAGGAACCGGTTGAATATCTGAAACATATTCGTGATGAGAGTTTATACCTTCTTTCTATCACTAGTAAGGGTATTACCAAAGAAGAATTTCTGAACGATGAAACGCTAAAGAGGTCTGTTGTCAGAAGCCTGGAAATAATTGGTGAAGCTACCAGGAAGATCCCTGCTGACTTCAAAATTAAATGGGATAAAGTAAAATGGAAAGATATGGCAGGGATACGGGACAAACTAATCCATGATTATATGGGAGTAAATTACTCTATTGTTTGGGACGTGATAAAAAATAAGATCCCAGAATTATGTGAACAGATTATTAGTGTCATAGAAAATAAATAAAGAATTACATTTACCTCAAAAAGTATCTCAACTGGTTGCAACTTTTATCCGCCTGCCCGCCAACCGGCGGGTTCGGGGTACTAAAACTCACTCTCACACTGTTTGTCTTGCGTTCTTGCAGCCTGAAAAGCTTCTGACTTCTGACTTCTGGCTTCATACTATCTGATTGCATCTTTCTCTTTCCCGCTGCGCGGAACTGCGTCACGGAGTTTATCCCGCAAAGCGGGGTTCTTTGTTTCCAAAACGAATTTTTCGGAAAAGATGCAACCAAGTATCTTCCTCTAAATTTGAAAATCCGGTCAAACTTAGCTCCTAATGCCGGAGTAAAGTGAGTAGATTCTAATCCAGCTTTTTCCTGATCACACCCTCGCCCCAATTACCAGTATGTCATCTGTCTGAGAATTTGTTCCCATCCACTCACTGAGAGTCTGTTCCAGAATTTCTTTTTGCTCATACATTGGTTGATCGTGGATGTCTAACAGTAGTTTTTTAAACTTTTCGCTTTTAAATCTATGATTATCATCCCCGCCAATCTGGTCTGCGAAACCATCAGAAAAAATATAGAAGGTATCCCCTATTTCAAGTGTTATCTCATTATTGGTAAATGATTTATCAGTTAAAAAGTGCACCCCTACAGGCATTGGATCTGCTTTTATCTCTTTTAATTCTGACTTCCCGTTATTATCTCTAATTATGTATAACGGATTATTTGCCCCTGAATATTGTATTTTGTTATTCTTAATATCAATTACACATAAAGCAATATCCATTCCCTCCCTGGATTCTTCTTTTTTACCTGTTTGTCTTAGTGACTGCTTTATCTCCTTTCTGAGTTCGTTCAGAATCTGATTTGCCTGGGTAACCTCCCTGATCTGAACTATTTCGTTCAGGCAGCTTATTCCCAGCATACTCATAAGTGCTCCGGGTACACCATGACCTGTGCAATCCGCAGCAATAAGTATGATATAGTGTTCTGCCTGTTTAATCCAATAGAAATCACCACTTACAATATCTTTTGGTTTAAATAATATGAAATTCTCATTAAGCAACTCAGTTATATATGCTTCCGGTGGCAGGATTGCTGATTGTATTCTTTTTGCATAAAGAATGCTGCTGATTATTTCATCCTTCTGCCTGTTTGTTGTCTCATTCAACTGCTTCAGTTCTTCGTTTGCAATAATGATTTTCTCATTTTGTTCCAGTATCTTTTTATTGTCTTTCCTTTTCTGTCTATAAGCATATGCAATAACTACTATTATAAGTACAAAGGCAAATAATCCTCCAATCAATGCATTCCTGAATGTTTTTTGCTGCTTTATCTTTGCATCCTTGGCTATTAACTGTGAGTTCTGCAATTCAATCTGCTGTTGTTTTTTTTCAGTCTCATACCTGGTACTCATATCCTGGATCGCTCTGGTTTTTTCTTCCCTGAACATACTGTCCTGGGCTGCAATAATTGTACCGGCAAATTCCACAGCTTTCTTAAAGTTTCCAAGCTCGTTATATGCTGCCATAAGGGAATAAGCAGCGTCTCTGGTTGTCGGCAATAACTTCATCTCCCTGGCATACTCAATTGATTTATTGCCATAGATAACAGCCTGATTCAGGTATTTAAGTCGTTGGCCTTTTGATATTTCAACAGATCCGGCCAGAGAAATATTCAATTTCGCAAGATTTACATCTAATGTTGCCATCCCTTTCTTATCACCGGTTTCTTCATATATATCAAGAGCTTTAAGATAATAGTTAGCAGCCAGGTTAAAAGCCCCCTTTTCCTGGTAAGTTTCACCGAGATTGTGACTGCATTCGGATATTCCTCTTTTATCACCAATTTCTTCAAAAATTTTAAGAGCCCTGTTATAATTATCAATCGCCTTATCGTGAGATTTCTGCTTGTTATAAATATTAGCCAGGTTTAAGTAACTTATTGACATTGCCCTTTTGTTATCAAGTTCTTCATTTATGGCAAGAGCTTTAAGTAAATATTCAATTGCTTTATCATACGAGCCCTGTTCCATGTGAACGAGACCTATATTATTATAGCAGGCTGAAATATTTCTTTTGTCACCCAGTTCCTCAAGGATTTTAAGAGATCTGAGATAAGAATCGATTGATTTTTCATAAGATCCCTGATCAAAATAGGCACTGCCAAGTATATTATAACTCCTTGATATTCCTTTTTTAAAGTTAATTTCTTTTGCAGTCTCCAGAGATTTTAGGTAAAATTCAATTGCTTTATCATATGTTCCCTGATCATGGTAAATAAGGCCAATATTCAAATAGCAGGTAGATATTTTCTTTTTGTCACCTATTTCTTCTGAAATTTTAAGAGCTCTTTCAAGATAGTCAGTTGCTTGATCAGAGCTACCATTGATTTGGAGATTGGCTCCGATAATAATTAAGCACTGGGCAATGAATCCTTTTGCTTCTATTTTTTCTGCAATTCGAAGTGCCGCATGATAGTAATTAAAGGCTGTATCGGGTATAATATCTCTATATTGTTGGCCAATTTCAATTAATAATTTTATTTTATTGGTATCATCCGTTGCAACGGTAGCAACATTTTTCAGTGAATCTATTAAATGCTGGTTCTGCGGAAGGGCTTTAAAACACAGGGAAAAGCTTAAAGTATATAATAGTAATATTGACTTTAAAAATAACCTTGATGAGATTTTCATAGCTTGGAGTATAAATAACTCTGATGTGTCAGATTCTTAAGTAAGTAATATTAATATTAAAGTTATAAAATGCTTAAACTTAAAACAATTTTATTTTAGCACTTAATTCAAGCATTTTAAATTTAAGTCTTTGATTTGCAAGCATGTATATTGATATTTAAATTATTTTAACAGCAATAAGTTTTTTAACCGGTTGCAGCTTTTGAAGATTAGGGGTACTAAAAATCACTCTCACACTCACACTTCATGGAAATGTCGGCTCCCCTATAACCGGTCCAATCAAAATTGGAGTTCTTAAATCAAAATCGGTCTTTTTCAGCCTTGAGCCATGCTAACCATCGTTTGTTCTCTTCATACTCTTTTTTCATTTCTTCCCACTTATAATAAATGTTTTTAAATGGGTAGATTAGAATTAAAATCTCTTGTGTTGTCCCACTAATTGAATGTCTTACATCGTGAACATAGCCCGAATAATATTTGTCTTCTGTGCTAAAACTATAACTCGTTTTCCCAAATGATATGTCTACATATTCACCGATCTTTGGTGTTACGTACAGAACCATTGGGATTGATATTGCTTTCTCCCATTGCTTCTGAATCCAATCCTTATTCTTTTCTTCTGGATCAATATAAGGAGATACGTGTAAGATATGTACTATATTCTTTATTGTTAATGGGTGATCATTTAGACCGTTAATAAGATTATTGAGTAAATCTTTAAGAATTTTGTTCATTTTGATCTGATTGCAATTCAGTTTGTCTGCCAATTGCTTATGATCTGGAAGATGATCATTATCAGAATTTGGATAAATTTCATAATTTGATAATTCCTTAATCACTCCTTGAAATCTTTCAGCAGTGATTAAATGAAAATGACTTCTCAGACTAACTAAATGGTAGATTACCAAAGGATAACTTGCATGTGCTCCCATAGCTGTATATTTTTGATTTTGATTGAATATGTACTTGACTACTTTAAATGTCGGTTCCTGATCCTGGGAACTTAACTTACTTGATTTCGTACATTACAAAAATAATAACACGTTGATTGTGTTCAAGTGTGATCACATTTCAATTCTTTAAAGGTTACATTGATAATTAAATAAAGATATTAAATCTTGATCTTTCTTTACAACAAGATCTATCTTATTGATTTAATATAGTGTAGAGATTCAATTTGATTATTGTAGATAAATAAAGGTTGTTTGTCTGATTGCAACTTTTGTCCGTTTTGGGTACAGAAAAAGAAGGATATTGAGATTGAGAGCGAGTAGGCTTGAGCTTGAGCTCTCGATTTATTTTGTATTTTTTTCACATACTTCACTCAAATTCCATTTAACATAGTCAAACGCTCATTATAATGATTTAAGTATTGTAATTTGGTATCATTATCAAGAAATGAATTTTTCACCAAAACCTCAATATTTTTTTGTTTTATAAGAAAAGGCTCAAGTAATTTATTAACCCTGTTCTCGTTTATCCCAATTATTTTACCGAAATCAATTAAGTCCTCCTTACATGGATGGTGTCGAGTATTGTTAATCCTACAATCTGACCAGTGCCATTCTTTAAATAATTCGTCATCTAATGCAAAGAAACCTTCTTCTTCGACATGAATTCCTGTGTCCATCAGGTCATAAGCAGGGCTTAATACATAATCTCCATTTTTAGTTTCAAGTAGGGAAAAATTCTTCAGGTGAGCATCACCATTTGAAAATAAGAAGTTAAAAACTATCAAATTGTAAAATTTCTCCATCTCAATTTTCCATGCTCCCACATGTTCCTTTATGAGTTCGGCTATTTCCTCATAAGAAAACTCATATTTAAAGTTATGCCCTGCATTTTCTTCTGTTTTTCCGGCCAATGATGCGAAATCTTCTTTCGCTAATTTGATACCAAGATCAAAAATATCAAATCGTTTGGTAATATACGCCGGTTCGCCATTACTAAAGAAAACTAATCCGTTTTCTGCTGTATTGATCTTATAGACCTGATTGGCAATTTGCATGGTTACATGTTCGTTAGCAGGTGCCATAGCCGTTTTCTGTAATCCGTGGGGTTTGGGTTTAAGGATATATGTACCCTGTTCTTTTTCTTCAGTTAATCGAAGGTTATTTTTCTCAAGTAATATTGAATATTTCTCCTGTACCCCAGATATAGAAATTCTTTTCCTGTTTTGCATAAATTTCTTTTGGTCTTCTTCATCAATTTCTGGAGCATTATAAGGTAAGATATGGCTAACCTTTCGTCCATCAAACATTCTACGAAGAAAAAGGGGGCTATATTCTGAAAAGCCTTCCAGTAATAATCCTGGACAATTTTTTATTTCCATAGCATTATTTCCTAATTTATTTGCTTAACAGTTATTGCACCAATCGTATCATACCGAGCAGTGGCCAATAACAAACCAAAAAAATCATTCTCATCTATTTTTAGTTGCTTTGATTGAACAACTCTATTTGTTCCTTCGGAAAGCATGTTGAAAAAAAAAGGAAATAAGTGCTCTGAGGTATATTCCA
>Ga0307419_10001575_pt1 | contig 11715 bp, 9 predicted proteins | sample SalMarWE160230MG_2_FD_202512 | JGI IMG/M metagenome (GOLD analysis project Ga0307419, IMG submission 202512) | Salt marsh sediment microbial communities from the Plum Island Ecosystem LTER, Massachusetts, United States - WE1602-30 | ecosystem: Environmental > Aquatic > Marine > Intertidal zone >... | reverse complement strand
CCTTGGCCAGTCTCTCTGCACAGAAATTGCATTTTTCCACAACCCCCACAGCTCTGGTGGGATATTCCGGGTTGGTCGGAAAGTCGGGGTTGAGCGTTTCATCTGCCTTTCGGGGATCTCCCCAGTTAAAACTCCTCACGCCGTAGGGGCACGCCGCCATGCAGAACCGGCAACCGATACACCGATGCTGGTCCATCATCACAATGCCGTCTTGCTCTCTCTTCCAAGTGGCCTTTGTAGGGCATACCCGGCAGCAAGGGGGATTGGTGCAGTGGTTGCAGAGCAACAGGAAGTCCCGGTGCTCGTATTCTTCTGCCGCGTAGTCATGGTGTTGGCCGGGAAAGGTGTGCTCATAGGCTTCTTTCCAGATCCACTTGATCTCATGTTTGGGGTTCTCAATCTTGGGCACATTGTGGGTGCGATGGCAGGCCTGGATACATTTGTCCATCACGTGTTCGTCCATTTTGGTCATGTCCACCACCATGCCCCATTTTGTCCCCGCGGTCAGGGGGGCCTCTTTAATGGAGGCCTCCACTTGCCCCGGGGCAAGCCATTTAAAGGACGTTTTACCCGCCAATCCTATCAGGGTTGAAAGTCCGGCTAGTCTTAAAAAGTCTCTTCTCTTGATGCCCATTACATGCTCTCCTCAGGTTCAATGTGGCATTCCCAACAAAAAGGGTCCACTCCCGCATAGTCATGGCACTGATCGCAGAACTTACTCTTGTTGGAATGGCATTCCATGCAGGTATTCTGAAGGCTAATATCGTATATCTTTCCCGTGCTGCTTTCGTATTGCCTGATTCCTTCGCGGACCACACTGTCTCTCCACTGATCAAGCAATTTCATGTGCTCGGTCTTTATGTATGACTTCGGCTCCACACACACCTTGGCCTCCTGTGCCTTGGCGGTGAGTTCAGGCTCGGGCGTCTTTGCAGCCCATTTTTCTGTATCAGGCCAGAAAGGGTACGCCAGCAGAACGACGCCTATTATGAGTCCAACCAAGATCTTCCATCCGTCATACATTCTATTCTTCCTCCTCTATCTCCATGCCGGGAAGGGGCTCATTACGCAGGTTGGTGGTCCTTTCCTTCTCCCCGTCCAGTATCAGGGCATTAGCCACCAGCTCGTGAACACCGGTCACATCCACTTCCGGGACCCAGTACTGCATCAGATCCGGGAAGACCGCCCTGTCAATAGCGCAAACACAGGCGAGCATGTTGACCCCGTGTCTTTCATGGACATGCTTTACAGCGTTTGCCCTGGGTAGGCCTCCCCTCATCCGGAGTTCCATGTCTTCCCCGGCGTTCAGGCCGGAGCCGGCGCCACAGCAGAAGGTCTGTTCTCTAATGGTGTTTTCCGGCATCTCGTAAAAGTTATTACATACATTCTCAATGATATACCGTGGTTCATCGAGAAGTCCCATGCCCCGTGCGGTGTTGCAGGAATCATGAAAGGTGACAACCAGGTTGTCGTTTCGGCTCGGGTCCAGTTTCAGTTTCCCGTGCTTGATGAGATCCGCCGTAAATTCCGTGATATGAACCATCTTTGTGGATTTTGCATTCTCGAATTTGGTCCCGGTGATTGGGGAGACGGGCTCTTCAAGGAAATCTGCGGGGCCGTTAAAGGTGTCCATATATTGGTTGATCACTCTCCACATATGGCCGCATTCTCCACCAAGGATCCATTTTACACCGAGGCGCTTGGCCTCTGCGTACATCTTGGAATTGAGTCTCTTGGCCATATCATGGGAGGTGAAAAAGCCGAAGTTTCCGCCTTCGGAGGCGTAGGTGCTCCAGGTGATATCGAGACCAAGGCTCTGCAGATAGTGAAAAAGGATCAGATACCCCATGCAGGTGTAGGTCCCCGGGTCCGCAAAAACATCTCCTGAAGGCGTGATAAAAAGGATCTCAGCACCCTTCCTGTTAAAACTGGGTTCCACCTTGACACCAGTGATCTCTTCTGTTTCGTCTACAAAGAAGTCCATCATATCCTTGTAGGCATGGGGCTGAATACCCAGGTGATTCCCTGTCCTATAGCAATTGGCCACAGGTCCGCCGATCCAGTCGATGTTCAATCCCAGAAGATTCAGCAATTCCCTGCCTATGATGGTGATCTCAGCCGTATCAATCCCGTAAGGGCAGAAGACCGAACAGCGCCGGCACTCCGTGCACTGAAAGAAATAGGACCACCACTCTTTGAGAACGTCGTATGTCAGCTCTCTGGCGCCGGCGAACCTCCCCATGATCTTCCCCGCCGTGGTAAACTCTTTTCTGTAGACCGAGCGAAGAAGTTCCGCCCTAAGGACCGGCATGTTCTTGGGATCACCACTACCGATAAAGAAGTGGCATTTGTCGGCACAGGCCCCGCATCGAACGCAGATGTCCATAAAGATCTTTAAAGACCTGAACCTCTCAATCCTCTCCCGTAAACCCTCCAGGACAATCTCTTTCCAATTCTCAGGCAGCTTCCAATCTTCATCAAACGGAGACCATTGCCTTGGGTTAGGGAAGCCGACAACCTCAGTGTTCTTTGGGGCGACACCATAACATGCAATTCCTTCCCGGATCTCAGTGGGGGTGTCCATCCAACCTTGCCAGGGTGGAAGGGAATGATCTATCTTTGCTAATTCTTCAGATTTAGGGACATCGGCCATATCTAATCCTTTTCTCCTTGTTGTTGTGTTTCCGCCGCCTGCTCCGGCGGTTGTTCAGGCATCCTTTCCACAGGTAACCCAGCCTCTATCATCTTTTCCCTGAACTCGTCTTCGTACGCATCATAGGTGTGGACCTTCACAGGATAATCCCATGGATTGACGTGCCTGAGCATCCTGTTGTTATTGGAGAGGTTTCTTGTGGGGCTGAGAAAGATCCCCGCAAAATGGACGAGTTTGCTGAAAGGGAAGTAGGCCAGAAGCACGCTGACGAGAAACAGATGAACATAAAAGAGGACTCCGATGCCTTCCGGGGTCTTGGGTTGAAAACTGACTAATCCCAGGGTGAGTTCCTTGACATTGATCACATCCACCTTGAGCAGATATCTCATCAACACACCGGTAAAGGCAATTCCGATAATCAAAAACAGGGGAAAGTAATCGGCTGGAAGGGAGATGTAGCGGACCTGGGTCACCCAAAGCCTTCTAAGGAGGAGGAGGCTTACAGCGCCCAAAAGCACAAGGCCGCTGAGCATGACGCCGGGCAACATGAAACCGGGTAAAGGCGCAGCCCCAAGCTGCATAAAACCATCCAGCTGTTCAACCAGGGTGACAAACGCGGGGATAGGCTCTGTAAAAAACCTCAGGTGTCTGATCACCACAACCAGAAAGGAATAGTGGAACGCGAGGGCGAACAGCCAGAGCCACTTTTCCCATTCATAGCCGATGCGCGGTCCATCCCTGAATTCCATCCTTGTATTCCTGAATAGGGACCGGAAGGCGAGCACTTCAAACACCATACGGCCTATGACGCCCAGGGTACTTGAGGGGTTGTCGATTTTGTTTTGTTTGATCCATGGGAGAGATTTTTGTTGGCCTGCAGTGGTCGGGATGCGGAAGGGGACCGGGGATCGTGACCAACCTATAACGCGAGCGATTAGCCCCAGAAAGAACACGAGTAGAGTCACATAAGGTATGACCGTGCCGAAAAAGGTGCGCAAGTCCAAGGCCCATACGCCCACCAGCGGGATCAAAACCAATCCCATGACGGCAGAAAAGGAAACTACAATGCTTAACACAAAATTCATAGTCTGCTCCCTAACTCATTTGATTAACTCTTGTCCTTTGGCTTTTTTGAGATCCGGATTCCATGGCGGAATTTCACAAATCAGACCCGCCCGCTCCAATAGCTTGGAGACCTGATTTTTCGCCTGGTTCGCCCTGATTTCATAGAGCTTTTTCTTGTGTGTCATATAGATGTCAAAGGCAAGAAGCGCCAATTCATCTATTTTGGTTTCAAAGTCCATACATTCGTTTTGGAGTCGGTTTTCCTGAATCTCTTTTTTCAGTTCCCCCCTGATGGCCTTCTTAAGGAAAAAAATAAAGGATACGGCTTGCGACGCAGAAAAATCCTGAACCGCTCTGATTTTTATCATATAGTCAATAATAGAGGAGACATTTTCAGGATTCAGGCCTTTGAGGAGTTCGAAATAGATGTTTTCCATCTCCCGGGAAAGGGTATGTCCGACAGGATTGGCAAAAGGGTTTTTTTGTTCATTCAGGAATCTTTTTGCATCCGCAGGATAGGTATCCAGGGTCATTCGGATCCATGTCTTGACCACAGCAGGGGCTTTTTGTGTTAGGATTTCTTGCAGTTTCATAAATAACTTTGGATGCGAAAATATCTAGTTAATAGAGACACTTAAGTTATCATTATTCACTTTTGTGTCGGGGGCGAAATATAGATAAATCGTCTTCGTAAGTCAAGGAAAAAGACTGGGGCACCATGCTGCATGACGCCCAAAATGCAGGGATTCCTACATGTTTTGTTTACCCTAGGTGATTAAGATTAAGTTGTCAATAGTCAAAGTGTGTTTTTTGTGAATTTTTTCTCAGAACTTCTCTTTGAAAACCCTCAGCCCTTTTCGTTCGTTTCAAGAAACCTGGTCCTTTGGGACCGTCGAAGATCCCATTTCACGGGAGTCAGGGTTTAAGGCTTTGTCCGCTATGGCGGGATGGTCTCTTTTTGTGAGATATGGCCTTGAAAAGACCCGCATGACCTCTGTATCAAGGATGATCACATGCAGATATTTATGAACAATACCAAAGCGTTTCACCTTGACAATGCCTGATGTGAATATTAGTGTTTTGCCTCGCGCATTCAGAGAGCTAGCTGATTCAGGTATGAATTCACGCAACGATTTTATTTTAGACTTGGAGGAGGCCAATGGCCATTGATACGACCATCTATGTCCCTGCGCCAAGCAGGACATCGGCCTATTTAGACGGGCTTCAAATGCTCACCGGCGCGGGTCTAATCATTTTTATGTGGAGCCACATGGTGCTTGTGGCCAGCGTGAACTTGGGCGCTGAGGCCATGAACACCCTTGCCCGGTTCTTTGAAGAGACCTACATGGCCCAGGTGGGAGGGCCGATCATTGGATGCGTTTTTCTCCTTCATTTCCTCCTGGCCGCTCGAAAAATCCCTTTTCGCGTGGACCAGCAGACCACCATCTGGAAGCACAGTCGCATGCTCCGCCATACCGACACGTGGCTCTGGGTGATACAGGCATTGACCGCCATGATCATCCTGATCATGGGCTCCATCCACATGTGGACCGTCTTGACCGACCTGCCCATCACGGCGGCCAAGAGCGCGGCCCGTATTCAAGGGGGGTTCTGGCTGGTCTTCTACCTGATTCTTTTGCCCATGGTGGAGCTTCACGTGGGAATAGGGTTCTATCGAATCGGCGTGAAGTGGGGTTTTATTCGAAGCAACAGGCGAAAAGGCTTTAAAAGGTTCGAGAATATCCTTACCGGGATTTTCGTGCTGATCGGTTTGATTACGATTGTGAGATTTTTGACCTTGCCCATCTGAGGAGATATTTCACTTGGAGACCATATGGACTGATCTTTTGTGCATCGGGGCCGGCCTGGCAGGGGAACGGGTGGCGGTGGAGGCGAGTGCTGCCGGGTTTCAGAGTGTCTGCCTGAGCATTGTCCCTCCGCGAAGATCCCACTCATCTGCGGCCCAGGGGGGCATGCAGGCCTCTTTGGGCAATTGCTGTTTGGGAGATGCCGATTGTCCGGATACCCATTTCCAGGACACGGTCAAGGGGTCTGATTGGGGATGTGACCAGGAAGTGGCCCGACTTTTTGTGGAGACGGCCCCCGAGGCTGTCCGCGAAATGGCCTTTTGGGGGATCCCCTGGAATCGGGTTGTGCCGGGGAAGTCGGTCTATTTTAAGGGGGGGAAACAATACGAAAAAACAGAATCCGAAGAAAAAGAGGGGCTCATCACGGCCAGGGACTTTGGGGGGACAACCAAGTGGAGGGCCTGTTATACCTCTGACGGAACCGGGCATACCCTTCTCTATACCATGGATAACAAGGTGGTGGAGTTGGGGGTCACTGTCCATGACCGCACTGAAGCGATCTCTCTTATTCATGACGGCGAGACCTGTATGGGGGCTGTGGCCCGATGCCTGAAGACAGGAAGACTGAGGACCTATTTGGCCCGGGCAACTCTCATTGCCACAGGGGGATTCGGGAAGATCTATCGGGAAAGCACCAATGCGGTGATCAATGACGGTGGAGGTACAATGATCGCCCTGGACACGGAGGTCGTTCCCATAGGCAACCCTGAGGCCATCCAGTTTCACCCCACGGGTATTGTCCCCACCAACATCCTGGTTACCGAGGGCTGCCGGGGGGACGGCGGAACGCTCCTGGATGTCAATGAAGAGCGGTTCATGCATGAGTATGAGCCTGAAAAGGGAGAGCTTGCCTCCCGTGACGTGGTCTCCCGATGGATGACCCACCATATTCGAAGAGGGCTCGGGGTAAAAAGCGCCTACGGGGATCACCTCTGGCTGGACATTCGCCATCTGGGTGCCGAGCATATTAAGACCAAGCTTCGAGAAGTCGAAGAAATCTGTAATAATTTCTTGGGAGTGGATCCCATTACCCAGCTGATTCCGGTCAGGCCGGCCCAGCACTACAGTATGGGGGGTGTGAGGACCAACAAGGATGGCGCCGCTTACGGGCTCAAAGGACTCTTTGCCGCGGGTGAAGCTGCCTGTTGGGATCTTCATGGCTTTAATCGACTGGGCGGCAACTCCCTGGCAGAAACCATTGTGGCGGGAAAGATCGTGGGTCAGAAGATTGTAGAGTTTTTGCAGGGCGCTGAGACCAAATATGATACTGCGCTCATTAAAGGTGCCCTTGTCAAGGGTCAGGAGCGGATCGATGGTATAATTTCAGGTCGGGCGGGGCATGAAAACGTGTTTGAGATTCGTAACGCCATGCAAGATGAACTCATGGAACGGGTGGGAATTTTCAGAAACGGCAAAGACTTGCAGAAAGCAGTGGATAACCTGCAAGGACTCTATGAAAGATCCAAGCGGGTAGGGCTTCGCTCAAGCGGGCGGGGCGCGAATCCCGAACTGACTCTAGCACTTAAGATTCGGGGCATGGTGCGCTTGGCCCTCTGTGTGGCCTACGGCGCCCTCAAGCGGAGCGAGAGTCGAGGGTGCCATGCCCGGGAGGATTGTGAGGCCCGAAACGATCGGGATTGGCTCAATAGGACCTTGGCAACTTGGGGAAAAGAGGCTGATCTCCCCACACTGAACTACGAGGCTGCTTCAAAGGTCATGGAACTTGCCCCCGGAGATCGGGGATATGGTGTTTGCAAGATCATCAGCTGTGATGGAGAGATCTTAGGAGCATGATATGGGAAGAGAACTGACGTTCCATATTTTCCGGTACAACCCAGAGGACCCCGATTCTGCTCCACATACTGACACCTTTAGTATGGAAGAGAGGGAGAATCTGACCCTGTTCATCGCTCTGACCCACATCAGGGAGGAGCAGGATCCGTCTCTGCAGTTTGATTTTTGCTGTCGCGCCGGGATATGCGGCTCCTGCGCCATGGTGATCAATGGAAGGCCCGGTCTGGCCTGTAAGACCCTGACCCGAGAACTCCCAAAAGAGATCACCCTAATGCCCCTTCCGGTCTTCAGATTGATTGGGGACCTCTCTGTGGATACAGGAACCTGGTTTCGGGTCATGAACGAAAAGGTGGGCTCCTGGATTCACACAAGCAAGGAATTTAAACCTGGTGCCAGGGAAGAGAGAATGGACAATGCCCTGGCGGAAGAGATATATGAATTGGAACGGTGCATTGAGTGTGGTTGTTGTGTGGCTTCATGTGGGACGGCCAACATGAGGGAAGACTTTGTCGGAGCCGTGGCCATGAATCGCATCGCACGGTTTATGATGGACCCCAGAGATGAGCGCACCGCTGATGAGTATTTTGAGGTCATAGGCACGGACGAGGGGATCTTCGGTTGCATGGGCCTCCTTGCCTGTGAAGATGTCTGCCCAAAGAACATTCCCCTTCAGGACCAGCTCGGCATCCTCCGCCGAAAAATGGGCTGGAATGCCGTAAAACACCTCTTCCGGTTCGGCTCCTTGTGAGTCATTGGAGAATCTTCAGGCTTGCCCAAAACTCCTCATTCATCTGAACATGCTGTTGTCATCGGCGGGGGTGTCATCGGTGCGGTAACCGCCTATTATCTGGCCCGAAAAGGGTGGCGTGTAACCCTGGTGGAACAGGATGTCTTGGGCCATGGAAGCTCCTGGGGAAATTGCGGGCTTCTCCTCCCCAGCCACGTACTGCCCCTCAATTCAATGGACAACCTGATAAGCGGCATGCGTTGGATGCTCAAGCGCGATGCCCCTTTGCATATCCGGCCGAGGCTGGATATCAGACTTTTTCAGTGGTTACTGCGCTTTGCCCTGCACTGCACACCCACAGCCATTGATCGCGCAGCCACTGCCCGGGCAGCTCTGTTGAACAGGGCCCGTGAGTTGTTCGAGGACCTTATTCTTGAAGAGGACATCCATTGTGAATGGCAGCGCAGCGGGGCGCTTTATCTGTTTCGTGATGAAAAGGCCTTTCAGCATTTCAAGGTGATGGATGAGGCCGTCCGAAAATACAGTGCGGGTTGCCTGGCGGTTTCACCCACGGAACTTAAGGAGAGAGAGCCGTCGGTCCGATCTTCAGTAGCCGGGGCCTGGCTTGACCCGGGGGCGGCATGGCTTCGTCCGGACAGGTTCATGGCCGAAATGGCACGTGTGCTCCGTAAACACGGCATCACCATTATGGAAAAGACCGGGTTTGTCGCGTTTCGCACCGAGATTAGACGGGCCGTCTCCGCCGTTACCTCCGATGGTGACGTGGCGGCGGACGCTTTTGTTATGGCCACCGGGGCCTGGACACCCCTACTCTCCAAATCATTGGGCTGCAGGCTGCCCATTCAGCCGGGAAAGGGCTATTCCGTGACCATGCCTGTGTTGGAAGATGGTCCCAAGGTCCCGTGTCTCTTCGAAGAGTTGGGGGTTGTTGCCACCCCCTTTCAGAGTGGATTCCGGTTGGGAGGGACCATGGAGTTTGCAGGTTACGACTCAGAGTTAAACCGGACCCGACTTCGGGCCCTGTTGAGAGGGCCGCGAGAGTATCTCAACGCAAAGCAATATGGCCCTGTGGATGAGGAATGGTATGGCTGGCGACCCATGACCATCGACGGTTTGCCTTTCATTGACAGTCTGCCTCGTTTTGATAACGTGGTGGTTGCTGCCGGCCATAATATGTTCGGCATCTGCACGGCCCCGTCAACGGGTCGCCTGGTGGCCGAGATGCTCAGCGGAGATTCTCCTCACATCAATCCCCTACCTTATCGGATCTCCCGTTTGCGTGTTTAAGGTTCGGAGTTATCAATGATAGATGAGGAACAAGGTTTCAAAGGGTTTTGAGTCGATGTGGATTTTCAAACAAGTAAAGAGCACCAACAAGACTTGCAACAAGATGTATAATGTGGAGGCGATCCTCTTCTTGCTAACTCCATCTAATCTTATATTCGGTAACCGGATCCCCTTTTGCCATTGATTTCGAAATTTCAATCTCTATATCTTTACACCGTGTTATTTCCAGGGCTTTTTCAATCCATCCTCCTATCCTTTTCTCGATTATCACGTGAGGTGCGCCAAATTCAGTAATATGCAGGATAACCGATTTGCTGGACGATTCTATAACTTCGATTTTTGAAGGACGGTAAAAAGTGGTTATTATTCTACTGGCTCTTTGGATCAAGTAGGCAGGATTTAAAACTCTTATGAATACTTTATAAATTCCATTTAAGGCAGTATCAGCACTGTATCGGCCAAGTTCCCATGCTCCTTTTTCTGTGGAATCGAATATCAAAGTGTCGATCTTTTGTGTAGGAATGATAGCCGCTGAATCGATTGGGTACCAGTTCGTGGCATCAATTGGATTCGTGAATATTTTTTTTGATTCTTCAGGTAAACTCTCGATCCACTCATTGAATTTATGAGCATGTAGCTTTTTAACGTATTCCCGGATTGATTTTACGGCAGAACCTTTGATTTCCATAGTTTTGTTGAGAGAACTTGCTACTGATTTATCGAAGTGTAAGAAATTGGTCCTTGTGTGTCAAGAAGAAAGCCACCTCATCATAGGGCATACATCTCCAGCAGACTCGCCTCACAAATTCAAAAATCAAGCAGGATATACCGCGCCTAAGGCGGACAGGCCTCCGGACAATCTTGGTCGACATATAAGCACTCGTTCGACCTTGAGGTTCTCGAAAGGTTATCAGCCCCGCCACAAGGACGGCGGGCAAGCACAGGGAGCTGGGAGGTCGAATAGTCGATGCTATGGAGGGACTTTGGCGGACCGGTGGCTTTGGGTAGCGACCTGGATAGATAAGCTCATTGAGCGGTTCTATTGATCCTATAGTTGCACATTACGGTCAAACAATAGATATGGAAGCAGCTTAGAGCCTATGGCGGGTGTTGGCCTCAATGATGTTATGAACGTGACTGTCTCTCTGGGACAATGTTGATTGCAGCTCTAGAACGGCTCGCTTATGGAAATCTTCAATGGTTTGGGCCCCTGTGGTGCTGAGTGTGGCTTCCAGCTGTTTTTGGGCAATGGGCAAGAAATCATAGATGGATCCGAGATAGGGGACAAATCCCTCTATACCTTCCTCAAAAAAGGCCTCGGAGGTTTGGCTGTAACGCCGATGGTTGTGTCCCCTCATACTTCCTTCCATCCAATACTCTTTCACTGTTTCCCCTCCTATGTTATGCATTATCCCAGGACTCTCAGCGAATCGAGCGAAGAAATTGCCCATCATCACCGTATCCGCCCCTATAGCCAGAGCAACGGCAATATCCACCGGCGTGTTGATGCCGCCGTCCGCTATAATTGGGGTGTAGTTATTCCCATTGGCGTACGTGTCACGGGCCTTGACCACTTCCATGATTGCAGTCGCCTGACCCCGTCCTGTGGCCTTTACGTCCTGTGTTATGCAGCCTGATCCGATTCCCATACCCACCTTGACCCCGTCTGCTCCTGAATCTACAAGCATTCGAAACGCTTCGGCCGTCACGACGTTGCCGCCGATTACCGGAGTGTCGAAATTCTTCTTTATCCATTTAATGGTTGTTTTTTGGTTGATCGTAAATCCATCTGATGAATCGACCACGAGAAAATCGACGTCGTTTTCCACGAGTTCTCGAATGCGCCCTCTGTCTTCCGAATGGGTTGAAACGGCAGCGCCTACCCGCAATCTCTTTTGCTCGTCCACTGTGGCATTTGGATGCTTGATATGCTTATCAAGGTCTTTCTTGAAAACAACGGACTGCAACGTTCCCTCGCGGGATATGATCGGGAGAAAACCGTGGCCATACTGAATCATTAAACGGTTTGCCTCCTTCAAATCCTCAAGGTCTTCACCCACATGTATGTCCTTTTTCATGCGCTCATGAACATTCTGCTCAAGGTCATGACGGGGATCAAAGTCCTTATCGGTGATTATGCCAAGGAGTCTGCCGTGAAAGACACCTGTATCTGTCACGGGAAAGATCGTAAATTTAGTTTTTTCGATGACCTCTTTTACTTCCCCAAGGGTGTGAGATGGAGAAAAGGTGATCAAATCCGTTTGAAAACCTGCCCTGTAATGTCTTACCCTTCTAACTTT
>Ga0307419_10001574_pt1 | contig 11716 bp, 8 predicted proteins | sample SalMarWE160230MG_2_FD_202512 | JGI IMG/M metagenome (GOLD analysis project Ga0307419, IMG submission 202512) | Salt marsh sediment microbial communities from the Plum Island Ecosystem LTER, Massachusetts, United States - WE1602-30 | ecosystem: Environmental > Aquatic > Marine > Intertidal zone >... | reverse complement strand
GACCTTGCCGTCCCTGCCCTTGAGGCAGCCCGTGTCGCCTACCTGGCCGCCCTGCTCGGCATAGAACGGCGTCTTGTCCAGGACCACGGCAAAAGGCCCGTCCTTGGGCGCCTGCTTTACCTCTTTGCCGTCGGCCGCGATCTGCACGACGCGCGCCTCCTGCGTCAGGGTCTCGTAACCCACAAAGCCCGACGGTTTAAAGGTGATGCCCGAACCCGCAAAAATATTGCCGCTCATCTTGCTCGCGCTGCGCGAACGTTCCCGCTCGCCTTTGATGTTTATTGCGACGGCATCCAGGTCCAAAGAGATGGCTGACGCAGCAGATACCTCTTGTGTCAAGGAAGGCTGAATCCCGTGCGTGACATAAAGATCTACTGCGACCTCAGGCGGAAAAACGTTCTGATTTCGTTTCTTGAGGTCGTCGATCACGATCGCCAATCGCTCGCGGCCATCCTCCAAAATATTCTTGATGAACTTCTCTTCCTCCACGCGGATGATCTGCGCGATGTTGTCGCGCCGCTCCAGCACTTCCGGGTAAGGCAGCCGCATCACGTCCGCAACGCTGGAGACGATCTTGTACAAGAAGGGCCGGGGCTTCTCTGCCTCGAGAACGAAGTGGCAGCGACGGATCAGCTTGCGCAGGACGTATCCGCGGCCGTCGTTCGACGGCAGGACCCCGTCGCCGATGCAGAAGGTCACGGCGCGGGCATGGTCCGCCAAAAGGCGCAACGTGCGCACGTCCGTCTTGCCAGCGGCCTTTTCGACAGCGGCGACGATCGGCGCGAAGATATCGATCTCAAAGTTCGAGAGGACACCCTGCAGGACAGAGCTCATCCGCTCCAGGCCCATACCCGTATCGATGTTCTTTTTGGGCAGGGGCGCGAGCTTTCCGTCCTCCTGGCGGTCGAACTGCGTGAAGACGAGATTCCAGACCTCGACATCCGTGGCGTCTGAGCGTTTATAGTAGATCTCGGAACACGGGCCGCACGGCCCGTCCGGACCGTTCTGGATGGCGTTCGAAGGCCAGAAGTTCTCCTGGGCCCCGAACCTCTTGATCTTTTCCGCCGGCACGCCCACCGTCTTCTTCCAGATATCCAGCGCCTCGGCGTCGTCCTCATAGACCGAGACCCACAGGTCCTTGGGGTCTATCTCCAATACCTGGGTCACGTACTCCCAGGCCCACGGAATGGCCTCCGACTTAAAGTAGTCGCCGAAGGAGAAGTTGCCCAGCATCTCAAAGAACGTATGGTGGAAGGGCGTGGCCCCGACCTCGTCCAGGTCGCCGGTACGGAAGCACTTCTGGCAGCTCGCGGCGCGCCGCATGTCCGACTTCCTGCCTAAAAAGTACTCCTTGAACTGGTTCATCCCCGCCGAGGTAAAGAGCACGGACGGGTCGTTCGCCGGCACGAGCGCGTCGCTGGGCACGCGCGTGTGCCCCTTGGCCGCGAAGAAATCCAGGAAGCTGTCCCTTAATTCATGTGTCGTCAGGCGTCTCATGGTCCGGCAATTCCTGTCTAAGCACGTCGAAGATGATCTCGCTTTTGAAACCGCGCCGCGTCAGCGTGCGAAAGAGGCGCTCCTTGACCTTCAGGACCGGCACCCCTTTCATCAGGGAAAGGCGCGAGCGCACCAACGCGCGCACCACGTCCTCTTCCGTCCCGCCCTGTGCCGCAACAGAGAGCGCCTCCTCGATCAGAGAAGGCGCGATCCCTTTACGCCGCAGCTCCCAACGCAGCCTCCGGGCTCCGAACGGCCGCCTGATGCGGCCTGCGACCCACAGCCGCGCGAAGAGCGCGTCGTCGACGAGCCCGCTGCGCTTCGCGTAGGCGACGGCCGCCTCCCGGGCTTGTTGTGAAAAACCCTTGAGGGCGAGCTTATCGCGCAGCTCCTGTTCGCTGCGCTCGCGGAACTTTATCAAGCGGACGACATGCGCACGGGCGCGCCCTTCGTCGTCAGGGTCAAAGGCGCGGTCCCGGGCACGGGCGGTCATTTTTTGGCGGCCGGGGCATGCCCTTCGGCCAGGCGGCGGGCGTGCTCCTGACGGATGCGCTTCTCGATCTCAGCGGCCGCCTTGGGGTTGCTCTTCAAAAACTGACGCGCGGCCTCCTTGCCCTGACCGAGCTTCTCTTCGCCCATCAGGAACCAGGAACCGGACTTGGTCACGATATCCAGACGGACACCCGTTTCGATCAGATCAGACTCCCAGGAGATGCCTTCCGACTGCAAAAAGTCTATCTCCGTCTCGCGGAAGGGCGGGGCGACCTTGTTCTTGACCACGCGCACGCGCACGTGGTTACCGATGATCTGCTCGTTGACCTTTATATAACTGATGCGACGCAGGTCCAGCCGCACCGAGGCATAGAACTTCAGGGCCCTTCCGCCCGTCGTCGTCTCGGGATTGCCGAACATCACGCCGATCTTCATGCGGATCTGGTTGATGAAGACGACGCAGGTCTTGGACTTCGCGATCGTGGCCGTGAGCTTGCGCAGGGCCTGGGACATCAGGCGCGCCTGCAGGCCCATGTGGCTGTCGCCCATGTCGCCTTCGATCTCCGCCCGCGGGGTAAGCGCGGCGACCGAGTCGATGACGATGAGGTCCACGGCGTTCGAGCGCACGAGGGTCTCGGCGATATCCAGAGCCTGCTCGCCCGTGTCGGGCTGAGAGATCAAGAGATCATCCAGGTTCACCCCGATCTTCTTGGCATAGGTGGCATCAAAGGCGTGTTCCGCGTCTATGAAGGCCGCCACCCCACCCTGCTTCTGGACCTGCGCGATGATGCTCAAGGTCAGCGTTGTCTTGCCGCTCGCCTCCGGACCGAAGATCTCGATGACCCGGCCGCGGGGGATACCCCCTACCCCCAGGGCCAGATCCAGAGATATGGAGCCCGTGGGGATGGCCGGGACGTCCTGGTGGACGTCTTCGCCCATCTTCATGATCGACCCCTTGCCGAACTGCTTCTCTATCTGCGCAAGGGCCAGCTCCAGGGCCTTCACCCTGCTGCTCATCTCATCCTTTTTCCTGCCGGCAACGTCCTTTTCTTTGGTCTCTCGGGCGCTCATGACTTACCCCTTTCCTCTTTGCCAAATGGTGTTTAATTATACATCGCAACCGCAGTCAAGTCAACCGCTTTGATGCCATATGGAGGCCTTGAAACGGCCCTGTCCATATGTTACGCTTACCTTAGATACAGTTCTTTCCAGAAAAGGCAAACTATCCGAAAGGGTAGGACGCAAAGCCGCGAGTCCTCGCTGTAAGGTGGCGGGGAGAGTCGGGCTGCCGGTGACCTGAAAAAGCGTTGCCGTGACGTTCAAGGACCCATTCGTCTTTGAATGGGTCTTTTTTTGCGCCCGCCCTGCGCCGGACCGTTCGCCGTTCAACGTCGGAGGGTGCCATGGCCGCTCTCAAGCGATCCCTTGCTTCTCTCGCCGTCCTCCTTATATTAGGAGGGGCACCGGCCTTTTCAGGTCCGGTCTCTATCACCGGGACGGCACGCTGCCACATGCCGGACCTCCTGGAGATGAAGGCCCCGACCCTTGCCATGGAACGCGACGGCCAGGCCCCCGAAGCCCTCTCCTCCTCAGGCCCCATCGAGGTCAAGGAGGAAGAGCGGTCCGGGCCGCCGCAAGAAGAGGAGATGATCGCCCAGGCAGAAACCGACGCAGATCAAACCGTCACCGTCTATACGGTCTGTGCCAGGTAGAAAAACCGGGAAGATCTCGGCGCGAAGGACGCCGTCCGCCATGCGGGCGGCGTCATTTCTTTTCCTGAAGCTGCAGCGGGATATTGTACGCGAACGCGGCGCCCTCGACGACCCGGACGACCGACTTCACAGGCACCTTGGGGATATACGCCACCGGCACGGTCTTGAGGTCGAGCGCCACGGTATGGTCGCCCGGGGAGAGGTTGCGGAACATGTATTCGCCCAACCGGCTGGAGACGGTCCTGAACTTCCCATCGAGGACCAGGACGACCCCTTCCATCGGCTCGTCGCCGCCGTCATACGTCCCGCTCCCGTTCTTGTCCACGAAGACGAGGCCCGAGACCTCGGTGCGCGTGGCGATGCCGAAATCCACGCGCCGCGTCGCCATGTGAACGACCTCCTCCTCGCGCTTGGCGTCAGAGGTCGGACTGTAGCCGGAAGGCAGGGAACCCGTGTCGAGCCGGACGAGCGCGGTGGGGCCGACGATATCGGGGATAAAATAATAGCCGAAGGCGTTCGTCTTCGCCTGTTTGTCGCCGGCGCGTACCAACACGTCCGCCACCCCCTCCTCGTCCCTCTGCTTGACGCCGTCGGCGTTGACGTCCTTGTAGACGAGGCCGTTGAAGGCGCCGCGGGTGAACCAGCGGCACCCCGTGTCCCAGACGATCCGCATGCCCCAGCTCAGATCCAGGTCCACGTGCTTGGCGACCCCGGCCTTCTCCGCCCAGATGTTCGCCACGCGCAGGCGCAGGAAGGCCTCGCTGTCCGGGTTGGGCTTGAAGGTCAGCTCGCCCTCCCCCTCGAGACGGTCCTCGCCGCTCAGGTAACTCAGCGTCGATTCGGTATCTTCCTCGTCGCGAAAATACAGCCGCGCCCGGCCGTAGAACGGGGTGGTCCCGATCTGACGGTAAAGATTAAAACCCACCTCCTGCGCCTGGGGCTGGGCGCTTTCGCCGGAAAACCTGTTACGCAGAAAGTTAAACTCCTTGCGGTAATAACAGTACAAATCGCTCAGGAGCCTGAAGCTGACGCCCATCAGGACCCTGTTGTTGTTGAAATCCTGGGCCGGGGAGGTATAGTTCTTGCTCTTGCTGTTCTGATAGCTCAAAAACGTGCTCAGCCGCCGGAAGGCGAAGAGACGCTTGCGCACGTTCACCTCTTTTGTCTCGGTCTTCGACGGGACGTTGGAGCCCAGGCGGTCGTCATAGGCATATCCCAGCTCGACGTCCGTGTGCATGTCCGGGGTCCACGTCAGAAGCGTGTGGGAGTTATAGTTCGGCCGGGTCGGGGCATCAGGGTTGAAGAAGACGCGGTCGCGGTTCCCGGAGAAGGCCTCGCTGACCGTCAGCTGCGGGACGGGCCGGTACGCGACGTTCATCGTTCCCGAGAGGGATCCGCCGATGGACTGCCCGCCGAACACGGAGTCGTATTTTTCGTTGAGGTCTACCATGGACAACGAGATATTCAGCTTCGGCAGGTTCAGGCCCGTGCGCGCCGTGTAGGAGAGGTGCCGCGTGTCCGAGGCGACCTCCGCGCCCCAATTCCAGATGCCGCCCCCTTTTTCATGAAGCCCCACGCCCCACGTGTCGCTCGTCACGACGGGCTGGTTGCGGTCCGGACCGTGGGAGTGGGCGAAGAAGCCTTTGACATTAGCGAGCCGGCCCAGGTCATAGCTCAACCCGATGCCCTCGAGCCACGCCTCCTTGGTCTTGGAGAGCCCCGACTGCGTCGAGAGCTGTGAGTAATCGCCTGCCGGGATGGCGCCCCAGAAGGCCGAGTACCTCAGGCGATGATCGAACATCGGCGCGTCCAGGCGCATCCCGCGCAAGGTCGAGGACGGGAAGCCGAAGGCACTGAAACTGGACGAGAAGTCAAACCAGCGGATATCGATGTCCTTCAAGGCGCCGTAGTGGGCATCCGAGAGGCCCATCCGGATGTTCGGGACGTAATACGCCTTGTTGATGGTCCGGGTCGCCTGCACCGCCGCGTCAAACCGGCCAAAGGGCGTCTCTCCGATGGCCGAAGAGGTGTAGAGGTAGTTGTGGCTCTGGCGCGCGCCGCTGCCCAGACGCCGGCCCGTGTAATACGAGTCGCCCTCGATGGAGTAGCTGACCTTGAAGCTCTCCGGCAGGCGGGCCTCGCGCTGTCTCTCCTCGATCTGCCTGGCCCACGCCTCCTGCCAGCGCTGGGGGCCGATCAGGAACTTAAAACCGGTGCGCCCCTGCTCGCTCCAGACGTAGAAGACCGTCCTGCCCAGCTCCCTGGGCACCACCCGCACGGCGTCAGGCCCGGTGCGCGCCACCTCGAGATACCCCGGGTCGGCCGCGAGGTAACGTTCGATGCGCTGCGCCCGGATGATGACGACGTCCTGGACCGCCACCTCCATCTCCTGGACCGGTTCTGTCCTGTCCGTCTCGCGCAGGTCGATGACGATCTCTTTGGCCGGAACAACGGGCAGGCCAAGTGAGGCGGCGACGCCCTGCGGCACCTGCGGCTCAAGGCCGGCGGGCAGACGCCTCTGCGCCAACTCTTTTTCGGCGACGACAGCGTCCGCCACCTCCTTCATCTTCTTTTCAAGCCGCCAGATGAGCCTTCTGCGCGGCTTGCCCGCCCTTTGCCTCGAAGGCGCGCGCGCCGCCTGCGGCGCCGGTTCGCGTCGGGCCAAGACCTCTGACGGCCTTTCGACAGCCGGACCGGCATCTGTCGCGACGACGCCGGCCCTCCGGCGTTCGATCCATGCCACATAGGTCCTGGCCTTTTCCAGATCCGGATTGGCTATCAGGGCCTTTTGAAACTCGGCCAGGGCCTTTGTGAATTGCTGTTGTTCGAACAGCGAGACCCCGCGCTCGCAAAGAAACTCCGCGATCTGCGGCGAGGCGGTCGCGTAGACCGGCGGCGTCGGCAGCGCAAGCTGCAGACTTAATAAAACGATTAATAAAGCAGGGATACTTTTTCGCTTGAGCATCAGGTCATCGGGTTAGTCTTTTAAGGTCAAGGGCGAGACAGTGCCGTCTGCGTTGAAGGTAAAGGAGGCCTCTTTCGTCAGGACCCCGCCCTGCTCATATTCCAGGGTGACGATGAGGTCATAGGCGCCGGGCTTCAAGTCCAGCGACGACGCGACCGCGCGCAGGGTCGCCTTTTCGCCGGGCCGGGTGTAACCCTCCTCGAACTCGGCGCGGCCGTAGACGTAGCCGTCGGCGTCGAAGATATTGAGAGTGCCCTGTGCCGTGATGTCCGTGTTGCCGGTGTTCACGAAGTCGGCGCTCAGAATGAAATCATTGAGCCGGTGGCCGGCCTCCATCTTGTCCAGCTCCCCCCGGCGCTCGATCGTGCCCTCGGGCTCGATGTAAAAGAGGGCGCCGAGCCGGTTCAGGACCTTGACGGCCACGCGGTTGCCCGACTCATCCAACTGCTCCATCATCCCGCCGCCGGTCTCAAAGAACATGACGCAAAAGTGGCCGCCTCCGGCGCCCTGCGGCACGGTGACGGTGTAGCGGAGTATCTGGGACGCCCCCGGCGCCAGCTCCATGTCCGCCGGATAAAAGTTGATCCACTCGGCGCACGAGTCCTTCTGCGTGCCCTTGGGGAAGAACGTCTTGCCGCCCGTCTGGTCGCTGAAGACCCAGTCCTCCAGATAGACACGCACGGAGATGGGGTCCGTGCCGGTGTTCTCTACCTTGATGTCTCCTCCCTGGTGGCCGCCGGCCGGTATCGAAAGGCGGACCTTGGGACTGTCGATGCGCAGGCCCGCGCGGGCTGAGCCGGCAAAAAGAACACAAGAGACAACGACAGCGATGGAAAATAATGACAACGGTTTTTTATAGTGCATCGCGATCCTTTCACAACTCACAACATAAAGGGACGCCGACGATGTCCCCTGCAGCGCCGGCGCCCCTTTTGAGGAACCTCTTCAAGGATTAGTTCAATACGAGCGTGAACGTGACAGAACCCGTATAGTCACCACCCTTCTGGGCCTGCGTGACCGGCTTCCATGACGTGTAGAACTGCTGAGACCCGCCGGAACCGGGGTTGGCGCCGTCGTACCCGAGAGTCCAGTTACTCGGATACGTGGCTCCTTTCGCCGGTCCCGTGATCGCCACGACGGCGCGCACGATGCGGCTGCCGCCGTTGGTGTCGCTCTGATACACGAGCGACTCCGCGACAGGGGTCGCCGAGGCCACAGGCCCCAGATACGAGCCTGTCGGCGGCGCACCTTGCGCCACCCCACCCAGCTTATCCTGCCACTGGTAATCCGGAACGAGCAGCACGGACTCGCGTGCCAGCGAGCCGCCGGCGCCTGTCAACTGCGTCCCCGTCTCGGTGATCTTATAACGACGGCCGGACGTGGCCGCCAGGAGAAGCACGTAGTAATAGTACGTCCCCTTCATGTACAGGAATTGACCGTAGGTGGGCGACGTCGTATCCGTGTCATAGAGCGGCTGGAGCTGCCCAAAGTCAAACCCCACGGACGCGGGGTTCACCGTGACGCCCTGGTTCCAGGGATCCGTCTCGCCTTTGGTCGAATCCATCTTCTTGACGATGTTCATGGAAAACTCCAGCAGGTACGGGACGTTCGCCTTCGCGGAACCTGTCGGCCCCGTCGCAGTCGTCTGCGCCCATGACAACGGCGCCGCGCCCGTCAACAGCAACGCGCACACGGCCACCATTATGATCGTTCTCTTAATCATTGTTTTCACCTCCTCTCATCATTGGTTTTTGTTATTATTTTTGTGTCGTTTGGTTTGTGTTATGTTTCGGCCTTGCGGATCATTTCAAGACCATCGAATATCCCAACTGTGTCGCGTAGCGGCCGCTCTTGGAGTCGGACTTCATCTTCAATTCATAAACGAGCTTCACCTCGACCGGACGGCCCGCCGTGTCCGAGGTACACACGATCGTCTCTCCCTGCGCCACCGGCACCGGGTCCTTCAGAAAAAAGGAGGCGGCGGCCTCGGGTCCTTCCGGAACGGCCCGGACCGTGAAGTCCTCCTCGGGGACCTTCATGCCCTCTTCGCTCGTCATGGGGCTGGCCGCCATCTGGACGATATGATAGGGCTGGCCGAGATTTGTCATGGTCCTGATGGTGACCTCGGCGCTACGCGGTCCGGTCTTGTGGCTGACATCGCCGAACTCCAGCTGGACGCCCTCCTTGCCGCCGGAGGTCACGTAGATATCGAAGAGACGCTTGATCTCAAAGACGATGTCCAGGGCCGCGATGTCTTCGCGCCTGACCCCCTGTGTGCCTTCCGCCTCCATGAAAAATTTCAGGCGGCCGCGGTAATCGCCGGCCTTCTGGAGCCAAAGGTCGTCATCAGGCACATAACGCACGAGCAGATCTGCCGGCGCGCCGTTGACATCCGAGGTGTAAAGCAGCTGACGGCCCCGCGCCTCGTCAAGCGATGCCTCGGCGGCTGCCACGCCTGAACGAGCCCCCTCGACCTTCACGTGGACGAGGGAAAGATCAAACCGTTTACCCTCATCATCGACCGGCTCTGCCGAATCAAAGGTCTGAAAAAGACGGTAGCGTATGCCCAGCGGGGCGCGGACGTTGACGGCGACTTGCGCGCCGGCCGCAAAACCTGCCGTCTCAGCGCCCAAACCCTCAGGAGAACTCAAGACGAGACGCGACCCGCCGGTCTGCGTCGTTATCTCTACGACGGGCAAACCTGCGGCCGTCAATTCTACGGTAACGGTCATGTTGACGACGACCTGGGAGGCCGTGGAGCTGACAGGCACGAGGACATAGGCGATGCGGCCGCGGTAATAACCCGGCACCTGACGCGCACCCGGGGTCAACGTATAGACGATGCTAAAAGTATCAGCCTCACCCGAAGCGCTTGATGTGTACACGACGTTGTCAAAAGAGCTGACCGGCGCCTCGGCAAACGTCAAGAGGGAACCGCGGGTATTCGAGTTGATGAGCGGATACATGCAAAAGTGATCAGGGGCCAACTCCACGCCCTCTTGTGTCCTCAGGGGCTCGATAAGGCGGTGCATGACCCTGTACGGGTCCCCCGTGTCATTGACCACCTGGATGGCCACCTGCTTGCCGATCTTGAAATCTTCCGGACCCATCCGGCCGAAACGCAGGTCAAATCCCCCGTCTTCGGGCATTGCCGTCAGCGTGAACGCCGCCCAAGCGATTGCAGGGAAAAAACAGGCAAGAAAAACAACGAGGGCAAAACAAGCGAATGGTCGGAGTTTTTGCTGACGCATCAGGTCTCTGTTTACTTAAAACTTTTGAAAACTTTTGTTTAACTTTAGCATAAAAGCCTGTTTTTGTCAATTATTTTTCGAAGGAAACCCCTTTACCTTGTTATATATAGGGCCTTGCAGGCCAACAGGCCTGATATCCTTTATCGTGACAGGGCAAAGCTCGCCTGTCTTGCAGGACTCCGATGCGACGCTGACGCGGAGATAGTTTGCCGTATAGCCGGACCATTCCTCCCCGCGCCTCTCCTCAATAAGGACATCCACCCTCCTGTCCAAGAAACGCCTCTGATAGCGCTGCGACAGGTGACGCGCGAGATCCTCAAGCTGTGCCCGGCGCTCGCGTACCACCCGCGGGTCGATCAACCTGAGACCCATGGCCTCGAGTCTCGTCCCGCGCCTTGAGCTGAAGGTGAACAGGTGCGTTCTGAGCGGCTCGACGGCTTCAAGGAACCGACAGGTGTTACGATGGCTCTCTGGCGTCTCTAACGGATAACCGACGATGACGTCGCACGTGATAGCCGCATCCGGCATGCTCCGGCGCACGCGCGCCACGAGGTCCAGGTAATCGGCGACCCGTAGGCGCTTGCCCATATGCTCCAGGATGCCGTCGTCGCCGCTCTGAAAAGGGATATGCAGATGAGGACAGAGTTTAGGAGATAAGGCCATGCGGCTGATCAGCTCGTCCGTCACTTTCGGGGCCTCAATCGAGCTCAGGCGCAGGCGCGCCAGGCCGGGGAGACCTTCCAGGGCGCCGATGATATCGATAAGCCCGGCCTGCCTCGCCGGGCAACGGTAGGCGCCCAGATCGACCCCGGTCAAGATGATCTCCTTGTGGCCGGCTGCCGTCAGACGCTGCGCGCGCTCCACGACTTCGTCAAAAGGAACGCTCTGAGAGGGGCCGCGGACCAGCGGCACCACGCAAAAACTGCAATGATTGTCGCAGCCCTCCTGGATCTTCAAAAAGGCGCGGGTCCGGCCGGTGAACCGGTCGTCCTGTCTGCCGCAGGGCCGTACGTCGAGCAGACCGTCCACCCATGCCCAGAAGGCCGGGCGCTCGGCATTGGAAAAGACAGCGTCCACGCCCGCCATGGAACGGATGCCCTGATCGTCATAGCCGGGATAGCAGCCGACGACGGCGAGGCGAGCCCCCCTGCCCTTCTCGCGCGCGGCCCGACGGACCGCCTGCAAGGACTTACGGTCCGCCTGGCGTGTCACACAACAGGTATTGACGATACAAAGACGGGCATCTTGACAAAGGCGGGTCTCTTCATAACCGCGGCGCGCGAGGCCATCGCGCAGGGACTGAGAATCACACTGATTGACCTTACAGCCCAGCGTCTTGAGGCAAAAAGACGTCATGGCTCGTAACGCAGCCTCACGTAGCTGGCCACGGCGATGGCCGCCGTATCGACGCGCAGGACCGAAGATCCCAGGGAAACCCCTGCGCAGCCGGCATCGAGGCAGCGCTGCACCTCATCCTGCGAAAAGTCGCCCTCCGGCCCGATGAGGACAACGACCCGACCGCGCTCAAAACCCTGAAAGACATCGGTGAGGTGCCGCGCCTGTTCGCTAAGGTGGGGCAGGAGCTTGAGGTCATAATCTCCCAGACGCGGCAAAAAATCTTTGAGGGCCACGGGAACGGCCAGGTCGGGCATGAAGAGGACGCCGCTCTGCCTGACCGCGGCCTGGCGCACGCGCTGCCAGCGCGGCATCTTCTTGAGGCACACGGCCTCGTCGAGAAGCCCCCGCTCGGTCAACAGCGGCACGAACGCGTCGACGCCCAACTGTGTCCCCTTGTCGAT
>Ga0307419_10001573_pt1 | contig 11717 bp, 10 predicted proteins | sample SalMarWE160230MG_2_FD_202512 | JGI IMG/M metagenome (GOLD analysis project Ga0307419, IMG submission 202512) | Salt marsh sediment microbial communities from the Plum Island Ecosystem LTER, Massachusetts, United States - WE1602-30 | ecosystem: Environmental > Aquatic > Marine > Intertidal zone... | reverse complement strand
GCCCGATATGTACCAGGAGTATTATAACCGTTACTATAATGAAGGAATTGCCGACATCCTGAAGAAAGTATACGAGAAAAATAAAATACTTGAATACCGAAATCAATTGATTCAGCATATCGATCCTATTTATCAATATCCCATTCCTGCGAATATATTAAGTTTCAGGACACATTTTTTTGCACCTGTCAAACATTTTCTTAATAAATATTTCGATACCTTTTGGTTCAATATCACGGTTATCTGGATACTTACAGCTATATTTTATGTTTTACTATATTTCGAGATGTTCAAAAAATTATTGAATCTGGGTGAAAGTTTTAAAAGAAATTAACCATTTTAACTCAATCAGATTTTTAATATATTTATACTTATTGTTACATTTGTTTATTAGAGAACAACAAACTCTGAGAGCTATGATCAAAAAATTAATCACGCTTTTTGTTGTCAGTTTATTAATCTTCGGTTGTAAGTCAGGAGGTGAAAGAAATAAATCGGACGATTTTTATGTACCTGAAGACGTTGTAAACGAAGGAGTACTGGAAATTTCCGAAGAAGTTATGCAGGACATAGTCCAGAATATTTCGTCGCCGGTTGAAATGGCTGCATTAGTGAAAAGCCTGGATGTTAATTTTTCAAAAGAATATCTTGCTCCAACAGATAATGTTGATGAATTGGCTACAAGTTTTCAACAAGCTTTTCACCTAGGTGTTTACGCTGCCGATTTGGGTTACCTTAATATTTACAACAAAAATAATTCAGTTATCGAGTATATTACCGCTATTAAAACGCTGGCCGATGGAGTTAGAGTCGGGCAATTTTTCGACTTCACAACTCTTAAGAGGCTCGCTCAAAGCAATCAAAACCTCGATTCACTTATGTACATATCTGTACATAGTTTTAATCAGATGGATAAATATCTCCGCTCTGATAATCGTAGTAATTTAAGCACTCTGATGGTAACAGGAGTATGGATTGAAGGCCTGTATTTGGCAACACAGGTGGCAAAATCTGAGCCTCATCCTCAACTTGCTGAAAGAATTGGTGAACAAAAAATTATCATGGGTGATTTGATGTTAATTCTTGAGAACTATAGAGGAGATAAAAATTTTGCGAAACTGATTAGTGAATTGAACGTATTAAAAGATGAATTCGAGGATGTTACCATAACTATAAAAAAAGGTGCACCGGAAGCTATTGAGGAAGATGGAATGCTTATTATTGTACAACACGATGTGAGTATTGTTAATATCTCACCTGAAAAACTAAAGAGTATCATCGAAAAAACTGAACAAATCCGTAACAAGCTAATCAGTATTTAATATGAAACAATTCCTGAAGCTTATTTTCTTTTCAATTATTTTCACTTCTGCAGAAGTTTTTGCCCAGGAAAATGTGGAATTGGTTGCACAATGTGCTGCCAGTGCTGGAAATGTGACTTATCTGAAAGACTTTATTGTAAAACTAGATGCAGGTGTTCCCGGGGGCAATCCTCCTTCAGCAAAGTTCTCAATGGTGCTGAGCAAAAATACACAGTACAGATTTTCAATCTGCACAGCTCCCGATTCCGATGGTGAAGCAATATTACAACTGTTCGACATGAATGAATTACAAGGCAGTACTTACATTAGTGCTACAGGAAAAGAGTTCCCTTTCTTCGATTTTAAATGTCAAAAAACAGGTGTATATCACGTCTTCATCTCTTTTAAAGAGGGTAAACCGGGGGAATCTGTTGGTATCCTATCCTTTGTAAAGAAACTTTAATTGACCTCATAATAAATCTACAACCCTATTAAAGCTGCCTGATCATTTTGGTAGCTTTTTTTATAATCCTCAAGCAACTTTCATTGAGATGATCCTTAATAATAAACTTGTAGAAAATAGATCAATAGAAAAAGTTTACTGCAATTGGAATAGCCAATAAAAAGAATAGTAACAGTTTGTTTACAAAATTGCTTCGGCAATGAGTAAAGTAAATCGACAGAGGAACCGAAGCTGGTACAGCAAATAAAAACAAAACTTCAATACCTGTCGATGGGATAAAAATAAATATCAGCAACAGGTTTATAAATAGAGAAAAAAATAGTTGATAATACTTTCTAATAACAACTTTAGTTGCTGTAAATCTTTGTAATGCAACTACACTACTGATAATTAATACAAGTACATAAAAGCCTATAGCTCCCAGGAAATAACAATTAGTGTTTATAGTTTTCTTTAATAATACCCACTCCAGAATTTGATCCCAAGTATCAGAAATGGAAATCCCCTGAATAAAATAGGTTGAAAATATATATATAAAAGGTAAACACATGCCCAAAATAATATGTAATATTTCTCGCCAGCCAAGCGGTCTGAGAATAATCTGTGCAAGAATAAAAAATGGAAATAAAAATAAAATGTTAAAATAAAATAAACTTGCCAGACCCAGCAGAATGCCTGAATCAAGAAATCGGAAAGAAAGACCTTTTTGATCGACCGATTCAAACAAACGCTCTACACACAATAAAAGAAACAGACATGCAATAATGGCTCCTGAAAAAGGTGCTTTTAAAATAGCAAATGAGGAAATACAGAGAAAAAAAATGGCAGGAAATTGTGAACGCGATGAAATAATTAAAAATTTTATAGCAATTCGAGTAAAATAAAAACCAATAAATATTAAGGCTACAATAACCAGCAAGGTAAACAATAAATAGGTATTCTGATTTAAAGATGTAGTACTAATAATGCCTGATAAAAATGGCATTTTAAAAGGTGAGGATATAAGCTGATGGTTTGAGTGCGTAAAATAAGATGTTAATACTGCAATACAACCATATAAAAAAGTGATAAAAATAAAAGTCTGTTGATTTCTACGTAGAAATTTTATCATATAATAAAAATGAAAAGCCGTCAAAAAGATAACGAAATATACAAGTTAATCTTTTTGACAGCCCTTCAAACAAAAAAAATTTATAACAATGCTTCCAATTTATTCACTAAAGTACTTTTTGGGCAAGCTCCAACTTGTTTATCTTTAATTTCGCCATTCTTAAAAAAAAGTATGGTAGGTATGTTCCGAATGCCATATTTCTCCGAAACTCCCGGATTGGTATCAACATCAAGTTTTCCAACAAGTGCTTTGCCTTCATATTCTTTACCAATCTCAGCTACAATAGGACCGACCATTCGGCAAGGACCACACCATTCTGCCCAAAAGTCAACGATTACTGGTTTATCTGCCTTAAGAACAGTTTCCTCAAAATTTGTATCAGTTAATTCTAAAGCCATTTTATTAATACTATTTTAATGATTACTATTTTATAACCTCACTAACAAAAATAACAAAATAAAGGTTGCGTCTATAACCTATTTTCCTCCTAACAATAAACACTATCAACTTTCATTTCTTTACCAGGTTTGAGCTAATAGTGCACGAGCCAATTGATCAGCCAGATCGCTTCCTTTTAGGTCAGCTACAATGGTGAGTGAAAAATCAAGAGCAGTACCGGGACCCCTGCCTGTAATGATATTTCCCGATATAAGCGCCGGATCATACTTTAAATCTGCTCCCAGCAATTCATCCTCAAAGCCGGGATAGCAAACTGCTTTATGTCCTTCAAGAATATGCAAACCTCCCAATACCAGAGGTGCTGCGCAAATTGCCGCTATCCTTAGCTGTGATTTATTGAATTTCATAAGCTGCTCTTTCAACCCCTTATGAGCATTGAGGTTCTTTGATCCAGGCATGCCTCCTGGTAAAATCAGAATTTCCGTATCGGAATAATCAGCATTTTCAAATAGAATATCAGTTACTACTTTAATGTTATGAGCGCCTGTAACCTCTTTTTTACCGGTTACCGATACCATAACTGTCGGTATATCCGCCCTGCGCAGTACATCGACTATAGTTATGGCTTCAATTTCTTCGAAGCCTTCCGCAAAATGAACAAATGCTTTTTTCATATCTGGTCAGATTTATTAAATCTTAAATTGTAAAGTTTAATTCAGATAAGTTACAAATTTTCTCCTTTTTTGCATTATTTAATTAAACTGAAGTTGAATATGAAAGTTTATCCGACATCCAATATATCCATAATATTGAGATACTCCAAACATCAAACAATCGACTGTTATTTTAAATAGCTGTAATGCCCTATTATCTGAAATTCAAACAGGCAATCTGCAACTTCCTGTCCATTCCCGATATTATGTACAATGAGATTTCGCTGATTATCGGCAGATTTTTTATTAATCACAAACCCGATATGAGTAATTCCACCCCCCAGATTCCACACCACAATATCTCCCGGCAGATAATCATTAGCATTATAACTAACCACTTTCTCTTCACCAAAACGACTGAAAAATACCATTAAGTTAGGTACACGGCGGTGATCAATATTTTTATCAGGTTTTGAGAGTCCCCATTTGTCAGGATATTTTTCGAAATTAACCAGCATATCCTCATGTACTTCTTTCTGCAGGTCGATTCCGAATTTTCTGTATACCCGTATGATTACATCCGTACAAACTCCTTTCCCTTCGGGGATATCGCCATTGGGATAGCCAATAATAAAATAAGATGGATCGTAGACTACTTTTTGACAGGTTAATGCTAAAGCCGAATCGGCAAGTTGGTTAAAAAAAGAATCCTGAGCATATACTTTGTTCAGAAACAGTATTGAAAAAATGAATATTATCTTTTTCATCAGCAATAATTTATTCCCAGAGCATGAGGACATTTTTTACGGCATTCAAAACATTTCTTGATGATGTAACCTTTCTCAGTTTTAAAGTTCGAAATGGGCCTGCATTTCTTCTGTATCACACTCTCTCCGGTTAATGCATTTTGCGGACAATTATCGAGACAGATTCTGCATCGGGGCGGACAAGCTTCATAAGTGGCCAGCGGATCGGGATCGAATTTTTCGACAGAAGCAATACCAAACAAATCGATCCCAAAATTTATCGCAATTTCTCTTACTATTTCTCTGGTAATCATATTGTATTAATTGAATCCGGATGTATATTTTATCCTTTCAGAGAACTTTTAATTTAATTTATATGAAGTATTTGCTACTTAAAATAGAAGTTATTTATTCTCTTCTCGCAAATTACATTATTCCTTGCTTATTACAAATTTCAACAGTAAATATTGACTTTAAATGGATCCCGATCGTTGAGTAAATTATTTACCTACTCTGGCTAAGAGCAGTTAGAACAAAGTTTTTCATTTTTCAATATCAGGGTCATCGGTTCAAAAATGTTGTATTGTGATAAAGTATTAACAATTATCTGATTTTATCAACTTTCTAATATTCATTTTCAGAATTTCTTATATTTTAATTGTCTCAAAACATAATCCTAAAAATAACTATGAGTGGATTTTTTGGTAGTATTTTAAAGAGCGACTGTGTTAAAGATGTGTTTTATGGTACTGATTACCATTCGCACCTGGGAACAAAGCGCGCAGGCATGGCCTTCTTTTCAGAAGAATTAGGATTTCAGCGAGCGATACATAGCTTGGAAGATGGTTATTTCAGAAATAAATTTGAAAATGATTTTAAAGGATTTTTTGGTAATTGTGGAATAGGTGTGATAAGTGATACTGAAGCGCAACCCATGCTGGTTACTTCCCATCTCGGACGTTTCGCTATTGCCACAGTGGGTAAAATAGCTAATATTGATGATTTGGAAGTGCGTTATATGCAACAGCACCGTACATTCTCTGAAACTAGCCAGGGTACTGTGAATTCAACTGAGCTTATGGCTATGCTTGTGGCCGAATGTAATGATTTTGTTTCGGGTATTGAAAACGTTTATGAAAAAGTAAATGGCTCTTGTTCCCTGCTGATACTTACCGAAAATTGTATTATAGCTGCTCGTGACAAACTGGGACGTACTCCCGTTATCCTTGGCAAAAAGAATACCGGTTATGCTGTAACATTTGAGACCTGTGCCTTCCCAAACCTCGGCTACGAAACAGAATATTATTTGGGCCCGGGAGAAATTGTAAAAATAACTGCTGAAGGTTATGAGCAATTACGCAAGCCAAATGAACACATGCAGATATGTGCCTTTTTATGGGTATATTATGGGTATCCGCCGTCTTTTTACGAGGGAATCAATGTGGATGAAGTTCGCTATAGGTGCGGTGCTTCGCTTGCAAACAATGACAACATTAAAGCCGATTTTGTTGCAGGTATCCCCGATTCCGGGGTTGGGCATGCAATAGGCTACAGCAATGAAAAACGTATTCCTTTAAAGCGACCCTACTCGAAGTACACCCCTACATGGCCGCGCAGTTTTATGCCACAAAGCCAGGAAACTCGCGATCTGGTTGCTAAAATGAAATTACTGCCTAATCAATCCGTTATCAAAGATCAACGTGGTATTTTTTTAGACGATTCAATAGTTCGAGGAACTCAATTGAAAGATAATGTTCGCGACCTTTATGCTCTGGGAATGAAAGAGGTGCACATGCGTATTGCCTGCCCTCCTCTTACTTATCCTTGTGAATTTTTGAACTTTAGCCGGTCCCGATCGCACCTCGATCTGGCTACACACAAGGCAGTGAAGCAGCTTGAAGGAAAAGAAAATGTAGATATGAATGAGTACTCTGATACTTCGAACGGTAAATATGCATGTATGGTGGAACAAATCAGGAAGAATCTTGATCTGACTAGTTTAAAATATCAAAAACTTAATGATCTGGTATCAGCTATTGATCTGCCAAAACAAAAGATATGTACTCACTGCTGGGACGGATCAAGCTATTTTAATTACCCTTCCCCATCTGTAATAAAAACTGCCAGCTGCACAGAAGAAATCCTTGCAGCTGACAGCACCTTGCGGTAGCCATAAACCAAATTCACTTTAAAGTTAAAAGACCGGTAAAAATCTTAACCCGTCAGAAAGGATATGTTTTATGTCCGGTATAAAAACACGCGCAATATTTTTTGTTATTGAATTTTAAAACTCTATTCTATAATTTAGTACTGGCAAGATGCCCAGTTGATCGTAGGATACCACCTCATCAATTTCTGAATCCCAATAATCACCGGTCATATTAAGTGTGTTCGTCACATTCTGGATATCGATTTCCCAGGTCCGTGTAGTATTTTTCTTATTCCTGCGAAAGCTTACTTTCAGATCGAATCGCATGTAATCGGGACGGCGTTCCGCAAATGCACGGTCGTAATAACGTATAGTGTAATCATGTTCTCTCGATGCTTCCACATTGATTGGCGTATACCATTGCCCACCAGCATAAGAACCTCTGATATTCACATTTATTGATGAATTCTTCTTTCTACCCAAAGGAAATTCTTTCCCTCCAACCACATTGAAAATATAGTTATTGTTAAACCGTGAATTTCTTTCAATATTATCGAATGCAGTAAATTTCGATTCAAATAGCGAAGTAGTAATTAAAAAATAGTAACTCTTTGAAAAATACTTATCCAATGATAATTCTAATCCGTAATTTTTACCTGTACCCTTGTTTACTAGCTTGGTTATTATATATCCGTCAGAAGCATTTAGTATGGAAAAATAACTGCCTTCTTCATCCGATACCGGCACATCATACAAATCCTGGTAATATGCTTCTATTTTCAGGTTCAGATCGCGGGAAATCCTATTCTCATAGCCGATAACATAATGATAAGCCCTGAGAAAATCAAGATTTCTGTTCTGCTGAACAATGCTCCCATCTTCCATTCGCTCCCGTATCAGGTACAGCGATATATTATCGGTTTTGCTATGCATACCGAAACCTGCTGTAACTGCCTGTCGTGATGTCATTTGCCACCGCATACCCAGGCGGGGTTCCACGGCATAGTCTCCATTTAAATTCAGGTACTTAAAATGCACCCCTGTATTGAATGTCAGGCTGGTTACAGGACGATACTTCCAGTTAATAAAGCTTTGAAACAATTCCGAGCTGCCATTATCTTCAAGCGATGAATAAAGTACTTCATGATCCCAGTCATAAATATCCATCCCCAGATTGTAGCCCAAAACTTTTCCGGTTATGCCTCCTTTAAGAGTATGTTTTGCCGAAAATTTATGCGTCAATTGCAGGCTTAGTGCATAGGTAGTATAAGTAAATTCATCGCTGCCTCTAAGGCCCCATGAAGGGGGTTCTGCTTCCGATTCATAGTATTTCCAATCATTACGTGTTCCGGTAACGGATAATGAAGTTTTAAGGTAGGTTTTATCGCTAAAAGGATATATATGATTTATGCCTAAAATCCCCAGATCGGCATCATAATGTTCTTTCCACTCAGATTCTTCAAATGAGATAGTGCTTTTACCCCCTATACCAAATACCTGAAAAGATCCATAATGTGTTGTCGGTACAAAAACATTAAAAGTTATATCCTGAAATCGTGGCACCGCATCGCCGACTACCTTGATACCAATTCGATTCAGTACATCAAGCGAGGAGTATCTGTAATTGATCAGGTACGATGCCGAAGCATCGCTTATAAAAGGTCCCTCAGCAGTCAGGTCCATACCAATAACTCCTACCTGGGCCGTAAACTCCCTTTTTTTATTATTTCCTTTACGTAGGTGAATATCGAAAACTCCCGAATAGGAATCACCATAATCAGCAGGAAATGCACCTGTAAAAAAATCACAATTATCGAGTGTCGCATTATTCAAAATACTGATAGGGCCACCTGTTGCTCCTTCATTGGCAAAGTGGTTCGGATTGGGCACATCAACACCTTCAATCCTCCAGTGGATTCCACGCGGTGAATTACCTCGTATTATAATATCGTTATTGCCGTCCGGATCGCCCATTACTCCGCCATACGATGATACCTGGCGTGATGGATCGTTAAAACTACCGGCAAAACGCTGTGTTTCCTCAACAGATATCGATCGCGCACTCACCGTGGCCATATCGTTTATGGGTTCGCCCTTGTTTTTGCGGGCCGTTACTACTACTTCCTCAAGTTCTTCAACCGACTCTTCGAGTTCAACGGTAAGAACCACTTCCTTGCCGGCACCAGTAAGTATATTGGGAATTATCTTGTTTTCGTATCCAACATATGAAATACCAATATTGTATCTTCCAATAGGTATCTCCTGAAAAGTGAAGTAGCCAAACTCATCGGTAATGGTGCCTATAATTGGCCGTGACCCCTCAATAAAAAGAGTAACTCCAATCAATGGTGTTTTAGAATCAAGATCGACAACCCTTCCGCGTATAATCTGTGTTAACGACTGTGCTCCCAAACTTTGGCACAATAAAAAAGTAACAATACTAACAGTACAAAATAATTTCATGGTTTCATGGTTTTGATTTCCTGGAAAGTTTAATGTTTTGGTTTGTCGATAATGACAGTTGTATGAAAAACAGGTTGCAGCAGTTATGCTAATAATTTGCTAATGTATATTTACGACCTGAATGCAATCGCTGATGTAAGAGAGATACCCTGTGTTCTGTTTTTAATCTTCACTTTAATATCGCTACATTTACCGCTTCATATTTTCAGGTTTATGCAATCGCGATCATTTTATCAGAGTAGTATTTTTCTTGCTATTGTGGCCTGTCTGCTCTGGTCGACAGCATTCGCTGCTATTAAAATTGGTCTGCGCTATACCACACCTTTGCAGTTTGCAGGGTTACGCTTTATGATTTCAGGACTGATAATCCTGCCCTTTTGCAGGAATATCAAGAATAACCTGGTACTTGTCAGAAAGAATGCCACGAAGGTTTTTCTGATAAGCCTGTTTCAAACTGCTATTCTATATACATTCTTCTACCAGGGAATGGCTCGCACACCTGCAGCCATAGGCGCTATTGTTGTGGGCGGAGGTCCACTATTTGTGGCCTTTCTCGCTCATTTTATCACCGGCCGCGATCCCCTGACATTAAAAAAGATTGTCGCTCTTCTGATAGGTTTTTCAGGCATAGTATTATTAGCCCTGGCAAAAGACAACAATATTGATAACCGTCTAACTTTACTTTTAGGTATCGTGATGTTGGTTATAGGAAACTTTGCAGGGAGTTTTGGAAATATCCTGGTTTCGCAAAGTAAAACCGGAATCTCTCCTATTTTCCTTAACGCACTGCAACTATTTTCCGGAGGATTCATGATCCTTATCGTTTCCTTTTTCTTCGAAGGATTCAGTTTTGGAGCCAAACCCCTCCCTTACTATATCTCATTGGGATACTTAAGCCTGATGTCTGCCGTGGCATTTTCTTCATGGTTTGTTGTATTAAATCGCCCCGAAGTAAAAGTATCGGAAATCAATGTCTGGAAATTTATCATCCCCGTTCTGGGAGCAATTCTTAGCTGGATAATTATTTCAGGAGAAAAACCTCAGTGGCATACAATTTCGGGAATGATGCTCATAGCCACAGCAATTGTAATAATTTATGGCCGATTTACCAGAAAACGTTCCGATATCAGGAATGATATTTCTTCCCACTGATTATTCCCATTTGCTGCATAAGCAGCAAGGCATTCATTTTAGTTGTTACCCCCTCGCGAAGAATATAATCGAAAGAAATATCTGCCTGATCAATCTCAATCTCAAAACACATATTCTTTACCCTGTCAGGATATTCATTCTCGATACTTGCCAGATTAAGATCATGTGTCGCCAGTATCCCGGTACCTTTCAGCTCCAGCATCCTGCGCAGTGCTGCTTGTGAACCTTTTTGTTTGTCGGACGAGTTGGTCCCTTTCAATATTTCATCGAGTATAATAAATAACTTTTCTCCTTCTTGTAAACGATCGAGCATTTCTTTCAAACGTCGTAATTCAGCATAGAAATAGGATTCGTGTTTGTTTAGTGAATCGCTGGTGCGCATGCTGCTAAATAGTGAAACAGGACGAAAGCTGAAACTTTTGGCACAGACAGGAGCCCCTGTCATAGCCAGTATCATATTAGTAGCCACCGTACGAAGAAAAGTGCTTTTCCCTGCCATATTCGCTCCTGTAATAAGAATGAAATCTCCTTCTTTTGCTATACTAAAATCATTACATATTCTCTCGTCATCAGGTATAAGTATATGTCCCATATATTTTGCGTTCAGGATTGCTTTCTCAGAAATCGTTGGATAAGTCAGTTCAGAAAAGTTGAAAGCAAAAGTGGCCAGGCTGACAAGGGCATCGAAACGGGCCAATACATCAATCCAGTTCCTGAAATATTTTCCCGGCCCGGCTTTCCATCGCTCAAGGCGGATCATGCATTGTAAATCCCAGAGCAGAAAACCTTCAAGAAAAATAGCGGCCAGAATATTGAGCCGGTTATCGAACGCCGACAGAATTTTAACCAGAGATTTAATAGAAGAAGCTGCTGAAATACTTCCTTTGTTAAGTGTATCGTTTATTGATGTAAGTAAATCGCCGGTATATTCAGCCTGCTCCATCGTACCTAATAATAACTGGTACTTTTTAAGTGCTTCGAGGCGTTTACTAAGTTTGTGATGTTCGTGCGAAGTATGGGAAAGTCGCATGCCCACAATAAAAAGTTGCAGGAAAAATAACATGATAGATAATCCTCTGAAAAAAGGAATGAATACAGCCAGAGAAAGTGATGCCAGAGTTACAAAAGGCAATATTCTGACGAGTAATAAGATACCTTTCCTTGAAAGATAATAATCTGGCTCATTGATCCATTGATCCAATATGTTCAGATCGATTTCGTTATCAGTATTTATGCTGCCTGCAGCCCTGAAATCCTGCATTAAATCAGGCATCTGTGTG
>Ga0307419_10001572_pt1 | contig 11722 bp, 10 predicted proteins | sample SalMarWE160230MG_2_FD_202512 | JGI IMG/M metagenome (GOLD analysis project Ga0307419, IMG submission 202512) | Salt marsh sediment microbial communities from the Plum Island Ecosystem LTER, Massachusetts, United States - WE1602-30 | ecosystem: Environmental > Aquatic > Marine > Intertidal zone... | reverse complement strand
ACCCCCAAGACCCTTGAGGCCAAGAAATTAAAGCAGTCGGCAACAAGACTGCAGGGTTTAATAGACGAAGCCCCCTTCGCTGTATGCGCTACTGATCTCAGGGGCAATATTACCTATATCAACAAGGAATTTGAAGAACGCTCAGGCTATTCAAGGGAAGAGGTCGTCGGCAAGAATGGGTTCACCCTTGATATGTTTTCCCCTGAGGCGATGAAATACTTCGCCAAGCGAATGAAAGCGAGGTTGATGGGCAAGCCCCCCAAGCGCTGGGAAACCCAGTTCAAATGCAAGGATGGAAGGCGGCTCTGGGTAGAAATACAAGGCACACTGGTTAAAGAGCACGGGATTCCAGCTGGCTTCCAGATTTTTGCCACCGACATCACCGAGCGTAAAGAATCAGAGCAGGCGCTGGATGATGAAGCCACCCGGCATCGCATCCTGGTCGACCAGTCCCGGGACGGCATCGTTGTCCTCGACCAGAACGGCAAGGTATATGAGACCAACCAGCAGTTTGCCGAGATGCTGGGATACACCCCCCAGGAGGTCAGCGAGCTCTACGTGTGGGACTGGGAGGCCCTGGTATCACGCGAGCAAGTAATAGAGATGATCCGGACCGTTGACGAAGCCGGCGCCCACTTTGAAACCCGTCACCGCCGCAAGGATGGCACCTTCTACGACGTTGAAATCAGCACCAACGGGGCCATATTTTCCGGCCAGAAGCTGGTCTTCTGCGTGTGCCGGGATATCACCGAGCGCAAACAGATGGACACGCTTTTCCAGACGGTGACCAACAGCACACCGGTCGGCATCTATATCCTCCAGAACAGGAAATTCCAACTCACCAATCCCCACTTCCAGAAACTCACCGGCTACACCGCAGAAGAACTATCAGGCATGGATTCCCTGGATATTGTCCTGCCCGAAGACAGGGCTAAGGTAAGAGAAAAAGCGGTAAAGATGCTCAAAGGGAAACGCTCCTCTCCCTACCAGTTCCGGGTAGTCAATAAGGCCGGAGAAACCAGGTGGGTTATGGAGACGGTTACCTCCATCCAGTACCGGGAGAAACGGGCCACCCTGGGCAACTACATGGACATCACCGAACGCCGGCAGGCGGAAGAGAAAATCCAGGAGCAAAACGAATTCTTAAACAATATACTGAATTCTCTCACTCATCCCTTCTACGTTTTAGACGCCAATGATTACACCATAAAGATGAGCAACCTGGCCACCAAAGCAGGTAATCTATCGAAAAAACCCACCTGTTACACCCTCACCCACCAGAGCAACCAGCCCTGCCGGGGCGCTAGCCATATCTGCCCGCTGGAAGAAATAAAGAAAACCAAAAAACCAGTAGTTGTGGAGCACCTTCACTACGACCAAGACGGCAACGCCCGAAATATTGAGGTCCACGGTTACCCCATTTTCGATGCCGAAGGCAACGTCGCCCAGATGATAGAGTACTCTCTGGACATAACCGAGCGCAAGCGGGCGGAAGAGGCGCTGCGGGAGAGCGAAGAATTTCGCTCCAGCCTGCTGGCCAATTCCCCCAATCCCATAGACGTTATCAACCCCGATAGCTCACTAAGATACGTAAATCCGGCGCTGGAAAAACTCACCGGTTTCTCGGCGGCTGAGCTTATCGGCAAGAAAGCCCCCTACCCCTACTGGACGCAGGAAACAATCAAGAAGACCACCATCGGCTTCAGGAAAGCCATGCGCCAGGGAGGCGATAGAGCCGAGGAGCTTTTCCAGAAGAAGAACGGCGAGCGCTTCTGGGTCAAGATAGCCTCAACGCCGGTGATGAACGACGGCGAGTTCAAATATCTCCTGGCTAACTGGGCTGACATTACCAAGCGCAAGCAGGTAGAGGAAGCGCTGCGGCAGTCCGAAAAGAAATATAAAAACCTGGCGGAAGCCACCAGCGATATGATATGGGAAACCGACGAAAGGGGCATATTTACCTTCGTCAGCCCCAGGATTAAGGACGTTCTGGGGTACGAGGTTAACGAAGTAATCGGTAAAATAAGAACGTTAGACCTCGTGCCAAAAGCAGAAGTGAAAGAGTGGCTACAACGCTTCAAAGAGATCAACGCCAAAAAAGAACCATTCTTCGGTTTCGAAATTACCCATCTCCACAAAAACGGCGATCCCGTCTTATTTGAAATCAGCGGCATCCCTACATTCGATAGTGACGGTAATTTCAAGGGGTATGTCGGCATAAATAAAAACATCACCGAGCGCAAACGGATGGAGGAACAGCTCATGCTCACCGACCGCTTAGCCTCCATCGGCGAACTTGCCTCCGGCATCGCCCACGAGCTCAACAACCCGCTGACCAGTGTCATCGGCTTCTCGCAGTTACTTCTGGAGGAAGATCTCACCGAAAATCTCAAGGAAGATTTAGGCACCATCTACAGTGAAGCCCAGCGTGCTTCAACCATAGTCAAAAACCTGCTCACCTTCGCCCGCAAGCATGCCCCGATGAGGCAGATAAGCCAGATAAATAATATACTGGAAGACGTGCTCAAACTGCGTGCCTATGAGCACAAGGTAAACAACATAGAACTGGAAAAGAACTTTGCCCCAGAACTGTCCGAAGTCATGGTTGACTACTTCCAGATGCAGCAGGTCTTCCTCAACCTCATCGTCAACGCCGAATCGGCCATGCTGGAAACCAACGGCAGAGGCAAACTGGTCATCACCACCAGCAGATATAACAACACCGTCAAGGTTTCTATCGCCGATAACGGCCCCGGAATTGCCAAAGAAAACATCAGGCGCGTCTTCGACCCCTTCTTCACCACCAAAGAGGTGGGCAAGGGAACAGGCCTGGGCTTAAGTATCTGTCACGGGATAATAACCGGACACGGCGGTAAAATATACGCTGAAAGCGCAGTCAATAAGGGAGCTACTTTTGTGGTGGAACTACCCCTTAACGGTAACCCGGGCGCAAGGAGAAACAGCCATGTTAAAAGGTAACGGTCAGAGTAAAAGGAGTCTGGTAGTAGAAGACGAGCCCACTATCGCCAGGATGTGCCTCAGGGCACTGGGGACGGAAGGCTTTGAGGTGGATGTAGCCATCGACGGTAAAGCGGCTAAAGCCCAACTTGCCGAGAACGGAGACAAATACGACCTGTGCCTCATTGACATCAGAACGCCGGGGATGAACGGCATTGAACTATACCAGTATCTGAAAGAGACTGGTTCCGAGATGATAAACCGGGTGATATTCACCACCGGAGACGTAGTCAACGACGAAATTAAAACATTCCTGGATGAAACCGGCCGGCCGTTCCTGCCCAAACCATTCACCCTTGACGAATTAAGGTCGGTGATAAAAACAGTCTCGGTTCCGGCTTAACCAGAAAAGAACGGTCAAGATGGATAAAAAAGAAAAAATACTGATTGTTGATGATGAAGCCGGAATCAGGCGGCTGTTACACCTTAAGATAACCAAAGCCGGCTATCCCTGTGAAACGGCGGAAAGCGCCGAGCGGGCGCTGGAAAAGATGCAAGCCGAGCAGCCTGAGCTGATGATTCTTGATATCAAGATGCCGGGCAAATCCGGCGTAGAGCTGCTGCCGGAGATAAAGGCCAAATATCCTGACACCGCCGTGATTATGGCCACGGCCATTACCGAAGCCGCTAACGCCATCAACTGCATGAAAAATGGAGCCGACGACTACATCTGCAAGCCCTTTAACCTGGAAGAAGTAGTCATCAGTATTGACAAATCCCTGGAGAAAAGGAGACTGGAGCTGGAGATCAGGGAGTATCAGAAACGCCTCCAGCAAAAGGTGGATGAGCAGACAATAGAAATCCGCCGGCTCTTCTTAGGCGCCATCGAGGCGCTGGTATTCGCCCTGGAAGCCAAAGACAAATATACGGCGGGGCATTCCCGGCGGGTAACCAAGATTGCCCTGGCCATCGCCAAAGAACTCGGCCTGCCCAAGGATGAAATTGAAGACCTGCGCTGGGGAAGCCTGCTACACGACGTGGGCAAGATTGCCGTTGACCAGTCCATCCAGAACAAGACAGAAAAACTTACCCCCGTCGAGTACGAACACATCATGATTCACACCCAGATTGGGGCCGGTATCGTAAAACCGGTGGTCAACGATAAGGTCGTCGAGATGATTGAGCACCACCACGACCATTACGACGGCACCGGTTTCAATCAGACGATATCCGGCGAAGATATACCCCTGGGAGCCCGGATTATGGCGGTAGCCGATGCCTTTGACGCCATGACCTCCCACCGCCCCTACCGCCCAGCAATGGCGATAGAAGAAACCCTGGGAGAAATCAAACGATGCGTCGATACCCAGTTCGACCCGGTGGTGGCCCGTGCCTTCCTCAAGATAAGCGCCTCGCTGCCGGTGGTAAAGAACGGCCAGGCCGCTGCCAAACCACTAAAGGCACAAAAAAGTAAGGTGAGCCAAAAATGAGCCCGAAACAAGCCAACCCAAAAACAAGCCCGGCCGATAAAAGAAAGATACTCATCGTTGACGATGAGCCCAACGTCAGGCGGCTGCTACACACCCTGCTTAAGAAAAAATTCACCGTCGTTGAAGCCGAAGACGGTAAACAGGCGGTAGAAATGGCCGGCGTGGAAAAACCAGACCTCATCCTGATGGACATAATGATGCCCAAAATGGACGGATACACCAGCTGCTACACACTAAAGCAAGGGCCAGCCACCAGGTCAATACCCATCATAATGCTAACCGCCATAGACCTCAAACTCAACCTGCAACTCAGCCAAGAAATAGGTGCCGACGGTTATATCACCAAACCCTTCAACTCAAAAGACTTGCTCAATAATATTACCCAGGCCCTGGCCACCGCTTAAAGCTTTACCCACCACCAACAAAAAAAGAGGGCGAAATCTTCGCCCTATAGTACAAAACATCAGACTAAAGAATCTCTCTTACCCGGTCTTATCCAGCTTCTCCATCATCACCTTAGCCTGCGCGGCCACCTCCTGAGCCCCCTCGACAATACCCTTCGCCTTCTCATGGGCGGCGGCGACAAGCTTATTGGAATCCTCAAGCGCCTGCTTTGCCGTATTCCGGGCCTCGGCGGTGACCTGCTCAGCCATTCGTTTAGCCTCAGCCACAATCTCAGCCGCCTCCCACTCCGCCTGTCGCTTTTTATCGGCCATATGCTTGGCCGCCTCCGTCTCCCCCTTCTTCCGCGCCTTCTCTATAGCCTCGCTGGTATCCCGGTCAACCTTCTGTTTAGCATCATTAACAATCTTACCCCACCTATCCTCAGCCTCCTTCCTCCCCACCTCCCGGGCGCTCTTAAGAATCATCTGGGCTTCCTTTTGCGCCCCCTGCTTAACCTCCTTGACCTCCTTCTCCGCCTGATTTTTCATCTCAACCACCGCTTTGGCCGATTCCTGAGCCTGCCGGTTGGCCTCCTCAGTAACCTTAATAGCCTCCTGCCCCGCCTCGCTTTGCGCCTCAGCCACTATCCTGGTGGCTTCCTCCTCGGCTTTCTGTTTAGCCCTTTCCATAATATCGGCCGCCTTCTCCCGAGCCTGTTCCATAAGGCGCTCCACCTCCCCCCGCCTCTCCTCCTCAGCCTGTTTCCTGGCCTTAGCCTCAGCCTCCTTAGCCATCTGCGCTGTCAGTTCTTCAGCCTCGGCAATAATCTTAGCCGACTCCTTCTCCGCCTTCTTCCGGGCAACCTCCTCAAACTCGGCGATGTCCTCCTCAGCCTTACTCCGCGACTCAGCGACAAGCCGGGATACTTCCTCCTCCGCCCTGACTTTGGCCCCACTGGTAATCCGCTCGGCCTCGGCTTCGGCCTCAGCGGTAATCCGCTCCGCTTTCTCCCGAGCGCCGGTGATAATATAAGCCGCTTCCTGCTCCGCCCCCTCCTTCACCCTCCTGAACTCGGCCTCAATAGCCTCGGTGAGTCTCTGTTTGTGCTCAGCAATCACACCGTTGCCCCCCTCAATCCCCTGTCTTACCTCATTGCTCACTTTTTCCATATCACTCACCTGCTTCCCCGGCCTTAAAGCTAAATACCGGCCGGTTTCACATCTTCGGATTTGAGTTTAGACCTTATCGGCACAATTGTCAACAGAAATTTACCTGCTTAACGCCCGTGGCGCAAAGCCAGCCCCGGCCATCTTTAAGCCGGAACTTTACTTCAGAAAAGCCGGCAGCGGTGAGCATGGCCACCATCTCAGCACCAGCGTAGAGCGGGAACTGCATCTTCCGCGCCATGGCGGCGTATTTCGGCTGGTCATCCAGCTCTTTATTCCAGGCGGTGGTAATGGCCACCAATCCCCGGTCTTTTAAAACACGGTACACTTCCTTCAATCCGGCCACCGGCTCCGGCCAGTAATTGAAAGACTCAATAGCACAAGCCCGGTCAAACGATGCGTCCTCAAAAGGCAGATTGGAGATGTCTCCCCTTTTTACGGCCACACGCTCAACTCCCATGGCGGCGGCGTTATGTTTTTGCGCCTGCTGCACCATTATAGCCGAATAATCGACGCCGGCGACAAAGCCGCCAGTGGCAATCCTGGTTATCTCCTTAATGGTCATACCGCCGCCACAGCCGATGTCCAGTATGGAGCTATTGGGCTGGATATCCATCAGTTCAATCGTCCACCGGCTTAAAGGGCGGTGCCTCCAGTTCATCAGGGGGCCCATCAGCCGGCCAAGCCAGCCGCTGGGCTTACGGCACTGGGCACCAAATACTTTCGAAAACGGCATTAAACTCATTGGGGAACTATTTTTTATCGACAAACAGGGGCGCTACTAAACAGATTAACAAAATATCGGTCTTAAGTAAAGGTTAAATAACCTTAAAAAAGGAAAAATTGAACCAAAAACCTATTGACATCAAGGTAAGAATGGTCTATCGTTCTAGTAATCACAAAGGAGGTCAGCCGATGCAAGCTTACTGTGTGAAGTGCCGAGCCAAAAGGGACATGAAGGATGCCAGGCAGATTACCATGAAAAATGGTAAGCCGGCGACCCAGGGTGTATGCCCGGTATGTGGAACCAAGATGTTCCGCATCGGGAAATAAATAAACTTCAAACCCTTTTCCCCTTTTCTCATACGGCGGCCCAACTGAATAACGGTTAAAGAGTTGGGGTATTAGTTTATTTTGCCTCAAGCGGCTGGTTTATTGACCGCCTACCACGTCAACCCAGAAGCCCAGGGTGTGGTAGGCGTCGCTGTCAAGACTCCTGTAAAGCTGAAACTCAACCTTCTGCGCCTCCCCGACCTCAACAGGGGTAAAGCTCACCCTCTGCTCCCACTCCTCCTCATCAGCCAGGGTAATCGTTCCCACACCCCCTACCTCCTGCCCCCCGATAACTATCTTGATATGGTAGTCGGTTGTTTCCTGCTGGTGATTTATTACCCCCAGGGTCACCGTTGCCTCCTCCCCCAGGATAATAACATCGGGGTAACCCTCCGCCTTCCCCTCAGGGCCGAGCAGGTAAAATTCGGTAAATGTCTCCCCCGCCGCCGGGGGCCGGGCAACATAAACCAGCGTGCCTATAGCCCCGATAATAACCACCACCAGCACCACCAGGAGGACTCTATCTAAAAGGTGATGACCGCCCCAAAATTGGGACAACCGTAAACGGAACCGGGGCTCAAAGCGTTCCTCCGCAGACAGTCGGCGCCGCCGGTAGCAGGCGACGGCTGATGCCGCAATAATGAAAACCAGCAGAGAGATAAGCACCGTATGGAGACTGATGCCCCAGAGGGTATAGTTAAGGATGATACCTAATAGCACCACAACCACAATGCTGAGGCCAAAGCTCAAAGCCAGGCGCCCGACGATATCAAGGTCATCACGTTTGGGAAAGACAGCCGCCACCAGGCTGTAGCCGGGGGAGAAAAGGGCCAAGACCAGCCCCAGGACAAGGCTCGCCGGGCTTCCCCCGCATAAGACGGCCAGGGGTACTAAAACCAGAGAGGCAACGACCACCGCCACTAAGTCCACGCTAACCCCCCTCCCTCAAGATATATACCCCGTCCCGCACCTCAACCAGAGCAGGGTTCTTCAGCGAGAACGGGCTCCAGAGGATGCTAACCTTTCTCTCTTTGATATATTCGGTATCAGTAGCGCCTATCATAAAAAACGCACTAATCTGATACGCCTCCTCTTGTCCCCAGGGGTAGGCGTTGGAGGTATAGGCATACTGACCGCTTATGGTGACAAAAGACCAGCCGGTATATGGGTTGAGCAGAGTGATGGAATTCTCGGGCAGTTCCTCTCCAATCCATTCAAAATCGTTATAGGTGGGCACATCAATCACGTGATAATATTCCTCTTCGGCGTAGCTTTCCATTCTTAGAAACAGGGCAAACACCACCACCAGCGCCAGCGCTATATAGACCGAAACCGTACCCCAGCGCCACCGCTTAAAGAAATCAAGCCCCAGCTGGCGGAGCTGACTCAGGCCGTAGCCGGCAATAAAGGCCATAAGCAGCATAACGTAGAGCCAGCCCCTCTCGTAAAGGATATCGGGGCCGACATCAAACCACTGCCGGTAGAACTGGACAAAGAAAAGCAGGATAACGGTAGGCGCCAGCAGGGCATAGTTGCGCCAGCCGCCCCTGGCTATCAGAAAACCAAAACCGATAACGGCCAGGGCTATCATTATATAGCCCAGTTGGGGCAAAGGGATGGGAATTGCCGGCAGGGGTACCTTTTCCGCGTTTATGATATTTTGTATTTCCCGCAGCACAAAAGCCCGGTTCCAGAGAAAGATAACCAGGCCCGAAAGCGGGACAAGTAGCAGGCAGGCAAAGGACGGCAGCTTCTGCCGCATTGGGTTCTTAGACAGGGCAAGATAAAAGATTAAGAAAATCACCAGGACAAAGCCCACGGCTACGGCGGTGGTGCCGTGGGTAAGAAACAGTGCCACCAGGCTAATCACGATTAAAGGTAATGGCCGCCAGTCCTTTTCCATTTTCTCCAGCAGTATCAGACACAGCGGGAAAAAGACCAGCCCCAACGTCACCGGCACCAGAAAAGCCGGCCCCAGAAACCTGATGGTGGTATGGATAAAGGTGGCGAAAAAGGCGGCTTCCAAACCAAAACCCCGCTTCCGGCCCCAGGCATAGGCGGCAAAGGCTATTATGCCCAGAACCAGGGCCGGCATCAGCCGGGCCAGCACCAGCCAGTGCGAACCGGTGACCAGAATCGAGGTGCCCAACCAGATATAATAGCCCGTTTCCGGGTGTCCTCCCACCTCCCAATGGCCGCCTTGGAAGGGATTAGGGAAATTAAGGTGGCCGGTATCCAGAATCTGGTTGGTGTACCCCAGATGCATCCACTCATCAACATGGAGGGGATATGGGTAATCGAGGCGTGGATACAAAGCCATGAAGAAGGCGAGGCCAATGATGGCAACCAGTAATATAGCTCTGATTAAAGAGGCTCTTTTCAAAGAACGTCACTCTCAAACTAAATTCCTATCATTTTAGCACCAACCCTCAGACGGGGCAAGGCAACCCCACCCCCATTTATATCTTTTCCCGCCCGCCGCCCTTATAAGGAAACGGGCTTTAAGCCCTTTTTGCCCCACCCCCCTTTAACGGTTCTTAATCTTCCCATACCCACCCACCCAAAAGGGTTTCACCCTCTTAGACTTTCTTTCCCCACCCCCGATGAGTGAAAATCACACCGCAAAGGGGGAGGGGATAAGAAAGTGTTAGAAGCGTAGCTTATGAGGGCGGGTGGGTGGGAAAGAAAACCCCCTCTAAAAACCGGGCAACCCCATAATAGACACGGCCACCCACTCTGTGGTAACCTGTTCCTTGCCATGAAATGCTTGATACTGGCCGGGGGCTTTGGCACCAGGCTCTACCCCCTCATCACCAACAAATCCAAGGCGCTACTGGAATACAAGGGCAAACCGCTGTTAAGCCATCTGGTGGACAAGGTTCCCCGGAATATAGAAATTATGGTCTCTACCAACCTCAAGTTCGAGGCTGATTTTCGCCGCTGGCGGCAGGGGGTGGATAGAGATATAGACCTCTGCGTCGAGGCAATCTGGAGCGACAAGCAGAAAAAGGGAGCCGTCGGCTCGCTCAACTTCTGGGTTACCACCAGGAATATAAGCGAAGACCTGCTGGTAATCGCCGGTGATAACTACTTTGAGTTTGACCTTTCGCAGTTTATCGCCGCCTATGACGGCAACAACACTCTGGTTGCCGTCCACGATATCGGCGACAAGAGCCGGGCCGGCCAGTTCGGCGTGGCGCGCCTGGACGGCAACCGCCTGGCCGGGCTGGAGGAGAAACCGGCCAAACCCGCCTCCAGCCTCGTTGCCACCGCCTGCTATATCTTCCCGCCGCGGGTATTCCCCCTCTTACAACATTACTGCTCCAGCGCCAAGCGGGATAATCTGGGCAGCTTTATCTCCCACCTTATCGCCACTGACCAGGTACATGGCTACCTGTTTACCGAGCCCTGGTTTGATATTGGCAGCAACTACTCATCAAGCGATAAGGGATGAGCATGCCGGATAGGGAAGCCAAGCACTGGGGAGGGGTAGCCAGAGGATGGTCGGACAAGGGCTACGCCAACGAGCTACTGGGCGAGCAAAAAAGAAAGACCTATATAGACCTCATCAGCCGCTGGGCCAAGATAACCCCCGGACAACGGATTTTAAAGACCGACCTCTTTGCCGAAGCCTTCGGCGTGGAGCAGTTTTTCTTTGATATCATCCCGGCCAAAAGCGATGTGGTCGGCATTGACGTTTCCATTGAGATAGTGGCCGAAGCCAAGAGCCAGGCCCGCAGCCGTGGCATGGACGCTGGCAGCTATCTCTGCTGCGATGTCAAAAAACTCCCGCTGCGGGATAGCTCCATAGACCTTATCATCTCCGACTCCACTCTAGACCACTTCCCCACCGAGGCGGAAATCATCACCGCGCTGGAAGAGCTGGGGCGAGTGTTAAAAGACGGCGGCACTATCATACTGACCATAGACAACAAGAGCAACCTCACCTACCCCCCCTACTGCCTCATCCGCCTCTGGATGAAACTGGGGCTGGCCCCCTATTTTATCGGCCGGACCCTCTCCTTTTCCCGCCTGAGACGCGCCCTAATGGAAAACGGGCTGGTTGTTGAAGCCAGCACGGCCATTCTCCACTACCCCCACCCCGACGGGCTGATAAGATGGCTGGAGCGCTCTCTGCGTTATTTAAGCCAGGGCAGGCTGGATGGCGCCATCAGAAAGTGGCTGGCCGGCCTCAACCGGCTGGAGGGGAGCAAAATCAAATACCTCACCGGGCGCTACCTTGCCGTTAAAGCGGTAAAGCGGGGAACAACCTGAGTAAGCTAGCTTAAAGCAAGAAAAAGTATGAAAGTATTGATGCTGGCGGACTTTTACCCTCCAATCATAGGAGGGGTGGAAAGGCATGTTCAATCGCTAGCCATGGAGCTATGCCAGAGGGGACACCAGGTGGCCGTTTTTACCACCGGGCACCCCACCCCGGCCAAAGACGAGCAGGGAGTAAAAGTATACAGGCAGGAAGGCATCTTCCAGAAAACTCCCCTTTCAAACACAGGCTTAAAGAAAAAGTGGCTCCCGCCGACCCAGGACTGGCTGCTCACCAGAAAATTAGCCCGGATAATAGAGCGGGAAAACCCCGATATAATCCATGCCCACGGCTGGCTCCTTTACTCGGCACTCCCCCTAAAAAAGAAGAACAAAATCCCCATAGTGACC
>Ga0307419_10001567_pt1 | contig 11731 bp, 9 predicted proteins | sample SalMarWE160230MG_2_FD_202512 | JGI IMG/M metagenome (GOLD analysis project Ga0307419, IMG submission 202512) | Salt marsh sediment microbial communities from the Plum Island Ecosystem LTER, Massachusetts, United States - WE1602-30 | ecosystem: Environmental > Aquatic > Marine > Intertidal zone >... | reverse complement strand
TGCTGCGTCAGGGTTTCCCCCATTGCGCAAAATTCCTCACTGCTGCCTCCCGTAGGAGTCTGGACCGTGTTTCAGTTCCAGTGTGGCTGATCATCCTCTCAGACCAGCTAACCATCGTAGCCTTGGTAGGCCATTACCCCACCAACAAGCTAATGGTACGCGAGCCCATCCTCAAACGGCAACTTTTATAAAGAGGTCACCTTTTATCCTAATAGCCGAAACTAACAGGACAATATCCGGTATTAGCAACGCTTTCGCGAGGTTATCCCAGATTCGAGGGCAGGTTACCCACGCGTTACTCACCCGTGCGCCACTTTACTCTCCCCCGCAAGCGGGAGATTTCTCGTTCGACTTGCATGTGTTAGGCACGCCGCCAGCGTTCGTTCTGAGCCAGGATCAAACTCTCCACTTAAACTTAAAGAGGGTTTGTGACCCTTTGTTTCTTAAGAGCCCTACACGACATCACTATTTAGTTTTCAAAGAGCAAGCTATGTATTAAATCTAAGCTATCCACATACGGAAGTCAAGAAATTTTGTTGTTCTATTCCTGATCCAAAGAATTGAGTTATATAAAATATCTCAACTCATAATGTCAAGCTATTTTTTCATTTTTACAAAAAAAAGCCGATTTATTTTTTTCTCAGAAATTCATCTATCATATCAACAATATAGCATATTTGATCAGCATCCAATTCAGGGTATATAGGTAGCGCAAGGGTCTTCTTGGCCGCATCCACTGAAACGGGAAAGTCTCCAGGATTGTAGCCAAGATAATGAAAGCAGGCCTGCAAATGAAGCGGGATGGGATAATAAACCGCACAGCCAATCCCGCGATTGTCGAGGAATTCTTTGAGTTCGTCTCTACGGTCTCTTGTCTTAATGATAAATTGATTGTAAATATGTCTTTTTTCTACCTCTTTTGGTAAATGGATTTCCTCCAATCCTTTCTCCAGAAATAATTTTCTGTACAGATTTGCATTCTCCCTTCTTTTTGCCGTCCATTCATCCAAATACTTGAGCTTTACGATCAAAATGGCTGCCTGAAGGGCATCCAGTCTAAAATTGCCCCCGATGGTAGAGTGGTGGTATTTTGACTTAGCCCCGTGGACACGCATTATCTTCAATTTTTCATAGATATCTATGTCGTTTGTCGTCACCATCCCTCCATCACCAAACGCACCTAGGTTTTTCGACGGAAAAAATGAAAAACATCCGTATTCCCCCATAGCACCAGCCCTTCGAACTGCTCCATCGTCAAATTCGTATTCGGCTCCGATGGCCTGGGCAGCGTCTTCAATAATCGTCAGGCCTTGCGCTTTTGCTACCTCCAGAACTGGTTCCATATCCGCGCACTGACCGAAAAGATGAATAGGAATAACGGCCTTTATATTTGATTTTTGTTTTTCATCCATAGCCGAAACCAACGAGCCAAGTTCAGCAGGATCCATGTTGAATGTCTCTTTATCGATATCTACAAACATGGGTGTAGCCCCAACCCTTGCCACTGCACCGCAGGTGGCAAAAAAGGTATATGGTGTAGTAATCACCAGATCACCATATCCAACGCCCGCCGTCATTAATGAGAGTAATATGGCATCCGTACCGGAAGACACACCAACAGCGTAATCACACCGGCAATAATCAGCGATCATTCTTTCAAGGTCTTCTACTCTCTGACCAAGTATAAACTGCTGAGACTGAAAGACCTCGTTTGCAACCTGAACAATCTCATCTTGAATTTCCGCATACTGCTTTTTCAAATCCAGTAATGGAACCTTCAATTTATTCCTCCTGTTCGATTATGCATTTCGGAATGGGATTTTCGGAATAACCCTCAACTCCCTGAACTCACCAAATCCTAAATCACCCAATTTTTCAATCCTTTAATTCCAATTTCAGTTTACCAGTTCCGACACACGAACAAGCCTATATTCTTTCTTTAATATTGAGCAATATTCCTTTAACATCGTCAAGGTCTCTTTATAAGGATGGCCGATTCCTATGGCAGCACCCTTATGCCTTGCCATATTCAGAAGACGTTCCATTTGCATCCTTATGGCCCTAGGTCCCGGATCATTATCCAGAAAAACGCTCCTCTTTGCTGCCAGCAAACCTATTTTTCTCGCCAGACCGAAACCGACTGTATTTCTGCTGGTTCGGCTGTCCATAAAATAGAGGTTTCTCTTCTTCAACTCAGTTAGCACAATTAACATTTTGTCATGGTCCTCTGTGAATGATGACCCCATGTGATTACTAACGCCTCTGGCTTCAGGAATTTCTTTCAAATCCTGATCAAGAATCCTTCTGATTTCTTCTTCATCCATAGACAGTAACAAAGCGCCGGGACCAGGGTTTACAGACGGGTACTTCCTCGGTTCCATGGGTAGATGCAGAAGTATTTCACACCCTTCTTTGTTTGCCTCACGTGCAACAATTCCAGTAAAAGGTGCCGAAGGAAGCACTGAAAAGCTGAGCAACAGATCTAACTGAATGAACGAAAAAGCAATATCCGAATTGTAGCCTAAGTCATCAATGATAATGGCAATCTTGGGTCGGACAGCTCCGCCGGCCGGCTTATACCCATCGAATCTAAGGGTTATCTTATGTGTGTAAAGATCATTGGCAAAGATATGACAGATAATAGTGCCGTCAGAGGTCTTTTCTTTTCTTAGGCCTATTTTAGGGCCTAATGAGGCAAGTTCGCAAACAATGATCTTCTGAAGATCAAGGGCTGAATGGATATCGTTGCAATTAATATGAAGTTCAGTAAAATCCCAGACATAACCGTTTTTGTGTCTCGGCTGAACATCTAAAAAGAAAATATCCTTTTCTTGGGTACCACTCCGAAAAAGTGATTCATAAATTGCATAATCTATCTTTGTTATACTTCCAGTAAGGTCATCCGTAATGGAATAAATCTCTTCATATATCGGTCTTGAATCCGCGGCAGAGCTATTCGAGATTGTAAAATACGCGCTTATAAAAAAAAATAGGAACAAGCCAGGCAGGCAATATAACCAGAATAAATGTGGATGGTATTTTTCTACCTCTAACACGCCTCTTCCATCTTCTCATTATCATTAATAAACTTATCACCGTGCGGAAACAACCATATTATTCCCCTGGTACCGGTTCACAAAAAGGCCTCAAAAAAGTCATGAGCCAGTTTTTATGTGCGAGAAAATCGTCCAGGTCTGAAGCAACTGCAAAGCGTGACGTACCTGATTATCATTCTCAAGCAGCTCCCTGACCCTTTGATCTTTTTCTGTTCCTTTGCCCTTTTCGGTCGCTTGCTTATCATCTCCATTTTCCACAGGCATATGTCCCTCCAAATCCTCCTCCCTTAAAAATCGAGGCTTCTCTTTATCCTCTTTTTGGCCTGGGGGTATGAACGACAACTCAATGTCAGGCGTAATCCCGCTCGACTGAATTGATTTACCTAGTGGAGTATAATACCGGGCCGTAGTTAAGCGAAGCCCTGAGCCATCGGACAAGGGCAAAATCGTCTGAACAGAGCCCTTCCCAAAGGTCCTCGTTCCCAAAATAAGGGCCCTTTTATTATCCTGTAAGGCCCCTGCCACTATTTCTGCAGCACTCGCACTCCCACTGTTGACTAAAATGATAATTGGATAACTAATCGACTTTTTATTCTTATGGGCTGTTGCTTCTATATCCTGTAGAGTGTTTCTTCCTTTGGTGCTTACGATTACGCCTTCATCAAGAAAAATATCTGATACTTTTATGGCCTGGGTCAATAGTCCTCCCGGATTATTTCTCAAGTCCAGGATTAGGCCCCTTAGCTTTCGGTTCTTTTCAAGTGCCTCAAGCGCTGATGAGAGATCTTCGTTGGTCTTACTTTGAAAATTGGAAATTCTAGCGTACCCTACGTCGGGCGCCAGGAGATAATGTCTTACGCTTCTCAAGGGAATGACATCCCGTGCAATGGAGAATTCCAGTGGTTTTTGCGTCTCATTGCGTATAATAGTCAAGTTGACCTTAGTTCCCTTTTGGCCCCTGATCATTTTAACCGCTTCCATCATCGTCATGTCCTTAGTAGATTTTTCCTCTATCTTAACGATCTTATCCCCCGCCTTCACCCCTGCCGTATAGGCAGGCGTTCCCTCGATAGGTGATACGACTGTCAGGATGCTGTCTCTAATGGTTATTTCAATACCAATGCCCGTGAAGCTCCCTCTCGTCTCCATCATTAATTCCTTATGCTCTTCTTTTGTCATAAAGGCAGAATGAGGATCAAGGCTTTGGATCATCCCTTTAATGGCCCCGTAAATGAGCTCCTGTGGATCTTCTGGTTCCACATAGTTCTTTTCTATCTCCCTCAACACTTCGGTAAAAATCTCTATGTTTTTGTATACCTCCCTGGTATCCGCATTGACACCCTCACCATTCCCGTTAAGGAAAAGGGCTCCTACAATAAAGAAGGAAACAAAAATAATATTGAAAACAAATCTTGTTTTTGAAATTGGCATCGTCTAACTCCTGAAATAGATTTTTTGTCAGTACTTAATTACCTCAATTGAGCGGAGAACGCTCAATTAAAAGCAATCAGCTCTCGGCTATGAGCCATCCGAGATGTTATTTGCTCCATATTTATAACTCTAACACTTTCTTCCTGGCATCTTGATGCTGATTGCTGAAAGCTCCCTAATCTGGCTTTCTCACAATTTGGGTAATATAAATCTTAAGGTAATCCGGGTGCTAATTACAACTAAAAAATCGGTATATGGGAAGGCCTTTGGCGGCCTGATAAATTCTCACAGTCAGTTAATCTTCAGCCATTTTAACGGGTCCACTTCTTTGCCTGCTCTTCTGATTTCGAAATAAAGTCTGGTCTCCTTCGAAGACCCGATGTGTCCAGCCAAACCGATGACCTCTCCCGCCTCCACTACGTCACCTTCATTCTTTTTTCTCTGCCATAGGTTAGCTGATATGGTAAAAAACCGTGAGCCGTGATTGATAATAATGACTTCGCCGTAGCCTTTTAGTTTTCCGGAAAAATCGACCCTCCCTGAAAAAACAGCTCTCACCTTTCCATCAGAAGAACCCTCAATGAAGACCCCCTTCTGAAGAATCATGTTTTCGAATCCCAAGCGTTTATCACTTCTGAATATCCGTCCTTCAAGTGGAAGGGCCAACCGGCCCTTTGAATCAGCGAAATTGGAACGTCGAGAAAGTTTATAAGTCTTTTTGGTCTCTATGTTTTGCATGGTTTGCTTCAAATTCCGGGCCGCAATCTGCAGTTCATTTACGATTGTTTCATAGAACTCTCTCTCTATATGGATCTTGACAAGATATACCACTTTTTTTTCAAGATCTTTTTTTAGAGAAGATAAACGCTCGCTTTCTTTGTTTTTCATTGCCTCGGTCTTGGCAATACTTTCCTGCACCAGCATGATCTCCTTTTCGTACTTTACTGTCTGGTCGGCCAGACGAACAAGTTCTTTTCTACCTTCACTTACAATAGCCTTTATGTATTTCAATCTATGCCAGAGTTGATCCAGATTACCAGAGGTAGCCACCATTCTGACATAACCCTTCCTGCCATACTTATATAAGGCGACCAGTCTCTTCGCCAGTTGGATCTCCGCAGACTCTAATGATCTTGCAAGACCATCCAGCTTATTTCCCAGCTTTTCCATATCACTCTTGGCAAGAAGAATCCTTTTCTTCAACTCATCTATTGCCTTCCTTTTCTTCTCGACCTCATGTTCGAGATCAGCCAGGTGGATTAATATGTCTTTTTCTTTTATGTCGAATGCCCTTAATTTCTTTTTCTCCCTCGAAAGTTTGGACTCGATTTCATTTATTTCAGATTCACTGGCCCAGGATACCGGTATTGAAATTACGTCAGATGATTTTAAGAAAAAGGCAAGAAGCAGAAAGGCTGGAAAAATCAGACTTTTTAATAACCCAAATGTAATCCCGTTGTTCATACCTTAAAAAAGCGACCTACCGCGATAAAGCTCCCTGCCAATCCCAAAGACACGCTCAGCAAAAAGATCGAAAGGGCATATTCATTAGGGATGAATATAAAATCGAATACGGCGAGATCCAAAAAATGCATCCTTTCGGTAGAAATAATGAGATACGCTAAAAAAAGTATTACAAGTGCCAGAGCTCCGCTCATTATCCCCTGAATCATACCTTCCAACATAAAAGGTATCTTGACAAACCAGTTGGTAGCTCCTACCAGTTTCAGAATCTCGATTTCCTCTTTACGTGAATAGATAGTCAGTTTTATGGTATTCATAACAATAAAGAGGACCCCCATACAAAGCAGTCCCCCGATTATAAAACCGACAAGCCTGATCATCTTCATCAGGCCCTCGAACCGATCCAACCATTCTTCACTATAATGGACCTCTTCTACACCTTCCACTTTTTCAAGATCCTGCTTTATCCCTCTGGCATCAACTTTTTTCCCTTCCACTTCATTGAAAACTAGTTCAAAAGATGCTGGAAGAGGATTATGTGATAGACCATCAATGAGGCCTGCCTGGGAACCGAGAGCTCTCCTAAATTCTGTTAGCGCCCTTTCCTTGGAAATAAAACGTCTGATTTGAGCACCCGATAAGCTTCTGACAACAGATTCTATATTATCCCTTCCGACCTCGCTTATTCCATCCTGAAGATAAACAGACATTGTTAGGGAGTGGCCCCATTCTCCAACCCAAGCATTAAGGTTCACCAATAAAAGTAAAAATGTGCAAAAAATCAACAATGACACAACCATTGTTCCAAGTCCGATGGCATGAACAATCCGGTTGCTTATGATGTTAGCAAGGGCCTGTCTCAAAAAATAAGGCCACAATCTCAGTCCCATTTTTCCTCGAAAATTCTTCCCCGATTCAAAAATATCTTCCCTTGCTCCGTATCTTCCAGCAACTCACGGCTGTGGGTGGCAATAACCACAGTAGCCCCTTTCATGTGTATGCTTTTAAAAAGGACCATTATATCCTTTGTAAGGTCCGGATCCAGGTTGCCTGTGGGTTCATCCGCAAGAAGAATCAAAGGGTCTTTCACAATAGCCCTGGCAATAGCTACCCTTTGTTGTTCCCCTCCCGACAACTCAAGAGGATAGGCTTGTTCCTTATCTACCAAACCGACCAACTTCAGAGATTGCCGGGTTTTCTTTCGAATTAACGAGCGACGTTCGCCGGTCACCTCCAGGGCAAGGGCCACATTCTCGAATACGGTCTTTGCCGGCAGCAGCTTGAAATCCTGAAAAACAAAACCTATTTTTCGACGCAGCAAATCAAGTTTCAGGCGGCTGATACGATTTAAATTGATTCCATTGATTAAGATATGACCGCTGGTAGGTCTTTCTGCCCCAAAAATTAGCCTGAGAAGGGTTGTTTTGCCTGCCCCGCTGGGTCCTGAGATAAAAACAAATTCCCCTTCATGGACCCGTAAATTTACGTCACTTAGAGCTATATTGGGACCGAAATTTTTATACAGATGGAATAGGTGAATCATGATTTAAGTGAGCTAAAGTTTAATGTGCCTAACGTGACTAAAATTAAGCATTTTAATCTTTTTTAACTTTAGGCACTTTAGTTCACTTTAGGCACTGTCCGATCAATATGTCCCAAGGGCTCTCAGTAATTTTGCCCTGGCCAGCTTTTCATTGTAGATGGCATTATAATAGTTGGTCCTCGCTTGGGTCAGAAGTGTCTGCGCATCCAGCACCTCTGTGGAAGTGGTCACTTGGGCCTTGTACCTCTCCTCACTCACCCTCAGGTTTTCCTCAGCCTGCTCAACTGCCTTCTTTGTGGTCGGAATATTTTTTCGCGCTTCGTCTAAAGCCAGCATCGCCTCCTTTAATTCAAGCCGGATACTGTCCTGTAGGCCCATCTTTGTCTGTATCAGCTGCCTCTTGAAGGCCTGTTTTTCCTTTACTGAATAATAGGTCTTTCCCCATTCCCAGAAATTCCATGAGGCCACAGCCATGGCTTGCCACGAGCTGGAATCGTGAAAAGGGCTGCCCGACACGTCGGGTTCATCACCCGCCTTAATATAATCGAATTCCAGGCCTATTGCAGGATAAAAATCGCTTTGGGCCAACCTTATGTCCTGGTCTGTCTGAAGAATATTGATCTCGAGGACTTTCATTTCAGGGCGGTTTTCAAAGGCCGTTTCCAAGTAATCCTCAAAAACTCCTTCCCTCGACTTGTAACCCAGGACATCTTTTACATCCACAGGAGCATTAACAGGTCTCGATAGGATGATATTAAAAGCCGAACGGGACAGTCGATCAGCATTTTGGGCTCTTACAAGATCATACTGCTCATTGCCCAGCTCCACCTCTGCCTTCAGAAGGTCGTTTATAGGGATCATGCCGACCTTATAAAAACTGCGAGCAACCTTTACATGTGCCTCCAGCGATTCCACCGCCATCCTTACCACTGCCAGGGCCTTTTCCGCCTTTAGTATCCCGAAATAGGCATTTTTTACCTTTAACACCAGATCTAACTTTTCCAGCTCAAGTTCCATTTCAGATTGGTCGATGCCAAGTTTTGCCAACTGGTAAGAACTTAACAGGGCAAAGCCGGTAAATAACGGCTGCGTTGCAGTAAACTTCCACTGGTAATTGTCTTTTGCATTCAGGTCACTGCCTGGTATTGCCAGCCCTCCCCCCAGAGGGATAGGTTGACTCCTTTTCACCTCATCCAGTCGTGTATAGCCATAGCTCGTGCTCAATTTGGGCAGAAATTCAGAGCCGGCCTGTTTTTTCACATAGCGTGACTGGTCGATTTTCTCCTTTTTTGCCTTGAGAACCCAGTTGTTTGCTATTGCCTCTTCAATACTCTCAGGCAGGGTATATACCTTCCTTTCTTGAGCAATACCTTCACCTGAAAAGAAAGCGAACATCATAAAAAGCGCCAAAAACAACCAGATAAATGAAAACTTATATTTCACGTCTTATTCCTCCATTTATCATGCAGTTATTGAACATTCATTAGAACAGTGCGACAAATATGTCAATGCAAACTTGTTTTATACTTCCCCTGCTCAAACCATTAGTTAGTTGTTGTACGGCTATGACCATCTGTCCACAAGAGATCGGCTTGACAGTTTTCATGCAGCCATTTAAAGTAAATCCAACGTTATCATAGGACTCCCCAAATCTACTTCCCAAAAAAATATGATAAGGTAAAAAATAATGTCATTATCCAGCAATAAATTGAATTACTTGTGGCTTGCCATTATCATCCTTCTGTTGCTCTTCTGGTCCAAACGGGAGGACTTCTTCCTTTTTCACCATTCAAGACCGAGCGCCGAATCCCTCGACTTTAACAGGCCCATTACTAATTCCGTGTCCAGGCCGCTCATTGTGTCGGTCGACGAAGAGATAAACACAAAGGTTTTCGAAAAGGTTCACCCGGCTGTAGTTAACATAGCCACAACAACGCTTAGCATGAATTTCTGGTTGGAAATCATTCCGAGAGAGGGTCAGGGTTCCGGCTTTATAATAGATACGAAAGGATATATCCTGACCAATAATCACGTTGTCGCCAAAGCCCAGAAAATTACCGTTACCATGGCAAATGGAGAAAAAATTCCTGCAACCCTCGTGGGCAGGGACCCGTCATCTGACCTGGCAGTGATAAAGATCCCTTCCAGGCACGTAAATGTTGTCGCCTCCCTGGGAGATTCAGATAAGATAAAGGTCGGGCAAAAGGCGATTGCCATTGGCAATCCCTTTGGTCTTTCCCACACGCTCACGACAGGCATCGTGAGTGCCCTTAACAGAGGTATAAGGACAGCGGATGGAAATCAGATTGAAGACCTGATCCAGACTGATGCGGCCATAAATCCAGGGAATTCCGGCGGCCCTCTCCTAAATTCCAGCGGGGAGGTCATTGGGATCAACACGGCAATTTACAGCCTCTCCGGCGGATACCAGGGTATCGGGTTCGCTATCCCTATCAACATGGCCAGGAGTACTGCTACCCAGTTGATCACCTCCGGAAAAGTGGCAAGACCCTGGCTCGGCATTACCGGTATTACGCTGAATCCCGGGCTCTCGGAAGGATTGAAACTTGTCGTAAAAGAGGGCGTATTGGTTGTCCAAATCATACCCGGCAGCCCGGCTGCCCAAGCTGGATTGCGGGGAGGCCACAGGGAGGTCATCGTCGGAGGCCTGAGGATTCCCCTGGGAGGAGATATAATTACCGGCATTGATGACCACAAAGTTACCGGCATGAAACAGATGGTTAGCCTGCTCGATAAGCTAAAGGTGGGTGAAACCATGACCCTAAGAATATTCAGAGATGGTCAACCAATGGATCTGAATGTCCTCTTGGCAGAAAGACCTTGACTGGATTGACTTGACCCTGCCCGCCGTCCGGCAGGCGGGGATTGACGATTTGGGATTGCGATGAAAATACTGGACGACTTACATGCCTTTTTGTGGCTCAACCCGACAGCAAACAACTGTAATGCATACTTCATAGACGGCGAAAAAAGAATCCTTGTGGACCCGGGCCACTATCACCTTTTCAGTCATGTACAGGATAGTCTTTTAAGGCTTTCGCTCTCTCCCCGGGAAATCGACATGGTAATCATCACGCACGGCCACCCGGATCACATGGAAGCAGTTGGGACATTTGTGGATACCACCGCCCTGATTGCCATTCCCGCCACTGAAATGGATTTTATCAAAAGGGTTGCCCAACATCACGGGGAGGCATTGGGCATCGCTGACTTCGAACCTCAAATTTTGCTTCATGAAGGAAAACTGAACGTCGGCAACATGAACTTCCAGGTAATACAAACACCCGGCCATTCACCTGGGTCCATCTGTCTTTACTGGCCTGACAGGAAAGTCCTTTTCACCGGAGATGTTATCTTCAATCAAGGCATCGGGAGAACTGATCTGCCAGGAGGCAACGGACAGAAACTCAAAGAAAGTATCAAAAGGATTTCCCGGCTTGATGTGGAATACCTGCTTCCGGGCCACGGCGAAATGGTATCAGGCCGAGAAGCGGTGAAAGCCAATTTCGCAGACATCGAGAGGGATTGGTTTCCCTATTTGTGATAATTTTATCTCTCTTGAACCTTGTGCCCTGAGCCTTAAGCCCTTTGCTAACCCTTAACCCGAACGAAACACGCAATTTGAATCGCTCCCATGAAAAAATCGATTTCTAAACAAATTCCATCCATAGATTTCGACCTGCGCCAGCTGGAAGTTTTCCGCAAGGTAGTCGAACTCAAGAGCTTTTCAAAGTCTGCTGAAGCCGTTTTCCTGGCCCAGGCATCGGTGAGCGAAAGAATAGCCACCCTTGAAAACACGGTTGGAACCAAGCTGCTTGATCGATTGGGCAGACAGGTAGTGCCAACTAAGGCGGGAGAACTACTTTATAAACATGCAGTCCTGCTCCTTGACATGAAACGGGCTGCGGCCCAGGAAATGCAAGATTTTCTTGGCGTAAAGCGGGGTGAAATCCATATCGGCGGTAGCACTATTCCCGGAGAATATATCTTGCCCAAGGTGCTCGGGCTTTTTCAAAAGAAATATCCCCTCATATCGGTAATATTAACTATTGCCGACACAAAGGAAATCGAAGGGCTTGTTCTGGAAAGAAATCTTGAGCTGGGCGTTATAGGTTCCAGGAGCTCTCAAAAGAACCTCACACATCATGAACTATGGCAAGATGAACTGGTCCTGGCCCTTCCTGCCGAACACCGCTGGGCCAACAAAAAAGAAATC
>Ga0307419_10001565_pt1 | contig 11736 bp, 9 predicted proteins | sample SalMarWE160230MG_2_FD_202512 | JGI IMG/M metagenome (GOLD analysis project Ga0307419, IMG submission 202512) | Salt marsh sediment microbial communities from the Plum Island Ecosystem LTER, Massachusetts, United States - WE1602-30 | ecosystem: Environmental > Aquatic > Marine > Intertidal zone >... | reverse complement strand
TGAGTATGAGGTGTAGTAAGATTCTGAGCCTTCGAACATCGCAGTGACATGGTAATCTCCGGCAATGGTGGGAGCCCAACTATGGCTAAACACACCATTCGCATCGCTTGTAACAATGGTTGAGTACCATTCGCCGTTAGGATCAAGAATCTTCACAAACACTTTTACACCTTCAACGTCTGATGGACAGTTCTGTTGCATGTAGACGTATTCCATCCACTCTCTCATGCTTTCATCCGATACTGCGGGAACACCATTCGGGAAGCATTCAATTACACCCTCTTGCTCCGTGCCTGCAGAGATATCCATTACTGTGCCCCGAATTACGACGCTTGATCCCTGCGTTACACCAGTCAGCGGTGCTTCAACAGTGGTCTGTGTTGGTCCCTTGCCGAAGCTGTATATCTTGCTGTCGAAGCTGTTCCATGATATCAAGTAGCCGTCTGCAACAACACCAGGAGTTGTAGAGCTGTACTGTGATATGCTCCATGTTAGACTTCCGTCAGTGCAGTTTATGGCAAGTCGCCTACTTGGATGCAGTGGCGGAGTGTACATAATACCCTCTGAAAGGAATAGTTTTCCATCAGCAACCATATGTCCACTATAGCCGAATATCGGGTATATACCAAAGGGTGTGTCGTATCCAGCGTTTCCGCGAGTGAAGTTCCACGCGACCTCTCCTGATTCAAGATCGATAGCACTGCAGTAGCCACCGAGGTCCCAGATATAGGCTTTGCCGTAAGCGATTTCGCCATCACGCCAGACAGAACTCCAACCGCTTCCTTCCAGTTGAACTGGACCCCACTGGAAGCTACCATCCGTGAGGCTGTAGCAGTATGCATCATTTGTGTCTTTGTTGTGCAACACGTAGTAGCCATCGCCCGCAGCCATGAAAGCTGTGTCTTCATATTCGGGTATCTCTGTTTGGTTGAACGGTCCCCAGATTACTGCACCTGTTTTTGGGTTCACGCCTGCTGTAATTTGGAAGCCCATAGTGGTTCCTTGCCATTGGAGTGAACCGGGCACTTCACGGAGAAGTATCACATCAGGGGTTACTGCGGCAACGCTAAGGCTGATGTCTACACCGTTGAGTGTGGTTGGAATTGGCACAGACCACTGTAGTGCAGCTGAGCCGTCAATGGTACCACCTGGGCGAATGAAACCTGCATCCATGCCTGAAGTAAGTGCCAGTAGTTTGGTTGTGTTATACATGTTGAGGTTGCCACCAGCAGCAGAGTAGGCGATTATTGCTCCCTGCAGCTCTGTATCATCATAAGTATCAATCATCATGGTTCCACTAACAGGATTAGTAATGTTTGCTAGAAATTCTCCAGTATATGCATCGTATATTCCATTCCATGACGCCCCTCCAAAGAAGAACCCTCCGCCTCCAGGCTGACTATATAGGAATGCAGCTGATCCGAACTCCTGGAAGTTATTGAAGTTTACTATTTGACCCCTTGTAATTGACTCTGTACCTGTTACACCCGCTGATTTACTCCACAGTGTTTTTCCTGTGCGAATGTCCACGGCTTCCCAGCCTATTAGTTCAGAAGTTAAAGCGGCATATTTATTGTAATAGAGTATTCCGTTGAGGATTGTTGTTGCACCGAAATAGCTTGTAAGTAGCGAGGTCGAACTATACTGGGTCGATTGATCGCTGGCGATGGGTGCTCCTGGTTGACCTCCGAAATGGGTTGATTTTGACCACACAATGTGAGCAGTGTTCGGTGCTATACCATATGGCTGGATGTTTTGTTGTACACTTGTTCCAAACCAGTTGGAGCCAATATCCTTTCCCCAACCCCAGTTGGTTGCGTATATTGGGCGAGTCCAATATTCGTCTGGCAGCCGAGGAGTCTGATATATTGGTTCTACCTCATCTTCCTGTACTATCAACGTCACTATTTCGCTTTCAGTGGGCATCTGCCAGCTGCCTATCAGATGTGTGCTCCAGCCAGAAGGCTCTGGGCTACCACCACGATGGGTACCTGTTAATATTTGTCCAGGGTAAAAGGCTTGTATAGTGTATTCACCGACTTGATTCGGCGTAAATGTTTCCGTTACTCCCGCAGCCATGCTTGTAATGTATGGTCCCATAACGGTCTTATGTCCGGAGGGGTCTACTATTTCGATTGTTACGTTGTCATAGTAATCGCCGCCCTGACCGTTATTTGTGGGCATGGGTTTACTGAAAGTGGCGCCAATGTAAACGATTTGGTTGACGCCTACGGGGTTAGGTGAAGCGGTTACAAATAGGAAACTCGGAATATCAATTATGCGCGGATCCTGTTCGATAGGCGCAAATTGTGCAGTGGTTATAGGCAAAGCAAGTAACACAGCAGATATTGTTAGTGTTAGAATCAAAGCGATTGTAGCGATTTTTGGCTTGTTTACACTAAATTTTTTTGTCATTTTTAATTTCACTCTTTTCACTTTTTTTGACGTGACTACTACGAGTCTTAGAGTTTTAAATTCTAGCATGTGTGACACACACTGACAGTTTTCTAAAAGCTGCAAAAATTTTTATGCTCTTTAACTAAATATAGAAGAAGAGGTAAAACACTGAAAGGGGGGAAACTTGTTGAATACAGAGGATGAGAGAATTCAGACTCTAATGGATTTAGGGCTTACTTTTTGCCAAGCAAAAAGTTACTTGACTCTTGTTCTAAATGGAAGGTGTACGGCCAAAACAATTTCATGCCTCTCAAAAGTGACGCGACAAGACATCTACCGTATAATGCCCACACTACAAAAACTTGGCTTGGCTCAAAAAATATTAAGTATACCAACTGAGTGGAAAGCCGCTCCAATAGATGAGGGGCTCACAATTTTGCTGGAACGTAAAAACAAGCAATTCTCAGAATTACAGGAGAAAACGACAAAATTACTCGGTAGCTTCAGAGAGAACAGCGAAAGAACAGAGCGTAGGGAACAGGGGTCTGACTTTATTATTATACCTGGAGGCGAAACGCATATGCGCTGGATTACGAAAAAGATCGGAAAAGTAAAAAAGAGTAATGATGTCTTTGTCACATGGGACATATTCAAGTATATGATATTTAATGAATCTAAACAATTTAAAAAACTCTTGGAGAGAGATGTGAAATTTCGGCACATCATCTATTGTATTGATAGAACAAAAACAAAAAATGAAGTGGGACTTGATCCATACTTAAAGGAAAACCCCAATTTTCAGGTAAGGTACATCTTAAATCCCCCTCTAGCATCAATAGTGTTATTTGACAAGAAAGAAGTAGTTTTCAGTGACCCAGCAAGACATCTGTTAGAAACCTCTAAATTATGGTCAAACAACCCCCATTTTGTAGCTTTAATTCAGGAATACTTTGAAACAAAATGGAAAACAGCACAAAAACTATCAGTAACGTGATTCCCGAGTTTCTTTCATGCATTACAATTCCGCTCTTCACGACGGCAACGCTTTCAGCAGCCACAGTTTGCAGGAGACTGACAAAAAGGGGCTTCCAATCATGTGTGGTGTGTTATGTAGCCTCTGCCTACCAGCTCAGCGTCTGACAAATACTGACTTCTCCGGTGTCCGCCCACAATCCCACTGCAAGACGGTCAACGCGGTCAGGGTAGAATCTGTCTAGATCTATGGTAACGTACCAATAGGGTATCAGCACCAGCGGTTCTTCTCTGGAATGCGGCCACAAATCTGCTTTCACAGACTCTTCCACTAAAGTGAAATTGCTTATTACTTCGCCGTTTACTGTCCACGAGTAATTCTTTGCGCACTCAACTGCTATGGTTATGGCTTCTTCCTTTGAAATGTTTACTTCTGTGCTGCCCACCTTGTAAAGAGTCCAGTCGTCGCTGAGTGACTGCAAAAAGCCATAATTATCAAAGATTAAGACTACACTTTTTGCTTGGAAGTCAACATTATCGGATGTGTAAACAAACTGGATTTTTACATCATTCACTTCAGTTGAGATTATAAGCTTCACGTTGCCTGAGGCTGTTTCAGAGTCCCTGATGTCATCGACTGTCTCCAGCATGTTTCTCATCACTGCCAAATGTGAGGCTCCAGAGTAGGTTTGGTATCTTTCGAGAAGATCTTTGGCGGCGTCAAGTATGTTGTTAGGCTGTAATTGTGAGTAATAGGGTGTACCTTCAATCACGTGTAAATAGTAACTAGAAAGAGTGGTGTCTCTAAACCTAAGAGTCACAGCCAACTTGCTGCCCTCGTATGTGAGGGAGTAACTCACAAGCTCTTCAACGATGCCACCCCAATCAGAACGATACTCCACAGTGTTGCCTTCCATTTTTGAGACATATTTTGTCATGTCAAGATGAACCACATCTGTCAGGAAGGCTCGCACCTTGCTTGTGGACGTGCCCCAGGATAATAGCCGTTCATTCTCCGCCGACACTTCTCCATAGTTCATTTCCAGTAGCTCATAGTCATCGGAGATTTGTTTATAATTGCAGGATAACTGGTCTAAAGACATGTATTGCGCATAAGATACAGCTGCTAAAATGATAACCCCAATCATTAGAACCGCAAAAACGGATTTCCACTTTAGAGATAGCGTGAATTGACGTTTTTGTGCGCTTTCAGGCGTCTCCTCTACCCCCCTCATGGTCATCACAGCCGCTTCTCCGAAGGCGGAGAGCTTGTACCTTCCATCATCCATTTTTGTCACCAGTTCCCCGAGGTTTTCAAGATGATAGGTTAAATGGGAGCTGGAGATTCCAAGCGTCTCCAGCATTGTGGAGAAGTTTCTGGGCTTCTCTGAGAGCATTCTAAGAATCTTACGGCGGGATGGATGACTTAAAGACAAAAACATAATCGAGTAGGGCTCTTTCTCCGAATTGGACACGGGTTAACCACCAAACCATAATATGGTTAGATGGGAAGAAAAGTCTTTTTGGTCAAGAAAACTTGACTAACGCATTATTTGATAAGTCAAGAAACCTTTACAAAAACCCTTTTATGAATATCTAGCCATGAAACGAATCTGTGGGCTTACAGCATGAAAGCTCTTGTATCAAACCTGCATTTGCCGAAGACCCCGTTTATCCGTTTCCTTGCGGCTCTGATTCTGATGGCAGTTTTAGCGGTTTCGTTTGTACAACTGCCCACGACATACTCAGCAGAATTGACTGCTCCGGAAAAGGCGCTGATGTTCTTGGAAGATGTGGTTGAAGTTGATGTTGCAAAATATAATGCAACGCTGGCAAGCAACTGGGTGGATTATCCGCCTCATTGGGGCGGTCTCGCTGAAGAGCTTGTTAGATACAACCTCGACGGGGGCAACGAAAGCAACTTACGCGTAACGTGTAGATTTAGAGAAGACACGATTCATTCTTACAGTTTACAAGTGTCTAAAGGTTCACCGATTTTTGCTGAACCCCAACCCACAAGCCTTCTCGATGCGGCTAAGGGATTCCTCGAAAGATACCGAACCTACTCTAAGGCTTCATACATCCAAGAGATGCGCAGTATGCTGGACATGGTTGATGAAACAGAAGATGCAACAGTAACCTCGGGCAACATAAAGCTTACAGTATTAAATCAAGAAGCCCAGAATTACCCTTCAGAGGCGATTGACCGTACATTATTTGAGTGGACATACACCGTCAATGGCGTTGATGCACCACAGAATATTGTAAGGATTACTTTTGATGATGGCGCTTTCAGGTCTTTAGTGAACGATTGGAACCTCTACAATATAGGCAGTTCAGAAGTGAATGTCTCTAGGGAAGAAGCCATAAACTTGGCGAGGAATGCTGCCGAAGATTATACGTTGCGGATTTACTTGGAGAATGGGCTTACGGACGTAGAGTTTAACCTAGTAGATGAGCCGGTAAAAGCGGGGTTGTCCATGTACCCAAGAGAAACGTTGACGGTGTATCCGTTCTGGCGCATCGAGCTGTACTTCGACAAATACTATTATTCAGCTTACGGCGTTCAGGTTGGAATCTGGGCGGACACAGGAGAAATCGAGTCTTGCGAGAGTTTGAGCGGGTTAGGCGGTCCCATCTCTGAACAGGATCAAACAGAATTATCCACTGAACAAAATGATGGTACAGCAGCCTCAACGAATATCTACATAATCACCGCAGCAGCGACAACAGCCCTAGTTGCAGCAGCCCTACTAATATACTTCAGAAAAGCCAGAAAAACAGCGACGAAACCCGAAGCAGTCATGCCTGAGGAAAGCATATGAAAACAGGCAAGGTTTTCTTTCTTTTTATTCTAACCTTATCGTCTTTGTGTCTAGTCTACATTCAGCCAGTTAATGCAACCGAAGATTCGTGGATAACTAAGTCTCTAATGCAAACTGCCAGAAGCTTCTTTGAAGTTGCAGCGGTGAACGGAAAAATATACGCTTTCGGAGGCGACGGCACAAACACTACTGAAGAGTATGATCCAGAAACGAACACGTGGACTACTAAAGCATCAATGCCGACGGCAAGAAGCGGTTTTGCAGTCGCGGTTTTCCAAAACAAAATCTATGTGATAGGAGGAGAGGTCAGCGGCGCTGGTTTCACGGGAATAAACGAAGTCTACGATCCCATAACAGACACGTGGGAGACCAAAAGTTCGATGCCAACAAGCAGAGACAATCCAGTTGCGAATACCGTTGATGATAAAATCTACGTGATAGGTGGATTATTAGAGTCCGAATCTGTTGGAGACCCTGTTGTTTCAGACGTAAATGAAGTCTATGACCCAGAAACCGACACTTGGACAACAAAAGCGTCCATCCCCAACGCTGTTTATGCTTGCGTCTCTGCGGTCGTTGACAACAAGTTGTTTGTGATTGGAGGGGAGACGTTCTCGGGAGGCGTTCTCAACCAAATTTATGATCCTGCAACAAACATGTGGAGTTCAGGAAAAAATATGACAGTTAAGAAGCATGGCTGCGGCAGCGACAACGGGAACATTGGCGCCAAAGAGAATCTATGTGATGGGCGGCATGGAGGCGCTCTCATTAGAAGCTCTCAGCACGAATCAGATCTATGACCCAGAAGAAGATACTTGGAGCACTGGCGCGTCTATGCCTGACACCCGCCTCGGTTTAGCTGCCGCCGCCGTAAACGATACGATATATGCTATTGGAGGCAGCCCCGGCTACGGCGAGATGCAGTATGAACCACCCACTGCAACAACTTGGCAGTATATTCCCATTGGTTATATCCCAGAGTCTCCATCATGGACACCCCTACTGATTATATTAGTTGCTGTTGTAGTTGTAGCAGTTGTTTACAGACGAAAGTTACAAAATCGGGGGAGATGGAAGTAGTGAAAAAATCTGCCTTCTTGCTTATTCTACTATTATCATTATTTTCTCTGGTTCTCCCAACATTTTCTATACCTTTAGTTAGAGCAGTTGAAGATTCGTGGAAGACTATGGCTGAAATGCCTACAGCCAGAAGCGGACTTGGAGTTGTGACCGTAAACGGGAAGATTTACGCGATTGGAGGCGAAAATGGCGATGCTACTCTCAGAACTAACGAAGAGTATGACCCAGCCACGAACACGTGGACTACTAGGGCATCAATGCCAACGGCGAGAAGCCGTTTTGCCATCGCAGTTTATCAAAACAAAATCTATGTTATGGGGGGGACAACAGGCTCAGGAGACGTTGTGGGACAGGAACTAGCCACAGACGCAAATGAAGTTTACGATCCATTAACTGACACTTGGGAAACCAAAACTCCGCTGCCTACACCTAGACAGGATTTGGGTGCACAAACCGTTGATGGCAAAATCTACACGTTAAGCGGGATCCGCAGCGAGGCATTATTTATCACCCCGAGATTTGGTGCAACCGAAGTTTATGATCCTGCCAATGATTCGTGGACTACGAAAGCGTCGATACCGACAAGGGTTTGGGGCTACGCGTCTACAGTCGCCGATAACAAGATATACGTTATAGGAGGCTGGAATATGACACCGTCCGGTTGGAGTCCCGCCGACTCAAATCAGGTATATGACACTGAAACGGACACGTGGAGCTACCGAGCGGCATCTGAAGTTGCGTTAGCCAGATCAGCCGCGGGCACAACCACAGGAGACATGGCGCCGGAAAGAATCTACGTTGTAGGCGGAATGGACGAATATCACATCAGCGACCTAACGCAGGTATATAATCCAGAACCCGATGTTTGGAGCTTTGGAAAGGCAATGCCGACTGCCCGTTATGGCTTAGGCGTGGCTGTTGTAAACGATGAATTCTATGCCGTTGGAGGAAGTATCAGCGTTGGTGACAACTATACCGCCGTGGCAGTAAACGAGAGGTACACTCCCCTCGGATTTCTTCCACCCTACCCATATATTCTATCCCCAAAAAACATAACATACAATGTGGACAGTGTTGAGCTAATCTTCACCCTAAATGAGCCGTCCAGTTTGATGTGTTATAGTTTGAATGATCAATCAAACGTAACTATTTCTGGAAACGTTACCATTTCTGGTTTAGCTGATGACGTTTACAGTGTAACCGTGTATGCTAAAGATACCGAGGGGAATTGGATCAGTTTGGAGCCAGCTTACTTCTCCGTGGATACAACTTCGCCGGTGATAAGTGGTGTAGTCCAAGCGCCGCTTGCAAACGAGGTTCAGCCAACCAATTCAGTCGTAGTCAACGCTACGGTATTCGACGAATTGAGCGGCATAAAACGGGTGACTTTGAAATACACGGTATCCACGACAACAAGATATCTGGAAATGGCAAACGTTGGAGGAAACATCTGGAGTTACACCATACCCGAATTTCCGGCGGATGAAGAAATAACCTACGCTATAATAGCCGAGGATAACGCAGGCAACACCATCACAACCGAGCAAATGGGACAAACATATGAATACCAAGTAATCCCCGAATTTCCATCATGGGCATCCCTAGTTGTTATGGTGGTTGCTGTTATGGCTGTAGCAGTGATTTACAGGCGTATCTTGAACAAACCTGATGGGGGAAGAAGGGGATAACGAAAAAATTTGTGGCTATAATCATTGTCTTCATAATTGCCGTAGGTGCTGTTTTGTATGCTGTTTACCTCGGCAGAACAAGCTCTAAGGCGTGGATTGTTCCTGATGATTATCCCACAATTCAAGCGGCTATTGATTCTGCTAATAGCGGAGACACAATATTTGTGAAGAATGGGATTTACAATGAGAGCCTTAATATTGAAAGCAAATCCTTGTCGCTCATTGGTGAAGACAGCGAGAATACAATCATCGTAGGAAGGGTATCTCGGTGGGGAATGCCACCTGTAATCAGTCTTTACACTTTTGACACATTGATTACTGGCTTCACCATTAGAAACAATAACATAACCACAGACCGCGTGCCCATTGGAGGAATTCGCCTTGAATCTGCAACGAGGTGCTCTATTCGTGGGAACAATATTATGGACAATGACTATGGAGTTTATTTGGACGATAGTTACAACATAGTTATTTCTGGGAATAATATAACAGGCAATCCGAGATATGGCGTAGGTTTACGTTCGTCCACCAACAACCGTGTTTCCGAAAACAACATATCTGGAAACGGTGCAGGTGTTTACTCCATTGAATGCGAAAACAACATCATTAACGCAAATAACATAGAAAATAACGAGGGCGATGGCATCTGGATTCGTTCATCAAACTCATTTCAGATCTATGGAAACAATATAGTGGAACACAAAGAAAATTCAGGCATTCGTCTCTCCGTAAACACCACTAACGTTATGGTTTATCATAATAATTTAGAAAATAACGGATTCGGTGTCTCCTGCTACTGGCATGATGGGCGCGGTCAAGCACACAACGCAGGAAACTTCAACAAGCTTTACCATAATAATTTCTTGAACAACAGTCAACAAGCATCTGCTTTTTCTGAATCAACACAGATTTGGGATAATGGCGAAGAAGGCAACTACTGGAGTGACTATACGGACTTCGCTGATCATGACCGCATAGGAAACGCGCCATACATCATAGACGAGAAAAACCAAGACAACTGTCCACTCCAGAATCCAGTTGATGTAACAACTGCTCAAGAGTTTTCAGCGTGGATTATTCTGCCCTGCTCATCATCGCAACCTTGCTGATCATGGTCTGCAAAAGGAAACTGCCCAAAAACAGGTAGCTCCAAAATCATATCAGGAGACTAATAAAGGTACATTGTTGAAAACAGTATTTTTTCTGGAAAACTTGGAAACAACAAAAACAGGTAATTTCTCTTTTGTGATGTTTCGTTAAATGTCTTTGAGGGCTTTCCAGATTTGGCGGTAGAAAAATATGAATGAGAATGCTGTATAGAAAACCATGTAAAAGCCAGCCGCTAGTGGGGTCTTTAAGCCGAGGGCGATTAAGGTCAGCATTGATGCTGCAAGAATTACTATGTTTACGATAATGTAAATTGTTAACGTCTTACGTAAGCCGTGGATTGCCCTGAATTTTATCCAGCCTTTCCATGTCAGAAAATCTCTCATCCGCAATGGAGCTGAAACGTCTGTTTCCTGTTTTTGCTTAACAATTTCTTCCCCGTAGAGCTCCATAACCCGAGGCAGCACACCAATAGAAATTATTAGCGCTCCACCCATCATAGCGAATAACAAAAGAAACTGGTTAAGCAGAGCCGCAACAAACGCAATGACGAGGAGAAAACAAATTCCACTTACCCAATAGTATGTTGGCTCTCTTCTTCGTCGAGCCTTCACGATACCGAAAAAACCCAAAAGAATACACATGGCGATTCCCAAAAGGGACACCCAATATATAGGCTCCATCAGCCAGTCACCTTCTCCCACCATAAAAGACTTGTATGGAAGAAATAAGTAAATTTTTTGGTAGTAAGGAACCTGACTCTATTCTTTTGGGTTCACTTTTATTAGTTCAGGCACTTTTCCACCCTTTCCAACAACACCCCGATACAAGATGAAAACGCCCTTAACCCCCTCTATGCTCAGCGCTCGCTCTATCCCCTGCCTAATCACGCCATCAACATCGTCGCCTTTTATCAGGTTCGCAACAGCCGTAGCCGCAGCATCAGCCACCCCAGCGTCAACAGCAAAAACTGTCACCGCCTCAGCGTCCCCGAAACTGAAAGCGTGACTATACAACCCTGAGCTTGTAGCTACTCCTATGGGGAATTTTTTCAGCCTGAAGCCCATCTCTCTGGAGAGCGGAGCATCACCCGCAGCCAAGGCAACATCAACTGGCTGATCTGAAACAGCAGAAACTTCCCCTCCATCCTCCACCACCGCAACCTTACAGCCATCACGTAGCATCTCCTCCACTGCAAGGTCAGCCAAGACCCCGGCAACAGCAGCCATAGGACCCACACCCGCCTTCGCGGAAGCCTCAGCCATCAACCGCACCACTTCGGGTCCATCATCCACTGGAACAGGCTCAAGAGAATGCAAAAATTGGGGATGCTCTTGGATGTATTCTTCAAGCTGTCTACGGTGATGCTTGATTGAGGAGGCTGCCTTCTCGATTGCGCTTTCTTTATCTGAGATTATTGTGCAGTTTGACTCTTTATGCTGGAAAGCGCGTTTAGACAGGTTATGTTTTTTCATTTTGGGTGGTTACGGTGCTGCTCAACAAGTTTTATGGCTCGGGCTGGACAAGCATCAACACAAAGCCCGCAGGGACTGCCGATGCAGGTCTTCTCGTCGAAAACCACAGAATGATCCTCATCAAAGGATATGGCATCCACTGGGCATAGAGCGTAGCATGCGCCGCAGTCAAAGCACTTGTCATAGTCCACC
>Ga0307419_10001560_pt1 | contig 11771 bp, 5 predicted proteins | sample SalMarWE160230MG_2_FD_202512 | JGI IMG/M metagenome (GOLD analysis project Ga0307419, IMG submission 202512) | Salt marsh sediment microbial communities from the Plum Island Ecosystem LTER, Massachusetts, United States - WE1602-30 | ecosystem: Environmental > Aquatic > Marine > Intertidal zone >... | reverse complement strand
CACGTCTTCCCGCTCCGGTTTTTGCCCGGTCCACAATTTCCTGAAATACACTCTAATGTCGTTCAGCAGCAGGATCAGGAGGGGAAAAAAGATCAGGATAAAGATCGTACCAATGGCCACGCCGTATGCGAGGCTGATGGCCATGGGAATAAGGAACTGGGCCTGCAGGCTTTTTTGAAGGATGATGGGAAAGAGGCCCACCGTTGTGGTCATGGAGGTCAGGATGATGGGACGAAGCCTGACCTTGCCAGCTTCCATAACGGCTTCCTTGACCGTTCTTCCCTCCACAAGCAGGCCATCGTACTTGGACAGGAATACAATCGCATCGTTTATGACCACCCCTGTAAGTGCCACCATGCCCCAGAGGCTCATAAGGGAAAGGGGCTTGTTATGGATCCCGTGTCCCCAGAAAACCCCGAGCATGGAAAGCGGGATCATGGCAATGATGATAAGGGTCTGGTTCAAGCTCCGGAAATGAAGGATCAGCAGCATGAGGATGAAGCAGAATGCCACCCCGAAATACTTGTAAATCTTCACAATGGCTTCCCGGCTGTATCGTTGCTGGCCGTGGTACATGTAACGTACACCCGTGAACTGGGAAAGCAGACCGGGCATAATCGTCCGGTCAATCTCATCGATGATCTCCGGGATTGATGCATAAGGATCAATTGTCTCGGCTTCCACCCTTATTTCCCGGTTGCCGTTGTAGCGGTTAATCGCAACGGGACCTCTTTCCATATGGTAATCAGCCAGTTCAATGAGGGGGTATTCCCCGGATGTGGTTTTGATTTTCATTTTTTCCATCTGCCCGATCGTCAGGCGGTTTTCCTTGGGGTAGCGCACCCAGATCCTCAGTTCATCCCTTCCTTCCTGCAGCCTTTGTGCCTGTCCACCGTAAAAACCCTGCCTGACCTGCCTTGAAATGGATTGTTCATCAAGTCCCAGGAAATAGGCTTTCGATTTCAGGTTCAGCCTCACCTCCTGTTTTCCCAGTGCCACATTCTCGGTGATGTCCTTCAGCTGGGGCATTTCTCCAAGGTGGTAGGTCAGGTAATCCTTGGCCTGCTCAAGTTCTTCAAGATTCTTGGACATAAGTCCCACCGATACCGGTGATCCCCAGCGGTTCCTGCCTCCAACGGTATATTTGAGTGCTTCCGGCACGGGACCGATCTTCTCTCGGACCATATTGGCAATATCAAATCCGGCTATGGGCAGGTGTTGCAGGTCGCGGGGATAAATCCGGATGTTCCCCGCATGGGCACCCGATTCCTGGCGGTTAAAAGCAGATCCCAGGCTGGACTGAACCCGCTCGATAATATCCTCCTTTTCTCCGAGTTTTACCTTCAGATCCTCGTTCACCTCCCAGATGGCTTTCTCGAAACGCCGCAGCATATCGGTTGTTTGTTTTTCACCATCACCCGGGGTAAAAGCCACATTGATCTCAAAACTGTCAAAATCGACCGTTGGGAAATAGGTGCTCTGGATGTAGCCCCCCATGTAAAGTCCAACGGTCACCAGGATCAGAGCAATCGGGATGGCGATTACGGCGTGTCTCCACCGGATCAGCCACAAAAGCATGTAATGGTAGATCCTGTCCCTCAGCCAGATGATAAATCCCTCGAAAAATTTCCTGATGCCTTTCATTTTGTTCTCCAGGCTGCGCCGGCTGAGGATATGCGGATTGGCAAGGTGGGCCGGAAGTATAAAGAATGCTTCCAGCAGGGAAAAGAACAGGCTGGCGATGACCACCACGGCAAGGTGAAGCATCATTTCCATGGTGGTGCCGCCGAGGAACAGGAGGGGGGAAAATGCAACAATTGTGGTCGTCACCGAGGTCAGCACAGCCGGGTATACCTCCATCATGCCGTCTATCGCGGCCCGCTGGGGATTTTTTCCCCGTTCAAAATGCAGGTAGATGTTTTCCGATATCACGATGCCGTCATCGACAAGGATCCCGACAACCAGGATCATGCCCATCAGGGACATCATGTTAACCGTAATGCCGTAAAAAAAAGAAAAAATAAACATTGCCAGGAAGCTGAAAGGGATGCCAAAGGAAACCCATAGCGAGAGCCTGGTACTCAGGAACATGGAAAGGCATATGATCACAAGCCCCAGTCCCATCAGACCGTTACGGGTCAGCATTCTCAGGCGGCTGTCCAGGATGTCGAGGAAAGCGCGGGACATGGAGAGCTGAACCCCCGCATTTTTTCCATTGAAGTCCTCCATGTAATCCCTGGCAAATTTCGTAATGGCATCAAGGTCCTCCTCCGGCAGCTTTTCCACCCTGATTGAGACGGACTCCCGGCCGTTCACCCAGGACTTGTCCGAAGTATCGGCGAATTTTTTCTTGACCTCCGCCACATCCCTGATGCGAATGTATCCCCCGTCGGTTTGTCCTCTTATTATGATATTCCCTATTTTATTGGGATCGGTGGAGCGGGATCTCAGACGGATCAGCAGTTCTTCATCGGTGGATTTGATCTCGCCGCCCGATACATCCTGGTTGTTTGCCTGCACCGCCTCGATGATATCATCAAAGGTCAGGTTGTAGCGAAGCAGTTCTTCTTCATTGATCTCAATGCTTATTTCAGGCTGAGGGTAACCTGAAAGATCGATCTGGCTCATCACGCCGGAATTGAAAAAATCCTCTTCAATCCGCTGGGCATATTGTTTCAGTGCCATCAGGTCCACATCGGCGCCCTCAACAGGCGTAAGGTTCATATAAAGTGCGGATGCCCTTGACCTTTGTTTTGCTACAATCGGCCGTTCAGCCGCTGTCGGCAGGGATGAAATCCCGTCCACGGCATTTTTCACTTCTATCAGAACCTCGTCGATGTCGTACTCCCCGGTGGTTTCGATGGAAACCCTGGAACTGTTTTCGACCGAGGTCGATGTAATCTCTTTAATGCCTATCAGTCCCCTGATGGCTTCCTCGATGCGGGAGGTTACGCCTTCTTCCATCTCAACCGGTGATGCTCCCGGGTAATAAACCGAAATGGTGATGAAGCGGCTCTCTGTTTCCGGGAAAAAGGATTTTTTCAGGGAGGTATAGGAATAGATGCCCCCGATTACCACGATGAGAATGATCAGATTGGCATAAATCGGATACTGGACGAATTTCTCAACGATTTTTCTCATGCTCCGGGATCTCTTGCAACATTATTCTCTGGCATCATCCGCACCGCGATTCTGATCCGCTGATCCTGGCGGAGAGGTCTCCCCCAGCCTTTCCACGAGGGTGCCTTCAAGTACATTGACGAGTGGCTGCATGACCAAAATTTCTCCTTCTTCCAGGCCATTCATGATCAATGTTTTTTCATTCACTTTTATGATGTTGACAACCCTCTTCTGCAGTCTGCCATCCACAATCACGAAAACTTCATTGGTGTTAAAAACAATATTTCGGGGGACTTCCATGACTCCGTCTATCGGGTGGCCGGAAAATTCTGCATTGTAATACTCCCCGGTCAGAAGAGTCGGGGAGCTGTGATTTTTCAGCAGAACAAAAATACTCTGGGATTGTGTATTGGGATCGACGAACTGGCTTTTACGAACTACTGTCCCGGTCCAGTTCAACCCCCTCTGGTCCGCATGAACATTTACTTTGTCCCCTATCTTGATCCATTCTGCATCAAATTGAGCCACAGGAACTTCAAGTTCCAGTTCATCCGTTTTTATGGCTGTAGCCACCCGACCTCCCGTATTGGCATAGGAATCAACCTCCAGGTATACCTCGGTGAACGTACCTGTAAAGGGGGCCACAACGGTATGCCTGCTAAGCTGAAGCTCATCCTTGCGGATGGTATAATACTGGCTCAGGACATTCCGGCTGGTCAGAAAAATTTTTAGTTTTTCATTTTCGATCTCGGGAAACGGTGGAAGCGGTCCTTCAAGGCTGATGGACGAGAAAAATTCAAGATAACTCTGCTCATACTGTGGAAAATCAATCCTGATGTCGGGCAGCAAATTGGCAAGCGTATTAAGGAACTGGCTCTTGCTGGCTTTCAGGGCCAGTGCTGCCTCATCGGGATAAACTATAAACAGTACATCGCCCCTGGAGAAACGGGCTCCTTTCTTAAGCGAAACCTCACCCTGCTGAATCCTGCCCGAGGCTTCGGCAATGATATCCACTTCAGCCACGGATGTAAGCCTTCCGGGTGCCGTTACCGGTGAAATGATCCTGCTGTATTTAACGGTCTGGGCCCTTACGTATCTTTTTGCTTCAATCGGGGGCTGTTTTCTCAGGTCTTCTTTCTGGGCAGCCAGGAACCGCATAAGACCGTACGCCAATCCAACGATAAAAATAAAGGCCGCAACAATGACGATCCTGCGGTCAATCTTTCTCATTCATCTTAAATTATCCAGTTACAGAATCTGTAAAAACCAGGTAAAGATAATCCGAAATATAAAATCTCCCTGATCATACAGGAGATTTAAAAATATTTAGACGGATTTTAAGGTCCATGGTTTAATTCCCGGGAGACTGAAAATATAATTTTGTTCCGGCTTATCCAGCTAATATGGACAGAGTTTAATCCTTCGCACTTCCAAGGACCACCCCGCATCTCCGGATATTGTTCATTGTTCGCAATTGCCTGTTAATTTATCTATGCAAGAAAACCAGGGGCAAATGCAAGATACATGAAACAAGCCGAGGGGGGCCGCCGGAGTTTTAAACCACCGGGAAATAGACATAGTGCAGTGGTATAATCACCAATGAATTAAAACGCAGGGACTGGACCGCTGTGGCACAGAGTTTTTGCAGGTGTGTAGAAGAGAAGGGAAACCTGACTCCAATAAATCGAAACCAAGCTTCCATTTCATCCTGACTGATGAATTAAATATGATCGGCACGAAATATACGCAAAGAATGAATGCTAATAAGTGATTTTTGCTTCTGAATGTTGTCTTGGAAAATCTGTATATGCTTTCTGGGAAGAATGAATACCCATGTGGAATTTGTTAAACACTACATTTATCCAGAACTCTGCCACGAAACCGAAGCTATGATTCAAAGCATACTAACTACCGTCAAAGAATTATATTATTGCTGTCTCCTAAACCTATTTCCATGAACCAAAAACACTGCAAATTTTATCGATTATTAGCCTTGAAAACCATGATCATCTGGATCTTTATTTTTGCTTGCGGCAGGATTTCAGAGGATATTCCAGTGCCACTGCCCATATAATCCCATTACTGTGGCAGTACCCTTAAACGATTTTTCTGTCCATCATTTATCTATCCTGCTCATTCACACGCTTGAACATGAGAAGAAAATCCCTGCTGAAGGACATAGCATATCTCTTTGCCGGATTATTTATACTGTTCAGTAATTCTTGCTCAAAGCAGGAAGAAGAAAAACTGGATGTGGTTTTCTTCCTGGTGGATGAAAGCCCGGGAAGGGTGCAGTCCAAACTGGAAAAGCTCGGTCCGGAGGATCAACCGATCGTTATTGTCTTCTCGGATAACGGTGGAATGTCAGCTGCAAACTTCGGGAATCCTGAAAGAATTATCCAGGAATCCGAACCGGACAAGGCTTATTCCACCTCAAATCTTCAGATGAGAGGAGCGAAGGGGTGGTTGTAAGAAGGCGGAATCAGGGGACCGATGATTGTAAAATGGCCTTCCCTCGGTAAACAGGGAATGCAGAGATCGGGGAACAATATGATCTTTCTGAAACAGAACCCGAAAAGGCCTGCGAATTAAGGGATGTGCTGCATCAATGGCGGAACGGGGTGAACGCATAGATGATGCAGCCCAATCCGGAATACGTGCAGGATGAAGAGCCGGAAGGTAACATATTCATTCAAACCTTCATTGCATACAGTGGATCCAAGATTTGATAATCAAGAAAAAAGGAATTTTCCATTTGGTGAGGGTCGGCACGGGGGAGCGTATGTCGCCGCCAGGCATTGTGTGCCGGTGACAGCCATCCCGATATTATATGCTTCACGGTCGATTCCGTTGACATTAAATTTTCATGAAGAGGATTATGTTCAGGCAGATAGCATGTTCTAGACGTAATAATCATAAACAACTCAGCTATGATTAAAAACTTTTTTGTCATTTTCAGCACGGCCTTGTTTTTTGTTTCCTGTTCAAACAGTACAGGATCCGAAAGAGACAAGCCCAATGTGATTCTCGTGATGACCGATGACCAGGGCTATGGTGAACTTTCATTCCACGGGAATCCCGTATTGAAAACTCCGAACCTGGATCAACTGGCCCGGCAGAGCCTTCGTTTTGTCGATTATCATGCAGCACCCATGTGCACACCCACAAGGGGACAACTGATGACCGGGATGGATGCCGCCCGGAACGGGGCCATTAACGTCAGCAGCGGACGTGCGTTGCTCAGGCCCGACCTTAAGACCATGGCAGACATTTTCTCCGAGAACGGATACAGAACAGGGATATTCGGCAAGTGGCACCTGGGTGATAACTATCCTTTCCGGCCCCAGGACCGGGGATTCCAGGAAACATTATGGTTCCCTTCCTCCCATATCGGTTCTGCAAGCGATTACTGGGGGAATGACTATTTTGACGACACCTATATCCGGAACGGAAAACGACAGAAATTCGAAGGCTACTGTACGGATATCTTTTTCGATGAGGCCATGGAATTCATACGGAAATCCGTTCAGGCGGGCAAACCATTCTTTGCATACCTTCCCACCAATACACCTCATAGTCCGCTAAATGCCAAGGAGGAGGATATCAAAGCCATGGAAGCGGCCTTCGCCGCGTCCGAATTATCTTCTCTGGATCCCGTCATCAAGGACAAGCTGGTTCGTTATCTGGGTATGGTGCGTAATATCGATACCAATATGGGCAGACTGGAGGATTTTCTCGAAAAGGAAGGTTTGAGGGAAAATACCATTGTCATATTTACAACGGATAACGGAAGTACCCGCGGTCCCCTTTATTACAACGCCGGAATGCGCGGCATGAAGACCGAGCTCTGGGAAGGCGGTCACCGCGTGCCCTGCTTTATCAGCTGGCCTGCCGGAGGATTTACAGCTCCGCGTTACATTGAAGGTCTGACGGAGGTCCAGGACATTCTTCCGACCCTTGTGGAACTTTGTCAGCTGGACAGGCCCGCATCCACGGAATTTGACGGCATCAGCCTGGCACCCGTCCTGCGGGGTGAGAGCCAGATACCGGAAGACCGGATATTAGTCATCAACTTCAGCCGGATACCTGCCCGATTCAACTATCCCTCGCCCTACAGCCAGTCCGTCCTGAGGAAGGGACAGGGGATGGTGCTCTGGAAGCGCTGGCGTTTGCTGGAGGACCGTGAATTATACAATCTTGAGGATGATCCGTTGCAGCAAAACAACGTCATTGATCAGTATCCCGAAGTGGTAAATAAAATGAGATCCTATATGAATGACTGGTGGGAGGGTGTGAAGGACATCGCCAATGTACCCAGACGGATTATCATCGGGCATGAGAAGGAAAATCCCACCATGCTGAGCTCCTGTGAATGGCTTGATGTATTTGTGGACCAGCAGAGGCAGGTCATAAGGGGTCCCCGCAGAAACGGCTACTGGTGCCTTGAGGTTGCGGAAGCCGGTGAATATGAATTTGAACTGCGCCGCTGGCCCAGAGAAATCGATACGCCACTGACGGGCGTACCTCCCTCCGGCGGGACGGCGCTTCCCATTGCCACGGCAAGGCTGTTTATCAGCAATGTGAACCACCTGGCAATCGGGGATAAAATACCGTATGAATTTGAGGGACTGACCAAACCTGTGAAACCTGGACAAACAGCAGTCACTTTTTCGGTGAAGCTGGAACCGGGACCAATGGCGCTTCATACCTGGTTCGATGATGAAAACGGGGAAACGATCTGCGGTGCATATTATGTGTATGTGACAAGGAAATGAACCGGCAGCCATATCCGTCACAAAATACGAAGCAATACCATCAATTCCGCGGAGGCATGAGCTACAGGATGCCCCTGCAGCAGGGAAAAGAGGGACCAAACAATACATATGAAACCGACTGACGGGATCATCATGTTTATCGTACACAGCTATCCACTGGCCATTGTTTTCTGTTTCATTACCATGTTGTGCTAGGGATTTTCGCCATCTCATCGATCCTTGCATTTACCCTTGGAAGCATTGGGGAGCAGGGAAGGAGTTTTATTGAAGACCTCTCCCAGGCTGCACCGAGAAATATTAAATCGGCCTTTCTTGGCGGGATCGTGTTCAACGCCGCCAATATCCTTATGGTGGCAGCCATTGCCATCGCCGGAATGTCGGTGGCGTTTCCGGTGGGTATCGGACTGGCACTCATCGTCGGTGTAATCCTTAACTATATTGGCTCACAAAAGGGAAATCCGATCGTATTATTTTTCGGTGTGGGTCTGATCGCCGCCGCGATTGTTGTCAATGCGCTGGCTTACAGAAGGGCGTCCAAAAACAGCCTTAAGATCACAACCAGGGGATTGCTGGTGTCCATTCTTGCGGGCATCCTTATGTCTTTCTTTTACCGTTTTATTGCGGATTCGATGGACCTGGACAATTTTGTATCACCTGCGGCAGGCATGATGACCCCCTATACCGCCGTTTTCATTTTCTCGCTCGGTATATTCCTCAGCAATTTTTTGTTTAATACCATTCTGATGAGAAACCCGATCAGCGGAACACCCACAAATTACAGGGGCTTCTTCAAAGGGAAATTCTCCATTCACCTGGTCGGTGTACTGGGTGGAAGCATCTGGGGCGTGGGTAACTCCCTCAACCTGATCGCAGCAGGAAGGGCGGGAGCGGCCATTTCCTATGGACTTGGACAGGGAGCAACACTGGTTGCGGCCCTTTGGGGTGTTTTTATATGGAGAGAGTTCAATAACTCTCTGAAAGGAACGAATGCCATGATCGCAGTCATGTTTATTCTCTTCCTGCTCGGCATCCTGTTTATTATTTATGCGAATTGATTAATGAAGAATCTACTGATTTTCCCCGGATATCTTGTATTTCTCCTCCTGTTTTCATGCTGTATGGACAGGGATCAGCATGAGCTGCCGAACATCCTGTTTTGTATCTCGGACGATCAATCATGGCTGCACACCGGGGCCATGGGTGATCCTATTGTAAAGACACCTGCATTTGACCGGATAGCCAGGGAGGGGATTCTTTTTACCAATGCATTTTGTGATGCTCCTTCCTGCGGGCCCTCACGTGCCGCGATTTTAACCGGACAACACATCTGGAGGCTTGAGGAGGCCGGGAACATCCATAGCAGGCTGCCTGAAAAATTCCCCAGATATACCGATTTGCTCGAGGAGGCCGGTTACATTATTGGTTCAGACGGAAAAGGTTGGGCCCCCGGCATGTTTAGAACCGATACCGGATGGGTCCACAGCAGCCAGTCCCGGATGAATCCGGCAGGCAAGCATTTCAGGGACTTTAAGGAATTTTTTCAAACGAAACCGGAGAATAAACCATTTTGCTTCTGGCTGGGCAGCTATGATGCCCACCGCCCCTATCAGCTGAATTCGGGCCTCGAATCGGGCATGGACCCGTCGAAAGTGATCGTTCCCGGCCACTTTCCCGATAATCCGGTCGTACGGAATGATATCCTGGATTATTATTACGAGGTCCAGCGTTGGGACAGTGTGGTGTGGGATGCGATATCAATACTCCGTCAGGCAGGTGAACTTGAAAACACCCTTGTGGTCATAACCAGTGACAACGGCATGCCTTTCCCGAGAGCAAAAGCCACGCTCTATGATTTTGGTGCCCATATGCCACTGGCCATATGCTGGCCAGGTGGTATCGTGAATCCGGGCAGGAAATACGATGGATTTGTTCATCTGAGCGACCTTGCAGCAACTTTTCTGGAAGCTGCAGGTCTGGAGGTTCCTGGTGAAGGGACCGCCGAAAGCCTCATGGATGTTTTCAGGGAACCGGACCGCTGGCCGGCCGGTGATCCGGATGCAAAAAACTGCGCCCGCGCCATTCCTTTCGGAGAGGTCGGATCCAGTCCCACGAAAACACTCCTTATGCAAAACAGGGAAGGTTACCGGAAACTTTACGAACTGGCTTTCGGCAAGCGGCCGGCTGAAGAACTGTACGACCTGAGGGCAGATCCGGGCCAGATGAATAATGTTGCCGGAGTACCCGAATATTCAGAAATACTGGATGAATTGAGTGCGCGGTTGCAAAAATATACAGCTGAGACGGGTGATCCACGTGCTCTGGGTAAAGATGCCCCGTGGGATTTTTATCCTTACTACGGACTCAGAATTAATAAGGATTGGCATGTTGAGAAAAGGACTGATTAAATAATAGATCTGAATTTTAATATCAAATGAACTCAGAAAAAGATTTTTAAGGCGGCCTTGCAGGAAGCAAATATTATTGGTCATCAAATAAAAACTTACCTTTATAAGCATGGGCATTCATCAACTATTTGACGGTTTTAAATATTTAATATTCAAGCTCAGGTCAGAAGTAATTGCCTTTGGAGTAAAAAAGATACGGTTACATTTTCTCAGTTTTTCAGTACTCCTATCGATGATCTGTTTTGCACCATCAGGTTGTAAAAACAATCATGCCAAAAACGAGAAAAAACCTAATATCGTAATCATATTTATTGATGATCTGGGTTATGCCGATCTAAGTTGTTTTGGAAATCCATTAGTCAAAACACCCAACATTGATAACCTGGCTAAGGAAGGGATAAAATTTATTAATTTCTACGCCAATGCACCCATATGTTCTCCTTCCAGAGTAGCTTTGAATACGGGGCAATATCCAATGCGTTATAAAATCCATACCCGGTTGGGAAATGCTGAATATAATAAAGAGCATGCTTTGGCTGATTTTCTTGATCCGTCAGCACCTACTTTGGCAAGGACTCTTCAGAAAAATGGTTATTCCACGGGACATTTTGGCAAATGGCACATGGGTGGGGGACGTGATATCGGTAATGTTCCTCCTGTCAGTGAATATGGCTTTGATAAATCACTCGTTAGTTTTGAAGGAATAGGCAACAGAGTATTGTTTCCTGAGGATAACCTATCCGAACAAAGTGCCAGGTTAGACAGGGGTAACATTATCTGGGCAAAAAAAAATATATCCACCAGCATTTACATTGACAGCGCCATAGCATTTATTAAGGACAATAAGGAAAAATCCTTTTTTATTAACTTGTGTCCAAATGATGTTCACGATCCTCACCTTCCTGAACCATCTGCTCAAAAAAAATATCAATCATTTACTTCAAATCCTTATGAACAAAAATTCCTGGCAGTTTTGGAAGAACTTGATCATCAAATCGGTCGTTTTATTAACGAATTGGATAATATGGAGTTACTTGAAAATACGATAATTATATTTACGAGCGATAACGGGCCAACCGACTCGCCATTCTATTATAAACGAGAGAATTATCCTGAAAACTATGGGGGACAGCTCTATCCTCCGGGATTTACCGGCGAGTTTTCCGGAAGGAAAAAAAGTCTGTTTGAGGGCGGTATCCGAATGCCTTTTATTATCCAGTGGAAAGATCATATACCCTCTTCTTGTACTGACTCAACCACAGTTCTGACTGCCATGGATTTGTTTCCATCGTTGTGTGCAATATTGAATATTGATTATCCCAGAAATCTCGATGGAATTGATAAAAGCTATGCATTGTTGGGCAATCCTGTTCATGTCACCCAACCTGTAATGTGGGATTACTCCAGCGCTCTCAGTGAAACAGAACTGCCGGGGAATAAAAACTTTATTTCGCCGGATCTCGCAATCAGG
>Ga0307419_10001559_pt1 | contig 11773 bp, 13 predicted proteins | sample SalMarWE160230MG_2_FD_202512 | JGI IMG/M metagenome (GOLD analysis project Ga0307419, IMG submission 202512) | Salt marsh sediment microbial communities from the Plum Island Ecosystem LTER, Massachusetts, United States - WE1602-30 | ecosystem: Environmental > Aquatic > Marine > Intertidal zone... | reverse complement strand
GGCGACGCGGCAAAGCCCGGCGCAAATCACCGAAGCGGTCGAGGCGAGCCTCAAGCGCCTCAACACCGATTACATCGATCTCTACCAGCTGCACTGGCCCGACCGGCCGATGCGCATCTTCGAGGGCCTCGACTATTTGCATCTTGAGGGCGACAGCCATCCCATTCACGACATCCTCGGCACCTTGGGGAAGCTCGTGACCGACGGAAAGGTGAGATTCGTCGGCCTGTCGAACGAGACGCCGTGGGGGACGATGAGTTTTCTCATGGCTTCCGAGCGGCACGGCCTTCCCCGTCCGGTCTCGATCCAGAACGCGTATAACCTCGTCAACCGCTCCTTCGAAATCGGTCTCTCCGAGATTTCTTACCGCGAGCAGGTCAGCCTGCTTGCCTATTCGCCGCTCGGCCAAGGCTATCTCAGCGGCAAGTATGAAGACGGGACGCTGCCGTCCGGCTCGCGCAAAGCCTTGTTCGACCGGCTCGGCCGGTACGAGCAAGGAAACGGGCCTGAGGCGATTTCAACCTATGTGGCTCTGGCGCGGCGGCATGGGCTCGACCCGGCGCAGATGGCGATTGCCTTTGCGGTGTCGCGGCCGTTCGTTACCAGCACCATCATCGGCGCAACCACCATGGACCAGCTCAGGACCGATATCGCCGCCGCCGAGCTGACATTGGCGGAAGCCGTTCTTGCGGATATCGAGCAAGTCCATCTTGACTATCCCAACCCGTGTCCTTGACGCTTTGTCTCCTGCCTAGATGAATCGCACCGATGCCACGCCTGTTCTCAGCGATTGAAATTCCAAGAAATGTCGCCGAGCGGCTGACAATGCTTCGCGCCGGCCTCACCGGCGCACGCTGGATCGATCCGGAGAATTATCATCTCACGCTGCGCTTCATCGGGGACGTTGACGGCAGCACCGCGCGCGACTTCACCACGGCACTCGGCGAGATCGAGGCTTCGCCGTTTGACCTTGCGGTGAACGGCCTCGGCAGTTTCGGCGGCCGCAAGCCGCGCGCGATCTTCGCCAATCTCGCGCCATCCCAAGGGCTCGAGGCGCTGCGACGCGCCAATGAGCGGGCGGCGCGCAAAGCCGGACTGCCGCCCGAAGGCCGCAACTTCAAACCGCATGTGACGCTCGCGCGCCTCAGAGGCGCGCGAGCCGATGCCGTTGCAGCCTATCTGGAACGCCAAGGCGGGATCGGGCCTGAGACCTTCGCCGTCAGCCGCTTCGTGCTCTACTCCTCGCGCAATTCCGTCGGCGGCGGACCCTATGTGGTCGAGGCAGCCTATCCGCTCGAACGTTAAGCGCCACTCTTTGCCGGCCGCGCCGCATCGTTGAGGCGATCGGCAAGAAGACCGCGGGCGGCCTGTTCGATGAGATCGAGCGCGTGGTCGAAGCCTTCCGCACCGCCGAAGAAAGGATCCGGCACGTTCTTGCTGCGGAGCTTCGGCGCAAAATCGAGAAAGCGGCGGACCTTGTGCCGTGCATTGCCCGGCGCCAGGTCGACGAGTTCCTGAAAATTCTCTCCGTCCATGGCGATGAGGAGGTCGAAGCGGTCAAAGTCAGCGCGCGTGACTTGCCGCGCGCTTTGGCCGGAGATGTCGATGCCGCGATCGCTCGCGGCACTTTGTGCGCGCGGGTCCGGCGCCTGGCCGATATGCCAATGGCCTAGACCGGCGGAGTCGATTTCGAATAGATCAAGCGCGCCTTCTTTCTCGGCGACGCGGCGGAACACGCCCTCAGCCATGGGCGAGCGGCAGATGTTCCCGAGACAGACAAATAAAATCCGGTGTTTGGCCATGAACGTGAAATGGCATTTGAGCGTTTATCTTGCAAGTCAAGTGGAGGGGGCCGCGCTTCCGCTTGAAGGAGCAGCATCCCGATCCTATTTTATTGGGCAGACTTCGGCCTAATTTTGCGAGGTGATGACGATGATTGCCTGGAATGATGCGAGCGAGCTTCGGCACGCGGCACTCGGCCGGCAGATTTCGCTCGCCGCTTTTCTCAAGCAGGAGCAAAAGGTCCGGCGCGACTTCTGGGCCAAGCTCAAGCGGTTTGCCGGAATGGTGCCGTTCGTCGAGGAGTTGGTCGCCGCCTATTATTGCGCGCTCGATCCGGCGACGCCGTTGCGCGTGCGCGGCATGCTGCTTGCGGCGATCGCCTATTTCATCCTGCCGTTCGATCTCGTCCCCGACATTATTCTCGGCCTGGGCTTCGCCGACGATATCGCCTTGCTCACCGCGGTGATCGGTATGGTGTCGGCGAACATCACGCCGGTCCATCGCGCCGCCGCCGCGCGCGCGCTCGACAAGGAGCTTCCTCCGCAAACCTAACGCTGCGGGTTGACGATCACCTTGCCGGTGACTTTGCGCCCCTCGATCAGCGACAGGGCCTTAGACGTTTCGCCGAGCGGAAAGCGTGCATGGATGTGGGGGGCGATCTTCCCGTCTTGGCACCATGCGAGCAACTGGACCATGTTGGCCCGATGCCGCTCGGGCTCGCGCGCCACGAAGGCCGGCCAGAACACGCCGACAATGGCGCAGCCTTTCAGAAACACAAGATTGAGCGGCATGCGCGGGATCGTGCCGGAAGCAAAGCCCACTACGAGATAGCGCCCGTCCCACGCCATGGCGCGAAGGCTCGCCTCGGCGTAGTCGCCGCCCACAGGGTCGTACACGATTTCGACGCCGTTCGGACTGGTCAACACCTTGAGCCGCGTCTTCACGTCTTCGGCCGCGTAGTTGACCTCTTCGTCGGCACCGTGTTCGCGCGCGAGCGCAAGCTTATCGGCCGAGGACGCAACGGCGATGACACGCGCCCCCATCAGCTTGGCGATCTCGATGGCGGCAAGTCCGGCACCGCCCGCGGCGCCAAGCACCGCCACGGTCTCTCCGCGCTCTAAGCGGCCGCGGTCCTTGAGGCCGTGCAGGGCGGTCCCGTAAGTGACGGGGAGGGCGGACGCGGCCTCGTCACTGACCCCGTCAGGAATGGCAACGGTGTTGCTCGCCTTGGTGACCACCTTTTCGCGGCAGCCATTGCCCCCGATGAAGGCCACCACGCGCTGGCCAAGCCCGATCCCGGTGACGCCATCTCCGAGGGCCTCGACGGAGCCCGCGATCTCCGCTCCCGGAGAATAGGGAAGTTCCGGCGTGACCTGATAGCGGTTGCGCAAAATGAGCGTATCGGAAAAGTTGAGGCTGACGGCCGTGACCGCGATCGAGATTTCTCCCGGACCCGGGCGCGGCTCGTCCACCTCTTGCAGCTTGAGCGCCCCAAGCCCGCCAAACTCGGAAATTTGCGCCACGCGCATCGCGCCGCCTCCGTTCGATTCTGTGGCCGAGACAGATACAGCGCCTGTGGGCGCGGGACAATTCCAGCGGCTCGCCGTCTTTGCGCTCTTTCTAGTTCACCGGCCTTGTGGCAGACAGGGGCTGTGAAAACCTCGCTCTCGGCTACCCGCGGCTATTTCGCTATCGGGGTGGAGGGAATCTCCAAGGCCGTCAATCTCGGCAATCTGTTGCGTTCGGCCCATGCCTTTGGGGCGAGCTTCGTGTTCACGATTGGTGCCGACGAGAGGGCATTCGAACTCCGATCGGACACCTCGAAAGCCTCGACTCATTTGCCGGTCTATCATTGGCGCAGCCTTGATGAGTTGAAACTGCCCAAAGGATGCAGCCTGGTCGGAGTCGAAATCCTGGACGACGCCAAGGATCTACCAAGCTTCCCCCATCCTTTGCGCGCCGCCTATGTGCTTGGTCCGGAACGCGGCGTATTGACCCGCGATCTGGTGGCGCGCTGCCAGCATATGGTACGAATTCCCTCGGCCTTCTCCCTCAATGTCGCCACAGCGGGTGCCATTATCATGTATGATCGTTTGCGCATGCTCGGGCGTTTTGGTTCGCGTCCCGTGGCCGAAGGCGCCGAGCCGCCCCCGCGGACCCCGCACGTCCAAGGCGCGCCGCTCAAACGTCGAAAGCGGGGTTGACCGGTCGATTTTGTCGAAGGAGAATCACGCTAATATGATCGGAACTCCCTCACAAATTGCGGATGGGAAGATGCACCGAGCCGTTCGAGTCGTTTTATTTTCAATTGCCGCGATGTTGATGACAACGCCGGCATTGGCGCAAGACGTCAAACTTCTTGAGACGTTCAGGGATTGGTCGGTCTACGCCGCGACCGGAAGCCCCAAGGTCTGCTTTGCCGTGTCCAAACCGACCAAGTCGAATCCGAGTAACGTCAAGCGCGGCCCGATCCTGTTCTACATTTCACAGTGGCCCGACGACAAAGTGGTGAACGAGATCAGCGTCAAAATGGGCTATCCTTTCAGCGAGGGCGCCAAGGCCACGGTGACCGTCGGCTCGGCAAAGTTTGAGTTGTTCACCAAGGATGAGGGCGCCTTTGTCGAAAAGCCGGACGAAGAGACCAAGCTGGTGGAGGCGATGAAAGCCGGCAGTTCGATGAAGCTCGAAGGAACGTCGGAACGCGGGACCAAAACCAGCGACGAATATTCGCTGCTCGGCATATCCGATGCCTTGGCGCGCGTGGCCAAGGAGTGCAGCGGCTAGACCACCGCTCGCCCCGCAGCGCCGAACCTTGTCCAGTGAGGCCCGGCGCATGATATGACACTGGCGCCGGATCGTGCCGGCGCACCAACGTCATGACCATGCTTTCATTGTCTCCTATTGCTGATCGATCCGGGCGTGAATCGATCGTCGGGCTCGGACGGACCGAACTTGCCGCGCGCCTTGGCACGCTCGATGTTCCCGAACGGCAGAGACGCATGCGGGTCAGCCAGCTCTGGAGCTGGCTTTATGTGCGCGGCGCGACCGGCTTCACCGCCATGACCGACATCGGCAAGGAGCTCAGGAGCGACCTCGCCGATACGTTTTCGCTCGCGCGCCCCGAAATCGTGACCGAGCAGGTTTCGGTCGACGGCACCCGCAAATGGCTGCTTCGGCTCGAAGACGGCAAGGAGATCGAGACCGTCTACATCCCCGAGGAGGATCGCGGCACGCTCTGTATCTCAAGTCAGATCGGCTGCACGCTGACCTGCTCGTTCTGTCATACCGGCACGCAACGGCTGGTCCGCAATCTGACCGCGGGCGAGATCGTCGGCCAAATCCTGCTCGCGCGCGACCGGCTTGGCGATTGGCCCGGCGCCGAGCCCCCTGACGCACGCGGGCTGCCCAAGGCCGAGCGCAAGATCACCAATGTCGTGCTGATGGGGATGGGGGAGCCGCTCTACAATTTCGACAATGTGCGCGATGCCTGTCTTGTGGCGGCCGACGGCGAAGGCCTGTCAATCTCCAAACGCCGGATCACGCTTTCGACCTCGGGCGTGGTCCCTGAGATCCCCCGCTGGGGCGAGGAGGCGGGCACCATGCTGGCGATTTCGCTTCATGCCGTGCGCGACGAGCTGCGCGACCAACTCGTGCCCATCAACAAGAAATGGCCGCTGCAAGACCTGCTTGCCGCATGCCGCGCCTATCCCGGGCTCTCCAACGCCAAACGCATCACCTTCGAGTATGTGATGCTCAAAGGCCTTAACGACTCCATTGCCGACGCCAAGGAACTGGTCCGCCTGTTGGCCAAGATCCCCGCCAAGATCAATCTGATCCCGTTCAATCCCTGGCCGGGCGCGCCTTACGAATGTTCGGACTGGGAGCAGATCGAAAAATTCGGCGAGGTGGTGAACCGCGCAGGATACGCAAGCCCGGTGCGCAGCCCGCGCGGACGCGACATCATGGCCGCATGCGGTCAATTGAAAAGCGCAAGCGTGACGACGAGGGCAACGGGTCAGACACACGGCTCCTGATCTTGCCGCCTCAGCCGTTTCGCTTGGCCCATGCGAGCGCCGACTCCAGCCGATCGTTACCCCAAAAAAGCTCATCGCCTACGGTGAAGGATGGCGCACCAAACAGTCCGCGTGCCTCCGCCTCGGCGGTTTGCGCCTTGAGCCTGTCCTTCACCGCGCCGCTATCGGATTTGGCCATCGCGGAAGCTGCGTCGACCCCAAGCCCCTCGAGAATGGCGCGGAGGGTCGCGTCATCAGCGATGTCCTTCTGCTCGGCAAAATTCGCGGCGAACACGGCGCGCGTGAAGGCGGGCGTCCACCCGTCCGCTTCGCCGGCCAAGGCGAGCCGCGCCGCCTTCAACCCATTCTGCGGGAATTTCACCGGCGGCAATCGCAGGGGAATGTTTGCGTCGCCGCAAATGCGCGCAAGGTCGCGCCACATATAGCGGCCCTTGGCGGCGAAGATGTTGAACGGCGAATCCGTCCAGCCATACGCTTTGAAGATCGGTCCAAGCAAAAACGGCCGCCAGCGAATGTCGACGCCGGCGGCGTTCACAATGTCCTCGATCCGCATCGCCGCGGGATACGAGTAAGTGCTTCCGAATTCGTACCAGAAATCGACTGTCGGCATTGGTTGCTTCTCAGGCTCCAAGCTCTCCTATAAGGCATAGGGGGAAACCAGGCAGCCCCCTTAGGCAGGCTCAATGATCGCCAAAACCGTGTTGCGCATGCTTTGGGTGATCGTGGCGTTCTCAATCGCTGCGGTCGCCGCACTCGCCGTGCTGTTTACGCTCGGCGCCATGTGGGCGGGAAACGAGCTCCGCGCCGCGGCGCCCGACGATCCGCTGGTTCGAGACGGGGCTCCGATCTTCGGACTGATGCTGTTTGCGGACACGGTCGGCCCGGCGCTGACCGCGCTCCCCGCATTGGTTGCCGTGGTGGCGGGCGAAGTGCTGCGCGTCCGCTCGTGGTTATACTACGTGCTTGCCGGTGGCCTGGCGCTTGCCGCAATTCCCATCATGGCGGCGCCGGACATGGCCGAGCTTCCGGCCATCGTCGCCAGCCGCTCGACCACGATCTTCGCCACGGCGGGATTCGCCGGCGGTTTTCTTTATTGGTTGCTAGCCGGAGCGCGGGCCTAGGCGGCCTCTTCGTGGGAGAGTTCCAGAATGTCCTCGTCCTCTGCCGGGTCGAGCGCGGTAATCCGCGCCTGCAGAAGACGGACGGTCAGCGACGGTTTAGGCAGATCTTGGCCGGCAGGCTCCAACCAAGCGTCGTCGCCGCTTTGTTGCAGATCGACGGATTTGCCAATGAGCCGTTCGAAAATTTCAATCGGAGAGTTGCCTGAGTTCCGGAGGACCATTGACTACCAACCCTTTCATTCATCGCCTGCCGGCCTGAGGCCGGGGCAAACCGCTGTTCGTTGCGCGCCGTCTGCCGCGACCCAAGCCAAAGCCCGAGCTGACGTGGCGCTTCATCGCCCGAAAAACGCGGAAAGGCCAGCAAAAGTTCCGCCGAGCGCCTTGCTCCGCCGGGTGGCTTGCCTGTAGTTTGCGCCTCGATTTGGCTCCGAGATCCCCATGACCGCGCGCAAAAAAGTTAACAAGGTGGTGCTCGCCTATTCCGGCGGGCTCGATACCTCGATCATCCTGAAATGGCTTCAGGAGACCTATGGCTGCGAGGTCGTGACCTTCACGGCCGATCTCGGCCAGGGCGAGGAGCTCGCGCCTGCGCGGAAAAAGGCCGAGATGCTCGGCATCAAGGAAATCTTCGTCGAGGACCTCCGCGAGACATTCGTGCGGGACTTCGTCTTTCCGATGTTCCGCGCCAACGCGCTCTATGAGGGCGTCTATCTGCTTGGCACCTCGATCGCCCGGCCCCTGATCGCCCAGCGTCAGATCGAGATCGCCAAGCTGACCGGCGCCGACGCCGTCGCCCATGGCGCGACGGGGAAGGGCAACGACCAGGTGCGCTTCGAGCTCAGCTACTATGCGCTGAACCCCGACATCACGGTGATCGCGCCGTGGCGGGAATGGGACTTCAAGTCGCGTAGCGATCTGATCGCGTTCGCCGAGCAACACCAGATTCCGGTGGCCAAGGACAAGCGCGGCGAGGCGCCGTTCTCGGTCGATGCCAATCTGCTGCATTCCTCATCCGAAGGCAAAGTGCTGGAGGATCCTGCCGCCGAGCCGCCGCCCTATGTTTATCAGCGCACGGTCAGCCCTGAGGAGGCGCCGGATAAAGCAACGGTCGTCACGATCGGATTTAAGAACGGCGACCCGGTCTCGATCGACGGCAAGGCGCTTTCGCCTGCCGCGCTGCTGACACGGCTCAACGAGCTTGGCCGCGACAACGGCATCGGCCGCGTCGATCTCGTCGAGAACCGCTTCGTCGGCATGAAGTCGCGCGGCGTCTACGAGACCCCCGGCGGCACGATCCTCGCCGTGGCGCACCGGGCAATCGAATCGCTCACGCTCGACCGCGAGGCCATGCATCTCAAGGACAGTTTGATGCCGCGCTACGCCGAGCTTGTCTATTACGGCTTCTGGTTCTCGCCGGAGCGGGAAATGTTGCAGTCCCTGGTCGACAAGAGCCAAGAGCATGTCGAGGGCGAGGTCACGCTCAAGCTCTATAAAGGCAACGTGACGGTCGTCGGCCGGTCGAGCCAAAAATCGCTCTATTCGGACAAGATGGTGACGTTCGAGGACGATGCCGGAGCGTATGACCAAAAGGACGCGGAAGGCTTTATCAAGCTCAATGCGCTCCGCCTGCGCCTTCTCGGCAAGCGCGGCCAAGAATAAGGTTTTTTTCTCGTCTCCAACCGGAACCGCATGAAGATCATCTACATAGCCGGTGCGTCCCATAGCGGCTCAACGCTGCTCGACATGATGCTCAACGCCCATCCCGAAATGATTTCGGTTGGCGAAGTCCTCGATCTCAACCGGGTGAAATATCGTACGTCGGGCGCGGTCAAGGCTACGCGATGCTCTTGCGGCGCGAGGGGGCTTTCGCGATGCAAGTTCTGGGCGCGCGTTAATGCGTGGATCGAGAAGACCTACGGGAAATCCTTGGCCGATCTCGATGTGGATAATTATCTCCCGCGCGACGAGGATCCCGAGCCTAACTCCGTGTTGTTCCGAGCGATCTCCCAAGTCTCAGGCAAGGAATTTGTGGTCGATTCGTCGAAGTCACCGCGCAGACTCGACTACCTCCTGCGGCACACGAAGCTCGATGTGCATCCCATCCACTTGATCAGAGACCCGCGAGGTCATGTCGCATCCGTCATGGGCCAGCATGGTCTCGTCAAATCGATCTTTCACTACGAAGTCGTCAACGCGCAGGCCCGGCAAAAGCTCAAGTCGGTTTCGCACGAGGTCGTGCGTTATGAGGACCTCGTGATCGAGCCGGAACGAACCCTGCAAAAAATCTTGGCGCCGCTCGGGCTCGAATTCGATCCGCGCCAACTCGCATGGGCCGAACAGCCCAGGCACAGTTTCGCAGGCAATCGCGCCCGCTGGCAGACCAAGAGCAAACTTGTTCTCGATGAGCGTTGGAAGCGTCGTCTCAGCCAGCCGCAAAGGCTGCTGATCGATATCGGCACGGTTCTATCGCGAAGCCGTGCGCCTAAACCGCTCGCCCAGATGCCCGAACGCTGATGCGTGCTTCGGTCTGCGTCAGGCCGGGGAAGGCAGTGCGCGGCGACTAGTTTGCGCTATCGTCCTTCTTCTTCTTCGCCTTCTTGCACTGGGCGTCAGCTTTCTTCGCGGCCTTGGCTTCCTTTTCGGTGGCGTAGCTTTCCGTGCCAACCATGACCACTGCCGTGCCGTCAGGTTTCTCTTCCACCACGGAGCACTTTCCGGTCTCGGCGTTTTTCCCGACGTAATATTCGGCGGCCAAGGCGGGCGTCACAACCATCAGCAGAGCGGCCGAAAGGATGAGGGGTCTTACAGGCATTGTGGTCTCCTTTTTTCTTATCCGGCGGAGACTTTATGGGGTTCTTGGCCAAACTGTGGCTGTGCCTTTGATGGGCGACATGAAGGGTGCATGCTAAGAGAAAGGTGAGCGCGAGCCGGAAACAGTGAAAGCGAATCCATGTGCGGGATTGCGGGCTTCGTAAACCCAAAACGGCAATTCAGCCCGGAGACCATGCGGGCCGCGGCGTCGCAGATGGCAGCACGTCTGAACCATCGCGGACCCGACGATCGTGGTGTTTGGATCGACGCCGACTCTGGCGTGGCGCTGGGGCATACAAGGCTTGCCGTGATCGACCTTGGTCCGGCCGGGGCGCAGCCGATGGTCTCGGCCTGCGGCCGATTTGTGCTCGCTTATAACGGCGAGATTTACAATGCGCCCGAGCTCCGTGCCGAACTCGAAGACGCCGGCCGGACGTTTCGCGGCCACTCCGATACGGAGGTCATGGTCGAGGGATTTGCCGCGTGGGGCGTACGGGCGACGGTCGAGCGCCTCACCGGGATGTTTGCCTTTGTTGCATGGGATCGCAAGACCCGCACCGCCAGCCTCGGGCGCGACCGCCTCGGCATCAAGCCGCTTTATTGGGGACGCGTAAACGACAGTCTGGTGTTCGCGTCCGAGCTCAAAGCGCTCACGGTGTTTCCAGGCTGGAGCGGCGAGATCGAGCCTGACGCTGTCGCGGCATTTTTGCGTTACGGCTACGTGCCGACGCCGATGAGTATCTATCGCGGAATCCGCAAGCTCGCTCCGGGAACGCTGCTCGAATACCGCGCGGACGGCGAGATTCGGAATGAAGCCTATTGGACGCTTTCCGATGTGGCAGCAAGCGGTCAAGCCGATCTGCTCGACGGCCCGGAAGACGCGGCGCAAGAGGCCGTCGAATCTCTCCTTACCGATGCGGTGCGCCGGCGCATGGTCGCCGACGTTCCGCTCGGGCTGTTTCTGTCAGGCGGTATCGATTCTTCGACCGTCGCCGCATTGATGCAGGCAAACAGCGCGACGCCCATCCGCACGTTCTCGATCGGCTTCCACGAGCAGGCCTATGACGAGGCGGCTTACGCCAAGAAAGTTGCCGCACATTTGGGGACCGAACATACCGAGCTCTACGTGACGCCGGCCGAGGCCCAAGCCGCGATCCCGAAGCTGCAACATATCTACGACGAACCCTTTGCCGACTCTTCGCAGATTCCAACCTACCTGTTGTCGGAGATGACGCGGCGCCACGTGACGGTCGCCCTTTCCGGCGACGGGGGAGACGAAGTGTTCGCAGGCTATAACCGCTATGGCCAGGGTCTGGCTTTGGCGAAGGCGTCACGCCGTTTGCCGGGTGCGATGCGATCAGGTCTTGCGCGCGCAATCACATCCGTTTCCCCCGGCGTCTGGGACCGGCTGTCCTGGACGTTACCGGAACGCATTCGCCCCCGCCTCGCCGGCGAGAAGATGCACAAGCTGGCGGCCGTGTTGCCGAAGAACAGGGAAGAGTTCTACGAAAGCCTCGTTACGCAATGCGACGACGCCGAGTCCATCGTAACTGGAGCCGCTGCGGCGAATTCCATCTTTCGCGATTCCGCAATGGCTGGCCCATTTGCCGATGAGGTCTCGCGAATGCAGTATCTCGATACGCTGCACTACCTGCCTGACGACATCTTGACCAAGGTTGACCGCGCCAGCATGGCGGTTTCGCTCGAGGTGCGCGTTCCACTTCTCGATCACCGTGTGGTGGAGCTTTCGTGGCGGTTGCCGCTCAGGCTCAAGCTGCGTGGCGGGACCGGCAAGTGGCTGTTGCGGCAGATTGCTTACAAGTATGTGCCGGAAAGATTGTTGCAGCGGCCGAAGATGGGCTTTGGCGTGCCGATCGACGATTGGCTAAGAGGCCCGCTCAAGGACTGGGCCAGCGATCTGTTGAGCCCATCGGCTTTGGGCCGGTCGAACCTGCTCGACCCGGCACCGATCGCGATCAAATGGGATCAGCACCAAACCGGGCGCCGCAACTGGCAACATTTCCT
>Ga0307419_10001558_pt1 | contig 11779 bp, 8 predicted proteins | sample SalMarWE160230MG_2_FD_202512 | JGI IMG/M metagenome (GOLD analysis project Ga0307419, IMG submission 202512) | Salt marsh sediment microbial communities from the Plum Island Ecosystem LTER, Massachusetts, United States - WE1602-30 | ecosystem: Environmental > Aquatic > Marine > Intertidal zone >... | reverse complement strand
AGGAGGTGAGGAGACCTCTTCCAACATCAAGGATAATCTCTTCATCATCCACAAGAAGGATGGTCCCTTTTCCTGTTTCAATGGGTGCTGCTGGGTGTACCTCTCCACCGATTGTCTCTTTTGACGCAGGCAGATACAAAAAAAAGGTTGTGCCTTGTCCTTTGTGTGATTCTACATCAATATAGCCACCATGGGCCTTCATAATACCATAGACAGAGGCCAGGCCAAGACCGGTGCCTTTGGCAAGTCCCTTGGTGGTAAAGAAGGGATCAAAGACCTTTGCTTGTGTGTGTTTATCCATGCCGATGCCCGTGTCTCTGATAGTGAGAAGAATATAGTTGCCTGGTTTTATGGTGTAGGGTTTTTTCTCTATTGCCGTGTGGGGAATATTTCGTGTGGTGATAAACAGCTCTCCTCCTCCACCCATTGCATCTGCGGCATTGACATAGATATTTAATACCACCTGCTCAATCTGGCCACGGTCTGCCTTGACACCAGAGAGGGTGCGAGCAAGGTCGTGATGGAGGGTGATGTCTTTTCGTGTCATGGCAAAGGTAGAAGAGGTCTCTTGAAGGATGCGATTGATACTGATTGGTTTTACCTCATAGCGTCCTCCCCGAGCATAGCCAAGGAGCTGGCTGGTGAGTTTTGAGCCGCTTTGTACTGATTTTTCAATGGTGGTGAGTCGTTCATAGTGGGGATGAGTGGTAGTGGTGTCTAAGAGCATTAACGAGGTATTTCCCTGGATACTCATCAGGAGGTTATTGAAGTTATGGGCAATGCCTCCTGCTAAGGTTCCCACAGCCTCCATCTTTTGTGCCTGGAGGAGTTGGGATTCGAGGGTTATCTTTTCTTCCTCTGCCTTCTTGCGTTCGGTTATGTCTCGTACAATACCTCGAAATCCAGCGGGATTACCTTCTAAATCCTTCATGAGAGATACAGAGGCCTCCACATGCCTTCTGGTGGCATCTTTTCTAATAATCTCCCAATCAACTATCTTGGTAGGTTTTCCTGTTTTGTATACTCTGTTGAAGGTTTGATATAGTTTTTTAATATCCTCTTTCTCTGTATACTGTCGGTTATTCATACCCATTAATTCATCATTGGTGTATCCAAGTACTTCGCATATGGAATCATTAAAGAAGGTAAAGTTCCCGGCAATATCAACTTCAAAGTATCCGTCTTCAATATTCTCAAGGATGGTTCGGTATTTTTCTTCACTCTCTTTAAGGGCTTTCTCAGCCTGCTTACGGGAGGTGATGTCAGTGTAGACTGCCACCACCCCTTGGAGTTCATCTCTAATAATGATGGGGGACCCTGCCACAATGACGTTGACCAGAGTACCGCCTTTGCGGTAACGCATCGTCTCCCTGGGGAGTATCTTACTCCCTGAGAGCACCTGAAGGGTGAATGCCTTTGACTCATCGATCACCTCAGGGCCGGTGACAAGGTCATCAAGGTTTTTGCCTACCACCTCATGACGGGTATAGCCGAAGATCTGCTCGGCTCCGGGATTCCATTCGAGTACACGATGGGAAGAATCGAGGGTCACAATGGCATCAGGGGCGCTGTAGAGCACGGATTCGAGGTATGTCTGTCGTGTCTTAAGCTCTTCTTCTGACCGCTTGCGCTCGGTTATGTCTCGGACCCATACTTGTATTCCATGTTCTTCTTCTAAACTTATTACTCTGGCATTGATCTCTCCATAGAACCATGTTCCGTCTTTGCGCTGTAATTTGACCTCGTATTGGTGTGTTACCTTTTCCCCTCGCATACGGGCCTGTGCACGCTTTTTTGTTACCTCTCGGTAATCAGGGTGGTATACCAGCCAATGATCTAAACCTACTAGCTCGCCTTCATCATAGCCAAGCATCTCGTTCAATCGCTGGTTGGTAAATATGATCTTAAAGCCTTTTTGAACGAAGATACCGTCGAAACTGTTCTCTACCAGGCCTCTGTATTTTTCTTCACTCTGCTCAAGCGCCTCCTCTGTTTGCTTGAGTTCAGAGACTTCTTTTTTTAACTCACTAACCCTCTGCTCCAATTCTTCATAGGTTGGTTTTTTGGCCATTAGAAAATCCTCCAATTGACCTTCAAGTAAAAAAACTCTTACATTATGGTAGATTACCTACATTAATAAAAACTTCAACCTTTTTATCTCTACAATCCCCTTCTTATTTTGACAGTCTCCTATGCTTGATCTATCCAGATATCAGGATTTTTTTTAGCGAACTATAACTATAACCAACCTAGAGCTAACTGCTTACCGTGAATTCTGTTTCTAAAAAATTAGGGGAATCTCAATTTTTGTTGAAAATCACATTTTAGGTTTACAACGGATCAGGATGGAAAAAAAAGAAAAATCAAAAGAAAAGAATATTTTTACTATATCAAAAAAATAGCCTTTGGTATCTTTTCTTGGACCTATTTTTCCAGTTTCCCCTGTGATAAGCATCTGAAATCATGAGTGGTAATACCAGGGTTGCCTCACCCCAGACCATCTGCTCAAAGATTTTGTCAACCTTACCCCATGAACATGCCTCTTTTAGTGTGGAGCCTGAAAGACCACCATCTCTTTCATCAGCAACAGTAATTTGTATCGCATACTTATGCATAGGCCGTTCTTTGCCTAAAACATCTGTAGCCACGACAACATCCTGGGCAAAGTTCTTTGGTACTCCACCTCCTACCATAAAAAGGCCTGTATCTTGGGAAGCGATCTTAATCTCTGTTAGCTCCTTGAAATCCCTCACGGAATCAATGGTAACATGCCGGTTTAAATTTTGCTGCTGATGGAAAATAAGACCAAATCCCGCACTTGAGTCTGAAAAGGCTGGAACAAAGATTGGAACATCATGTCTATAGGCCTCCAAAATAACAGAGTTCACTTTTGGGTAATGTTTCTCGAGATAGGCTCCCATCTCCTTTATAAATTCCCTTGAAGAATATGATCGCTTCTGCAGGTTATCAGCAATTTTCGCAACCGTTAAATCGCACTTCCGTAATTCATCCTCATTAATATATGTATCGTATATTCTATCGATATGAAGTTCTCTTAAACGATCATCATCTGCTTTTGTATCACCCAAATAATGATGGTATCCTATTCCCTCAAAGAAGTCTTGATCCACTATGATTGCACCGGTGGAGACAATCACATCTATCATGTTGTATCGAATCATATCTATGACAACGTTTTTTAATCCTGCACTAAAAAGGGAACCTGCAAGGGTAAGCATTATGGAGCAAGAGTTATCTTTTAACATCTTGTTAAAAATAGCAGAGGCATTATGGAGATTTCTGGCCTGGAAAGCCATCCTGCCATATGCCTCAATAATGGGTCTCGTATCGAATGATCGAATATCTATATGCTCAATAATATCTTTTAGCAGTAATTTCTTATTCATCTTGCACATCCCTTGGCTTAATGGCTTTCTCTTACCTGAAACATCAAAATAAATAGTCAAATGGAACCATAATGGTTTCTAACGGTTTGTAAATATATAACTCAAGAATTTATAGACCAGTTTAGCAGCAATAAAATCAGGCGCCTTGTTGTATTTATTTGGCATAAGCTCCACCACATCAAAGCCAACAACATGCCTCTCTTTAGCTACTTGCTTTAAAAGTCCTACAATTTGATACCATCCAAGCCCCCCTGGCTCTGGAGTTCCTGTAGAAGGCATTATGGAAGGATCAAAGACGTCCAAGTCAATAGTTACATAAACATGGGAAGATAACAGCTCAACGACATTATCAATCCAATCATCTCTAAACACGATATCTCGTGCAAAAAAGACCCGTGATGTATCCAATTTCTCATATTCTTCCCTGCCCAGAGATCGTATGCCTACTTGCACTGCTGGACAAATTTCCTTTACTCGGGCCATTACACAGGCATGGTTAAAAGGTGAGCCGTTGTAAGATTCCTTAAGATCGGCATGTGCATCAAGCTGTAAAACGCTAAGATCTGAAAAATATTCCTTGATCCCCTGGACAGCACCTGGGGTTATTGAATGATTGCCCCCCAGCATAACAGGGAACTTGCCATCTTTTATAAAGGAGGAAAAATTTTTTCTGATAATTCGAGCCAGTTCCTCAGGAGATTTTGGAAGAAGGGGCAATTGAAAGGTATGTATTCCATACAAATGAACCTCTATATCTGTCTTAATATCATATAACTCTACATGCGCTGAGGCCTCAAGTATGGCCTCTGGACCTAAATTTGCCCCTTTTTGCCATGTAGCTGTATAATCATATGGAACAGGGAATACTATGATTTTTGCAGATTTATAATCTGTCTGGTGCGCGTCTTTTCCACAAAAGGGAATATCATTCACGGTGTGGCCTGAGCTAAACGAAGGTTTCTTAAAAAACCTGCCCCCCTTTCAATCATGTAAACCTTTGGTCTCTTTGAGATAAATGACTTTATAATTATATCTCTGGCCATATCGGTATTAAATTGTTTACATGAGAAGAGATCTACAAAAGCATACCCTTTTTCTACAAAAGTGTGTATTGATAGATGGCTTTCAGCTATAACGACAAATCCAGTTATACCCTTGTCTTCAGGAACGATACCTATATAAGGAAATACATAGGGCTGGGTGATTTTTACCATCCCTATCTTATCAGGAAGGGTGCTGAGAAACTTAAAAATAAAATCAAGATCATTGATCCTTCCTTGATCACACTCAGATAAATCTAGCATCAGGTGGGGGCCAAAATAGGATTTCTTTTTCATAGCACATAAACCCTCCCTCTTAAAAATAAATAAAATATCGCGACAATAATACACAAAACTATATTTCTCTCAACAATTTTTTTTAATTTTCCTCTCATCCATATCGATTCTAAGGTAAAAAAAAGAAGGCCACCCTATTCAAAATGAAAAAAGCTCCCTCCTTATTGTTTTATCGCGCTATATTTGTTATTAGATTGAAATAAATGTAGATATATTTCTTTACTACCCTTATATTACGAGAGTCATAATGAAAAGCATAAAAAGCCAGACATCATTAATTATACTGATTATATTGTTTTCCTTATCTTTGCCTGTCAAAGCTGATAATGACCGGCTGAACATTGAGAGTTTTTCCAAGGGCGTTGACGAAAAAGGTATCCCCATTGACTGGGAGCTTAAAGAAAAAGAGGGAACCCCCATAATTCAATTGGAAAAGGAAGAAGGTATAAATGTCTTACATCTTACAAGTGAGAAGAGTTCCTTTGGGGTAGCAAAAAAGATAGATATAGATATCAAAGAATATCCTTATCTTAATTTTAGATGGAAGGTAATAGAGCTACCCAGAAATGGGGATTTCAGAAAAAAGGAAACTGATGATCAGGCTGCGCAAATCTATGTCGCCTTTGGCACATTCAAGCTAACCGCCAAAATAGTAGGCTATTTGTGGGAAAACAAGGCGCCTAAATTAATAACTGGCGTTAGTCCTGCCTGGAGCAAAACTCGCTTAATTGTTCTTGAAAGTGGGCCTGAAAAAATAGGGAAATGGGTATGTGAAAAAAGAAATATCTTAAATGATTATAAAGAGCTTTTTGAAAAAGAACCACCAAAAGCAAAACTCATATCTCTATATATCAACTCCCAGCATACAAAAAGCAGGGCCGAGAGCTATTTCGGAGAAATATATTTTTCAAAGAAATAGACACGCAATCTTTTAATTCACTCAATTATAGTTGCACCTAGGATTTTTTCCATCCTTTGTAAGGCAAAGGTATGGGCCTCCTGATCAAAATCAGCAACACCCCTGCGGAAAATAAATGTAGGATAATCCCTGTTTCTTAAGTCTGCCACAGTTTCCATGACACAAATAGATGTACAAACACCAGCAAGGTAGGCATGCTCTACCTTCTCAGAGGTAAGAACTTCATCTAAGTTTGTACCATAAAATCCACTATACCGTGTCTTTGTTATAAAATATTCCCCTGGCATCAATGTAAGCTCATCAATCAATTCCGCTCCCTCAGTATTAATAATACAGTGAGGGGGGAAAAGAGTGAACTCTTTGTCATCCTTATCATGACAATCACCCAGAAAGATAACAGTGGCCCCTTCATTTCTCATATGTTCTAAAGTGTCGGCAATAAATGGAATTATCTCCCTGCATTCATTACCGCAAAACAGTGCGCCCTTTTCATCCATAAAATCCTTTAGCATATCAACGACAATGAATCCTTTTTTACTCATCAATCTCCTTCTTTCATATTTCAATAAAAGAATTTATTCATCGAGCCATATAATAAATCAGTTCGGTTAAGATCAGGAAATTTCTTGACAAGAGTAGAAAAAAAATCGTAGGTAATTTTATATGATATCATTTATTTATAATCAACCTTTATTAAGGAGGGGACAATTGAAATCTAAGGCTCTTTATATTGGCATTGCTTTGTTTTTTACTCTTTTTTTAGGCCTGTCTCCATCGATATCAGCAGGAAAAAACCTAACGCATACAGTCAAAAAGGGGGATACTCTTTGGTCAATCTGTGAAAAATACTATGGTGATCCGTATCTCTGGCCTGAATTATGGGAAATGAATCAATTCGTTACTAACCCTCATTGGATTAGCCCTGGCGATATCATAAAGCTTTTTGAGTATAAAGAAATAAAATTATCGCCTGTGAAAAAGGTTGTTAAGCAAAAAAAACAGCCTGTGACAATAAGAAAATTAATGGGAGTAGATATTTCAAGCTTTACCAATGTGAACGCCCTCGGCCTTCTTCTGCATGAAATGATTGTGCCATGGGGTAAAATATTTGACTTTAAGACCGAAAAGATACTGCTTAGTGAAGGTGATACAGTATATGTAAAAATATATAAAGAAAACATCAAGCCCGGAGACAAATTTACCATCTACAGTATCTCAGATCCTATTAACCATCCCTTGACCAGGCAACCATTTGGATATATCTATTCCTTTAAAGGAATTCTGGAGATGGGAAAAGCTCAGAAAGGTTACCATATTGCGAAAATAAGTGAATCATTCAAAACTATTTACAAAAATGATCTCCTTATACCCTATCATCCGGTTTCCTCTTGCATACTTCCAATTCCATATCAGAATGATATTTCTCCCCACATTGTGGCAGCAAAAGACAAATTAGAACTCCTCGGTCAGTATTCTGTGGTGCATATTGATGCTGGTTCTAAAAAAAATATTCAGACAGGTAATATCTTTGAGGCTATACAAGAAAGAGAATCTACTTCTGAACCACTAACAAAAGAGACAGTTGCACTACCCCCCACTATTCTTGGAAAAATACTCATCCTGAAAACCACTGAAAATACCTCCACAGGGGTAGTATTTTGGGCATCAAAAAACTTCACAAATGGCGTTACCGTTAGACCTACGAGTTGGCACAAGCAACCAAAAAAATTCGCTAATTTACCAAGTTGCCCTATTGATTAGCTGTTCTCTAAACTAAGAAAATGATTTCATAGAAATTGGCCTGAGCCTCTATCTTTTCTTGCTCTGGTTGAGAAAAAATTCTTTCGTATTATATTTTTTCTACCTGCCTTCAAACGCTAAGAGTTCCTTCAAACAATCTTTGCATATTATTGGATAGATTTTTTCTATTTATATTTTGTAGAGCCTTCAAAACTGAGATCGCGCGATCATAAACACATGCTCTTCTATTTTTTTTTTTAGAAAAACCTGTAATTTTAAAGAATTATAGATTACTTATGCTGATTTAAGCATCAACAGTTTTTTCCGTGCCTGATAAAGAAGGGCATCCTGTCAATGTGGAATTAAGGAGCAGTCACCGTACATACTATCAGCAGGGCAGTGATAAGGGATGATTTTAGATAAAAGGTAAGTTTTTCCAGAAATCTTCGTTATCTTTTTGCCAGTCAGGGCCAAACTTTTCTTCCCAGTAAGAGGTGCTTAATCTAACTAACCAACGCCACCAGAAGTTTTTACCCGCTTCTTTGGCTTCTAATATATCATTCAGAAAAATTGTGATGTTGGCCATTTCATCTTTGGGTACATAGGAGGCTGCCCCTTCTTTATACGATTTTACGATATTATCAGGGCTAAGGGCATGTGCAGTAAGTATAACAGCAATTACCTTCCTCTTGTTTGCAATTTCCAATAATTTATAGCCATCAACTCCCATAATATCCAATATAGCCATATCAAAATACTGGGTTTCGAGCAGTTTTTTGGCTTCTTCGAAGTCAGATGCTTTCATAACCTCGCACATAGGCAGCAATTCATTCAATGTTTCTAATACATCAGGCTCATCATCAACGATAAGAATACTTTTGCCTTTCAATAAATCTTCACGTTCCATTATCAACTCTCCTTATGTGAGTAATTTTTTTAGGTTAAGTCGCTTTGTGTAAAAAAGAGTATAAGGAAGCATATCATTGTGTGTCAAGCGCAAACAGCGAAATCGGTATTATAGGCACATGATGGAATTATTCTTTCTGAACTGACAAAAATTCATTACCAGTAAGCAAAAAGCTAATTATGTGAGGAATAAAGGTTGGCGCTGGAAATTCAGGCCAACTTCTAAATTTGAATTATATCAGAGCTTGCGCACCCTTTTAATATTTTTTGGATAATAGTAAAGGGTTTGCCCTCTATTCATTTGACCTCCTCTACACTCTGACTCTCCACCACCTCCCGTATTGCCTTTGATATCTCTCCTAACGTAAACGGCTTCTGGAGAAACCCATTACACCCTCTTTTGAGGATCTCAGTTGCCTGACCATCGATACTATAGCCACTGGAGAGCAGAACCTTGATGGTGGGATGTATCTCCTTCATTCTGTCATAGGTCTCTCCTCCTCCCATCCCTGGCATGATCATATCAAGGATGACCAGGGCAGGGGGAGATGAGGGAAGGGTGGTGCGCAGTGTTGCAATGGCCTCTTTTCCCCCATGTGCGATGAGGACGGTATAGCCTAAGGAGGTAAGTAACGCCTCACCCACATCAAGGATGATCTCTTCATCATCCACAAGAAGGATGGTTTCTTTTCCCTTGACGATAACACCTGGCTTTTGTATCTCTTCACCTGCCTTCTCTTTCGATGCAGGCAGATACAAAAAGAAGGTTGTGCCCTTTCCTTTGTGTGATTCTACATCAATATAACCACCATGAGCCTTCATAATACCATAGACAGAGGCCAGACCAAGACCGGTGCCTCTGGCAAGTCCCTTGGTGGTAAAGAAGGGATCAAAGATCTTTGCTTGTGTGTGTTTATCCATGCCGATGCCCGTGTCTTTGATGGTGAGAAGGATATAGTGGCCTGGCTTTATTGTGTAGGGTTTTCCTATTATCTCTGTGTGGGTGATATTCCGTGTGGTGATACAAAGCTCTCCTCCTCCACCCATTGCCTCTGCGGCATTGACATAGATATTTAATACCGCCTGCTCAATCTGGCCACGGTCTGCCTTGACACCAGCGAGGGTGGTGTCAAGGTCGTGATGGAGGGTGATGTCTTTTCGTGTCATGGCAAAGGTCGCAGAGGTCTCGTGAATGATGTGATTGATACTGATTGGTGTTACCTCATAGCTTCCTCCCCGTGCATAACCAAGAAGCTGGCTGGTGAGTTTTGAGCCGCTCTGAACTGATTTTTCAATGGTGGTGAGTCGTTCATAGTGGGGATGAGTGGTATCGGTATCTAAGAGCATCAAGGAGGTATTTCCCTGGATACTCATCAGGAGGTTATTAAAGTTATGGGCAATGCCTCCTGCCAGGGTACCAATGGCTTCCATTTTTTGTGCCTGGAGGAGTTGGGATTCGAGGTTTTGTTGTTCGGTGATGTCATCACAAATAACAAATTGATCACCTCCCTCCATTGTAACTGCCCTAAATTGTATTACTTTTTTTGAGCCGTCTTTACATGTTATGTTAAAGGTTCTTGGTCTGTGCTCGCCACCTTTTGACTCATTAAGATCACTCATCCAGGCTGAAATAACCTTATCCCTATATTCTTTATCAGGGTATGCCTTCTTAAACCATACTCGCCCAGTAGGAATATCCTTTAGGGTATAGCCAAACATCTCGATGAACTTAGGGTTGATATATTTGTAATAGCCATCTTTATCAATTAGAAATACCCCCAGTGGAGATTCTTCTACCAGGACTCTAAATCTCTCTTCGCTTTCTTTGAGAGCCTCTTCTGCCTGCTTGCGGTCGGTCAGTTCTTGATGAACTGCCTCGTACAGGCGCGCATTCTCGATCGCCACAGCAACATAATCGGCCAGTGTCTCCATTAACATCACCTCGGTCTCGTCGAAGGCATCGAATTCGTCACTCTGTATGTCGAGCACTCCAATGACCTTCTGCCCACTCTTGATAGGTATAGCGAGTTCCGAGTTTGTCTCCTCCTTTGCCTTATGTACGTAATGAGGGTGCTTGCTGACATCGCCACTGAGCTGAGTTTTTCCGCTGGCTGCCGCATACCCTATCATACCTTCCCCGATGGCAAGCCAGAGACCCTTTGGAAAGATATCGCTGTAGCCGCCTGCGATGGACTGCATAGTCAGGTGCTCGGTCTCCTCGTCTACAAGCAGCAGCATCACGCCATAGTAACCAAATGCATCATGAACCGCAGTCACGATTTCGGACAACAGTGCCTCCAGTTCCAACTTACTGATCATGCGTTGACCTACTCCATAGATCAGCTCAAGCTGAGCCGCTCGCCGCTGCGCCTCCTGCTCTGCCTGCTTACGGGAGGTGATGTCAATGGATGTTATTATTGCCCCCTCTGTAAAAGGAGATATGTTTATATTCCACACTTTGTCGTCATATTCTAGTTCAGTAAATTCCTTTGACTTGCCTGACTTAATACAGTCCATCAATTCTGCACGCATATTTATTTTATGCTTTCCAGCATAATCTTCTGTGTAAATCCTATCTCCTACATCAGGTAATCTACCACCAGATCTCTGCTTTGCTGTATTTTCTTTTGCTTTATTGAATCCAGTCACTCTACCTTCAACATCCACTGTTATAGTTTCGATAGGATTATTCATAAATAATGTACGGTAGAGATCCTCGCTTTCCTGCAGTTCTGCTGTGCGTTCTTTTACAAGTTCCTCAAGATGATCGCGGGATCTCCGTAGTGCGTTCTCTGTCTCTTTAAGCTTAGTTACGGTTTTTGTGAGTTCGGCATTTTTTAGTGATAATTTGAGTCGAGCCCTTTCTCTTAGAGTTTCAAATAAATAAGAGTATCCAAAGACGACCAAGAAGGACACCATGAACCGTATTTTAAAATCTATGGTATACGTAATAAAAAATGGTGAGATATTATCAATAGATAAAAATAAAATAGAGGGAAGTAGCAATAGTAATGTTGTAATTGACCCTCTTTTAGGACCAAGAAGAAATAGGGTAAACAATGGAAAAGTAAAATACCATAGATATCCTGTATTATTGACTCCTCCAGTCACAAGAGCATAGAAAAAATAAGCAGCAACGATAGAAATGCCACAATAAATAGCATACATATAATTTCCACTTTTTCTTAAATGGAACTGATTGAAAATCAATACTGCCGCCACAATAAGAACGAAAAATCCGATCGTGAAACTTCCTTTCATCACATCAACAATACCAAGTGGTATTAGAATTATCAGGGCAATAATAGTCATGATATTAATCATTATTACTTTGCGCATAATTTCAATGTCGTAGTCTTCATACATGCCACTCGTAAAAATATTATTCATTAGTTGCTTAAACTGACTTTCGCTTGTTTTCATTTTGTTCCTCTACAATATATAGGTATAGTTAGACTGTTTTTTATAAA
>Ga0307419_10001557_pt1 | contig 11784 bp, 11 predicted proteins | sample SalMarWE160230MG_2_FD_202512 | JGI IMG/M metagenome (GOLD analysis project Ga0307419, IMG submission 202512) | Salt marsh sediment microbial communities from the Plum Island Ecosystem LTER, Massachusetts, United States - WE1602-30 | ecosystem: Environmental > Aquatic > Marine > Intertidal zone... | reverse complement strand
AAGGCAAAAGGCCCGATCTGGACAGTTTCTATGGAAAATATAAGTTAAGGGGCTCAATAATATCTGCTGTTGACCTGATAAGAGGGATCGGTGTTTTGGCCGGACTTGAACCGGTCACAGTTGAAGGCGCCACCGGGACTATTGACACTAATTTCAGCGGCAAAGCTGATGCTGCAATAAATCAGCTTATAGCAGGAAAGGATTTTGTATTTATACACCTGGAAGCTGCCGATGAATGCAGCCATCAGGGAGATGTGGAAAATAAAGTCAGGGCAATAGAGATAATAGACAGGAAAGTTATAAAAGCAATAAAAAGAGAAATGGATAAAGAAGAGCTTGACTATAAGATGATGATACTCCCCGATCATTATACTCCCATAAGGAAAAAGACGCACAGTTCGGAGCCTGTGCCGTTTCTTATCTATGACAGCACCAGGCTAGTAAACGGTAAGAATAAAAAATTTGATGAGTTTAGGGCCATGAAGACCGGACTTCATTTTGAGAAAGGATACAAGTTGATAGATTATTTCTTCGGGGAAGAGGTATAGGCAATATAGTGTATTAATATTAAAGTTTATGGTTCGAGTCCCTTTGGGGCTAATATAATCTCCATCTTCTATTAAATAATAGGTACTATTGATTATTGTTCCCTTTTTTAATCCAGGGCATCATTACCATCGATAATCCAATAAAAGAGGCTGAAATAAGAATAGATATTAAGATTAATTGATTTTTGTTTTTACTATTGATCAATATTTCATTCTGCATAATCAAATAATCATTATGCTTTGCCAGTTCATAGTTTTGATTTACTAAATCGTTGTTTTCCATGATAATTATCGATTGCTTATCCATAATATTCCATAAAGCTACCACAGTCTGCTTAGGGGCAGAATCAGCATTTTCTTCATTCAATTCAAACCTCAAATCAGAATCTTCTAATAATGTAATATAGTTTTGACTTGATTGTAAATCATATAGATTAATCCTAAATTCAGATTCTTCTTCGTTAAATTCATCTACTGACACTAAGGTAATCCCAATTATGGGTACTATTATTATTAGACACCCTAAAATTATTGATACTATTAGTTGTGTTGTTCTTTTCACTATACATATCCTCCTTTATTTATATTATTACAACTTGATACCATCATCATTTCTCATTATTATATTGCCACAATTGCATCTCGTAATCACCTGGCCAATCACTTTTTGCTTTATTTAAAGCCGCTTCATTATAATCATTTGTATTGGGGAGATTAAGTATTTCGTGATAGGCATCCAGTTGATTTTCATACTGGAATAATTGCATCTCATAATCACCAGACCAGTCTTTCTGAGCGTCCGTTAAAATACCTTCGTGGTAATCTGAAGTATTGGGTAAGTTTAAGATTTCGTGATAGGCATCCAGTTGATTTTCATACTGGAATAATTGCATCTCATAATCACCAGACCAGTCTTTCTGAGCGTCCGTTAAAATACCTTCGTGGTAATCTGAAGTATTGGGTAATTTTAAGATTTCGTGATAGGCATCTACTTGATTATTATATTGAAATTCTTGCATATCTTTATCATTTGGCCAATCCTTCTTAGCGTGTTCCATTATTTGGTTTAATACTGCTTCTTCATCGCTTTCTTTCTCAGTAGCTACTTCTTCGGTTTTACTTTCCTCCTCTTGCACAAAATCATTTTCGTCTATAACTTCTTCTTCTATAGCTATTTTTACCCACTCATCAAAGGATAGTTCATAGTCTCTTATTCTTTGTACAGTATCAGTAGAAGAATAACTGTTATAGCTTAAACCAGTACTATCAGTCGCAGTAACATAGAAATCATTATCCATTTCAGTCCCTGAGAAAAAAAATATTATATCAAATAATTCTCTTATTATTTCACCCTGGGAACTGCACTTAGTATTATATGCTATTGTAATTGGAGCATTTTCGGAATTATATTCAAATTTAGTTAACACACCACCAAAATAACTTTCTATTATATCATTCTTGATTAACTCTCTGATGGCATCTGACTTTTCTTCCCAACTTGAAAAGTATTCTTCTTCAGATTCACTTTCTTTTGTGTTATCTAATTCCTCATCTTCTTGCATTTCATCTGTCTCTATTCCTTGTTCTGTACTCTCTTCTGTCTCTTTTATATCTGATTTCTCCCCAGACCCACTTGTGCAATTGGTGAACAATAGAAATGTAGTAAAAATGATTATAAATATAAACACATAAAAGATTTTATCTTTTTTCATAATATCTCCTAATGGTATATTTATTAGATACTATTATAACTTAAATTGACTCCATTATTTAGGGAATTCTAAAGATTAATAACACTTACCTATTTACCATATATATATTTTGAATAATCAGAGGGATAGATATTACCTTAGGTGATATATAAAACCATAAATATAGAACATTTTACCCATAGCTACTTAAAATCTTCAGGGAATATTGCAGAATTTATGCATATTTCAACTTATATATAGATATTAAATCCTTTATGATCTGGTTCCAACTAAATTTTATATGGGCTATAAAAAATTGTAGTAATTAAATGATTATCTCTTTTGGAATTTTAGAATTATAATTAGATAGTAGAATAATTAGGTAGTAGAATTATAATGAGAAAAAGGAATTTAAAATGGCTAAGAGTAAAAAAACTAGAAAGATTCACAGAAGTGCTGTAAATGGAAAGTTTGTGAAAAAGAGTTATGCAGAAAAACATCCTAAAACTACTGTAAAGGAAACAATAAAAACTACAAAAAAAAGTAAATAAGAATAATATCTCTATCTAATAATTATAATGACAATATTCAGTATTTAAATATTTTCAGAATAGTTAACAATTCCTTGAGTATTTGGTTCGAAATTTTAATACTTGGGGCTACCACTTTAATACATTATTAAATACATTATTTTAGTAAAATATCAATATACTAATTATGTTCGAATCTTGATTACCCCAGCAAGATATATTTAGATAAAGTTAATACTATATACCTTTTCGAATTTAGCTCCAACTAATATCAATAGATAAAAAACCACAATGTTAAATATTTTTATTCTGCAAGCGTATATAAATATCCTCATTAGAACTGATAATAAAAGTTCTAACTTTGTCCACTGCCCCAAGCAAGGAGAGTATAGATATTGATATTTTTTCTTTTAAACGAAATAGGACTATAATATTGATTAATGCAATTAATTTTACGAGTGAGATAATAATGATAATCGGAAATAACAATCCAAAGTTTAGCAATGATATCTGGTGGAAAATCTTTAATTCAATAAATGATGCTATCTCAATAACTTCCAAAGAAGGAAACATACTTTTCTGTAATAAGGCTATGGGAAAACTGGTAGGCAGGCCGATCCAAGCAATAATTGATGAAAACTATGAATCGTTATTTGAAAAGTTTTCTTATCTTGAAGAGTCATACCCTCAGATATCTTCATTATCTTCAAGGAGGAGAGAGACTAGAATTTTAAAGAATGGTAGAATATGGATAAATTGTATAATAGATCCCATAGTTGATAAAGAGAGCGGGATAACAAATCTAATACATATAATAACAGATATAACTGACTTAAAAGAAATTATCTCATTGATTTTAAATGCTGGCAAAATTGAACAGGGACAGCATCTTTGTGCTTTTTACAATAGTCAGATTAGCCAGTTTTCTTGTGTAGTTCCATATATAATTGCCGGTCTTAGAGAAAATGAAAAATGTTTTTATATTCTGGATGAAAATACTGAAAATGATTTAATAAAGGCTTTTAACGATTTTGATTTTGATATATCCAGTTACATAAAATCAAAACAATTTGTTTTTTATACAAAAAAGGAAACATATCTAAAAGATGGTTCTTTTGAATCTAAAAAAATGATTGACCTCATAAAGGCTACTGAAATTAAAAGCTTAAAAGATGGTTATTCTGGAGTCAGGATTACAGGTGAGATGACCTGGGCATTATCAGGCCCTGATGTGGACGAAAAATTGTTTGAATATGAAAACCTTCTAAATACTTATTTTGCACAAAGTAAATGTTCTGCAATATGCCAATATAATGAAAAAAGGTTTATTGAAAAATTTCTAATTGATGCTACCGTAGCTCACCCAAAGGTAATTTTAAATGGTTTAATTTATAAAAATAATTATTATTTATCTCTTGAGAAACTTATTAAAGGAGCCAGGAACAACCTTAATAAAATAAATTTCAGTACTATTAAGAAGGAAATTACTAAAACAATATTTACTTGATTCAATTTAAATACCTTTAATTCCTAGTTCGAATTTAGACTAATTAGGCCTACCAAATTAATTAAAAAGTTCATTAATTTTAATAATTTGTTCTATAATCCGGTTCGAAATTTCAATACTTGGGGCTACCAATTTAATAATTATTATATGATATGTTTTATTAAAATTTTTAACAAATCTAATTTACTACAGGTTTTTTAATCCTTCTTCAACACCTATTTTGAATAATTGTTTGAAAACATCCGGATTCAGAGAGAATACAATAGCAAAACATGTAATGAAAATAATTGCAGCTAACCATTTTGTATATTTGCCACGTGTTCTGATAAATAATATTATTGACAATATTGCCATAATAGCAGGACCAAATATTTTTATATCGCCAAGTGGAACAGTATAACCTGCAATTTCTTTTGTTGATTCACTAAAGAATTTACCCAGATCAAAGCTAACACTAAATGCAATAAGTACTATTTCCAGTACTATGACAATAAGCAAAACCCATGAAGCCCATCGTGTGGATTCTCCTTCTGTTCTATAGACTTCATATATTACTGTAGGTAGTAAACAGGCCGCAATCATTATTGGTTTTACAAATACTATTCCAAGGACTATCCCAATTAATGCCAATACTGTCATAATCGAACAAATTAAAGTTGCATGCTTGGTAGGTTTTGCCATTTAATCTCCTTTTTATTTTATTACTTATTAGTTAAATTAGGTATATTATGACATTTTTAATAAAAAAAACTATAAGAAAGAAAGTTACTTGATATTACTTATATAATTAGATTTTAATAACTTTTTTATTATAAATCTACTTCAGAGAATTTGATAAAAATCCTTTAATTTTCTTAATTCCTTAATAAATTGGTTCGAAATTATGTAACTTGGGGCTCGCTAAATCGGTCTTTATTGTCTTTTAAAAATATATATTGCCCAACCAAGAGTATCCCTACCGTACATTAGATACTCCATTTTTGACTTCTTTATTTTGTTTAATAATTCAGAATTATCCGTGTCATTAGGATTGGCGGTCGCATAATCGTATGCTGACCACCATTGCAGAGTTTCATAATGATCCCAATCATCATGGCTACTTACAAGAGTGTATATACAGGTTAATCCTTCTTTTTCACCAATATCTATATTTTTAAAATGAGAATTAAATTCCTCTTTCTTCATTCCACTTATTTTAAGATATTCATCATCTGGTTCTTTTAACCAGTAAGGCTCTCCAATAAAAATCAGCCCACCTGGTTTTGTAACCTTCTTCAATGCATTTATTGTTCCTGTAAAACCATTATAAATAAAGCTGGCACCAATACACATAGTTAGATCAAATAATTCATTTCTTTTAGGTCTATATTTTGAGCCATCCATTTCTAAGAATTTAATATCAGAGTTAGAAACTCTTTTATTTTTCTTCTCTTCGCAATCTTTCACAAAATAAGGTGAAATATCTACTCCGATACCAGAAATATTGAATAATTCAGTTAACCTGATTAAAGGCTCTCCTTTACCACAAGCAATATCTAAGACCTTGGAATTTGGCTTTAGGTCTAATAATAAAAATAACCCATCAAGTTTATCTTTACTCATAGGATTACAGAGTAGGTGTTTCTTATGGGTAATATCATAATATTTCCAAATATCCATTTGCTTACCTCCAAATGATTTTAAATTAAGATATTGATTTTAGCAAAATTGTTGGGCAAATAAAAATGTTCTGAATTGTATTATTTAGAGTAAAACTCAATTAAGGTATAGAAATATCCCTTTCTAAATTTAAAATTCTGGCTCTAACTTTGCCTATCGTCCTTATATAATTCATTAAGGTTTGTTAATTCTGTCAAAATATGGTTCGAAATTTCGCAACCCGGGGCAGCCAAAATTATTAATCAAAATAAGTAATTTGAAGCAAAACATCACTAATGCTAATTGTAAATCCATCTGCAACAATGCCCCAATCTGTTGCTACATCTAGGCTAAGCCTTACCTGAAAATAGTTACTACTTGAGTCCAGTACATTTTGAAGCTCGGTTATGAGTGTGGTATTAGATATTGCATAAGAGGTGGAGGATAAGGGAATCCTAATCAAGCTTGTACCATCCGGTGGAAAATCGTCTGCGTCTAAGACGGTTCCATAATTACAAGCCTTGACATATATACCAGAGGCAAATGACTCGGGGGCGCCACCCTTTGTCAGGTTTATAAAATGTATTTCTGCATTTTGGACTTCTTTTCCGTGTAGTTCACTTATATTAAAACTTAAAAATCCTCTTGCTTGTATTGCTGAATCGGTATCACCAACAAATATTCTCATGAAATGTTCACTGGCTGATTGAACATGTCCAGTTGCATATAATGTTCCTGATAAATTCTCATTGGGGTAGATATCTGCTTCATTGATAAGTAATTCAGCTTCTTCTACTGTCTCTCTGTCTTCTCCGGCAACTTCTCCCTCTTCTTCTTCTTCAGCTACTTCTTCTCCGGCCTCATCTCCGGCTTCTTCTTCTCCGGCCTCATCTCCGGCTTCTTCTTCTCCGGCCTCCTCTTCTTCAGTACCTGCTCCGGATTCCTCTTCTGTTATTTCTTCTCCTTCGGCTACTTCTTCACCAAACGGCCCATCAAGAGTAATAGTGACAGAAGCAGTACCGGCTAGATTTTCAGCAGTAGCAGTAAGATCATAGGAATCTCCAATATCTACTCCAACCTCGACCCTGTTGGTACCAATCAGGCTGACATTATCATCTTCACTGAATTTAACTTCCGGATCAGGTGTACCTGTTGCAATAGCTTCTACTCTGTAGTAATAAATATTATCAGACTCTGAGTAATCAGGACCGTCATATACTTCCAGTACTATGGTGGGAGCTTCCTTAGGGCCTAAACATTGAGCAGATATTCCTACTAGAGAAATGACAGTAATAATTGAAAGGACTATAAAAAACTTTTTCTTTTGCATGATAACCTCGTTTATTAATGCTAATAAAATAAGTTTTATAAAATATTATACATTATTAATAAATTTAATTGCACTTCTTATGTTTGGAGTTATAGCAACACAACCATATACATCGGCTAGTTCAGTTAGCTTGTTAAATAAGCTTAAACCTATATATTGTATTTAGGTCATTTACTATCTGGTTCTAACTAAGATTTATATAGGCTGCCTTAATAAGATTTATGTCATATTATATATTAATTCTCTAATAGTCTACTTCATAATTATTATCGTTTCTTGATTATATAATATACACAATTAGACATTTACATAATTATTTGGAGGCGGCACCCGGATTCGAACCGGGGATAAAGGTTTTGCAGACCTCTGCCTTACCACTTGGCTATGCCGCCTTATTGGTAACAAGAAGATATTATAGAATAATTCTTTTTAAAAGTTAAGATTGAGTATTTTTATTGACCTGATAAAAATCAAAAGGTTAAACTTAAGAATCAATCTTCTAAAATACGCCTTCTATCTTCTGACCGCAATTTGAACAGCAACCTTTTTTTATCTTACTGCCTGAAATCGAAAATCCTGTTCTTTCTATTAATAAATCACCGCATTTCGGACAATACGTGTTTTCATACTCACTTCCCGGTACGTTTCCTCCGTAAACGTATTTCAGTCCTGCAGCTTTGCCTATATCAATAGCGCTTTTTATCTGTCCGATCTCTGTAGGCGGTATTTTAGATTTATACTGAGGGTAATAGGCACTTATATGCCATGGTATACCTTTATCGATACCTGCTAAAAATTCTGCTGTTTGCTTCAATTCATTCTCCGAGTCATTGATCCCAGGTATGATAAGAGTAGTAACCTCGATCCATATACCAAGTTCCTTCATAAAAATAATATTATTTAAAACAGGCTTAAGTCTTCCCCCTATCTTGTTCTTATATGTTTCATCAGAAAAACTCTTTAGATCCACATTTGCTGCATCCAGGTATGGTTCTATCATCAGCAGGCATTCCCTGGACATAAACCCGTTTGTCACAAATACATTTTTTAATCCTTTTGAACTTGCCAGCTTTGCAGTATCATAAGCATATTCAAAAAAAATGGTAGGCTCAGTATACGTATAGGAAATACTCTTATCACCATTTGCCAGGGCAAGACTCACAATGTCTTTAGGCGGTATATCTCTTCCCTCTATTATATTATTGTCGCAGGGAGCCTGAGAAATACTGTAATTCTGGCAGAAGAAACATTTAAAATTACATCCGACCGTTGCTATTGACATAGAATATGAACCCGGCAAAAAATGAAAAAGAGGCTTTTTCTCTATGGGATCAGAATTTTCTGCAATTATTTTTCTGTATACCAGGGAATAAAGCATACCGTTAATATTGCTTCTAACACAGCATTTTCCCTTATCCTGATCCTCTATAATGCACCTATGGCTGCATAGATTACACTGTACCCGCCTATTATCGATCTTTTTATATAAATATGCCTCTTTCATCTTATTTCCTCTTTAAACCCATATTACAACCTTATTTAATAGTACTTCTAACACACTATTTTTCAAATACTTTTCTAAAGCAATTTTGATAAATCATTAAATTTTCACCGTCTTTTTAGATATACTTTCATTGTAAAATAATCTAACAATTAAAAGAGCGGGACAAAGTCTATAGGTATTCCATAGTAGAAAAAAACGTTTACTATATAAAAAACCATACTATAATACTATTAAAGAATTATTTTCAAAATCTATAATGGTTAACATTTGATATCTAACTAATTTTAATTATTTTTTATCCAAAGGATTAAAAATACTCATGGATGAAGACAAAGATCTATGGATATATTTTGTTGAACTACTTATAAAACAGGGCCAATACGACAAAGTTCTCAAAATCTGTGATGACGCTCTTAAAAAGAACAGAAAATTTAAGGAAGCGTGGTATTATTATGGCTTTATTCTCTACAAAAAGGGCAAATACGATGAATCAGAGTCAGCCTGTGCAGAAGCACTTAAGCTGGATGATAAATATGCCGATGCCTGTTTGTGCTTCGGTGCTGCGCTTTACAAACAAAAAAAATTACTTCAATCCGAAAGAGTCATCAGAAAACTTCTGATATTAGACGAAAAAAACAAAGACGCCTGGAAAATCCTCAGTATAATATTAAACAAACAGGGTAAATACGAAGAGTCTGAAGAAGCAAGTAAAAAAGCAATAAGATTGTAGACAGTATTCCAAAAGATTCTGCTTTATTAAAGTGCATTTCAAAATTATTTTTATAAAAACCTTTATCATTATTCTTTATTACACTGGTGTCGGAAGGGGGACTTGAACCCCCATGAACATAAATGTTCACAAGGCCCTCAACCTTGCGCGTCTACCAGTTCCGCCATTCCGACACTCTTAAAATATCAGTTAAACCTGAATTTTGATTTAAAAGTTTAATTTACCAGCTTTTTATTCTAAAAACATTAATTATTAATGTCAAACAACTACATTATCAGGTACCGGTGGTCAGATCTTTAGGTATTCTAATCCTCTACTGGCTTTAAACTTATTGCCAGTTGTTCCATCAGATCACCGGGCTGAATCAATAAGCCGATGTCTTCATCTTCTTCCAGATTTGTTATTAATTCCAGATCAAATGGGACATTGAGCAAATCAATCTCCTTTTCCCTGAGCATCCCGATGAGATTATTTATATCGGCATCAAATAAAAATATAATCCTTTCCACCTCAGGTGATTCTTCATGATAAAATTCATTTTTCTCCATTAGTAAATATTCTCCGCTTGAACTCTCTGATAGTTTATAACGTCCGCTTGCCATTACATCTTCAATATTGAAATCATATATATCTACATCTTCCAATACGCCTATCGGTAATACGATACCGAAAAGTTTTTCCCAATTTTCAAAATATTCTTTAAAAACAATATTAAACTCTTTTTCATTTATGACTTCTATTTCTTCTATCTTGGAATAATCTTCATCAATACCTGTGATGCCTTCATCTTGTAATATTGTGTCATATGTATATTCAACATCTTCTGAAGTTATGGCATCGCCGTTTTCCCAGAAAATATTATCTTTTAGCAAAACCCTGACTACCACACCTGCTTCACCAGAAGAATCAATACTGCTTTCTTCTACTAAAACCGGCTCATATTCACCCTTCTCATTTATCTCCCATAAACCCTCAATTAAAAGGTCCTTTATAAAATTTGGTTCAAATAAATCAAAAGGCCCGCAATCCTTTTCTTCACAGCCGATTATCATCTCACTTTCTTCCTCGGCTAGTCTCCAGCTATCAACATCATAAAAAACTCTATTATCTCTTATATCTACTTCTAATTTTTTTATTTTTTCTTTATTATATGCAATTGAATATAATCTGCTGTATAGGGGCAAGACTACCGCATCACCTGCGAGAACATCCTGAAATTGTTTAAGTAAATCTTTTTTTTCATCTTTATCTTTCTCTTCTGTTATTCTACTTAAAATCCTGTCAATATTAGAATTGCTGTACCAATAAAAATTCAAACAATTTTTATTCTCCTCTGTTTCATGACTGGGTAGTTTATTTGAATTAAACATGGAATTTAAATCATCTCCATAATAATTTTCTATTGACCATAAACCTAATTCATAATTCCCTTTTACGACATAATCAGGACACCACTCTTCCGGAGGTTTATTAAAAACCCAGACTTTTATTCCAATCTTATCCAGATCCTCTTTGATCATTTCTTCTATTATCTGATATTTACTGTTATTATTTCTGGAACCTATTGTTATATATAAAGGATTATCAGTGCTAAATCCTGCACTGCTAAGATAATCTTTTGCCTTATTTATGTCATAATCATATTCAGACCATGACGGGTAATAGAAATACGAATTCTCTGAAAATAAACTGTTAAGCACCTTATTGTATTTACCAAATAATTCACTTACGATTTCCTCTCTGTTTATGGCATAGAATATGGCTTTCCTTATATTAATATCACTCAAGGGTTTTTTATTTTCCTGCTTTTCTTTTAGTTCAAGAAAGAACTCCCCGCTTCCGATATACACTTCTTCATCAATGCTTTCTTCGCTCTCAATTTCATCTGTATTATTTAGCGACTCAAAAAGCTCCAAGTCCCCATACTCGCATGAGACTGCCAAAACACTAAAACATGCAATCATGCATAAAACAAATACTGCTATTTTAATTCTTGATTTACCCATTTTTGATTTAAAATTGAGCTGATTTGCAAACCAGACATCAGCTTATAAAATAATGAATAGGGTTATAGTTGTAGCCGTAAAAACAATACTAAGTATGATTGTCAGCCTATCAAGATTTTTCTCTACAATTCCTGCACCATCAAAGGTCTCTACCATCCCTGCAAATAGACCAGAAACACCGCCGCCTCTTCCGGCATGCAGAAGTATTAATAATATCAACCCTAAGCTTGCAGCTATATGTACAGCAAATAAAATATTTAAAAAAACCGAACCCATATTTATACTTCCTTAAAATAATAG
>Ga0307419_10001555_pt1 | contig 11787 bp, 9 predicted proteins | sample SalMarWE160230MG_2_FD_202512 | JGI IMG/M metagenome (GOLD analysis project Ga0307419, IMG submission 202512) | Salt marsh sediment microbial communities from the Plum Island Ecosystem LTER, Massachusetts, United States - WE1602-30 | ecosystem: Environmental > Aquatic > Marine > Intertidal zone >... | reverse complement strand
TGAGCCGCAATGGTGTCGCAATATTTCCTGTCAGGTAATAAAAGAGAACGACAAAGTCACTGAAATTAAGATTTTTAAAAAAGACTGTGTGGAAAGGATTACGGTAAAACCGGAGTTGCTCAGCTTCGAGATTTATGAAACCGGGACAAAAAAACTCATCATTAAGGGTCCATAAAAGCCGTAAATAAAAACTCTTTATTATTCTGCCCCTGGAATAACGCAAAAATTTTCTACCGGTCGAAATTAGCAGTACGGAATAAGTTTATTGACTATTCCAGCCAAAAAGAGATAAATTTCCATACCAAAATTAAAGGAATGTTTTTAACTTTCAATTTCTGTTTGATAAAAGCAAAAATATACTGATCAAGATTCTTTCAGCAGGTAATTCACCAGAATGCTTGATTCCAGAGGAGGTATAAATATCAAAGCAGTAAAAAGCCGGGTCTGTTATGTTATTTTATTCCTGTTAGTAATTTCTCCCGCTGTGATCTTTGCCTCGGATACAAACCAGGATACGACCTTTACTTTTCACCAGTTCACAAACTCGGTAAAAACGGATTATAATAATTTCTATTCCACAAATCGACTGATCCGAATGTCATTTGTTTTTGCCGGTGGGGCGCTGGTGGCCAATACTGCTCTGGATCAGAATATTCAGAACTGGTATCAGGAGCATGTTCGTACTTCCAGAACAGAAGACATATCAAAAGCGGCAAAGTTTTTTGGTGAAGGGAAATATATGATTCCCCTCTCTTTTGCCTCGGCGGTGGTCGGTACATATTTTGTCAAAATTCCGGTTATCGGTAGCTGGGGAAGGTATACATTCCGGTCGTATCTGGTAGGAGGACCGGCCCTGGTGGTATTGCAGCGACTCACCGGGGGATCCCGTCCGGGTGAAAGGAAAGAAGATTCACGCTGGAATCCGTTGAAGGATGATAATGGTGTGAGTGGACATGCCTTTGTCGGCGCGGTTCCGTTTCTTGTTCTGGCTCATATGAGCGAACAGAAACCGCTGCTAAAATATCTCTTCTATACCGCATCATTTTCCCCCGCATTATCCCGAATAAACGATAATATGCACTATCCTTCCCAGGCAGCCTTGGGCTGGTATCTGGCCTGGGAAGCCACCGGCTCGGTCCGGGAAACCACCGGGAAGCAGAAAAATCTTTCCGTTGTACCCGTCATTGGAAACGATAGTTTTCTGGTGTATCTGCAACTCCGGTGGTAGTCTTATCAGACAAGCATAACAAAACAATTTTTTTAGACACAAAATATTATTATGCCATTTTGCCCGATTTCTGCACAACCAACTGATAAACATCTTATTTGTTTTTTTCTGCAACCATCCGAAGTAAATTTTGTAAAATCATCACTGTTAAATTTGAATTAGAAAATTAAATCTAATTGGAGAACGATTAGTGCTCAGAAATCACGGTGAACAAACCGCCATCGTCTGGAAGGACATCCGAATCAGCTATGACGCCCTCCTTAGACATATCCACTTTTATTCGACCTTGTTTAATAATACCGATACCAAAAAAGTGGCAATTTTTTCTGAAAACCGGCCGGAATGGACTTATACCTTTTATGCGGCCTGGAAAAACAAGGCAATAGCCGTGCCCATCGATTTTATGGCTCCGGCGGAAGATGTCGCCTATATTCTTAAAGACTGCCGGCCGGAAGTAGTTTTTTGCTCAGCTGAAACTTCAGAAACCATGAAACTGGTGGTGGAAAAACTGGATTATGATTTACAGGTCCACAATATTGACAAAATAAAATTTGAATCCGATTCCTATCCACCCGAGGAAATTATCCATCCGGAGGTTGATAAAACAGCAGTCATCATTTATACATCCGGTACCACCGGGAGCCCCAAAGGAGTGATGCTCTCTTTCGATAATTTGCTGGCCAATATTGAAGCGGTATCCCACGATATCCCCATTTTTACCGTCGACCGGCCAGTGATGGCCCTCTTGCCCATGCATCATATTTTCCCTCTGATGGGCACCATGATCGCACCGCTTTCCGTGGGAGCTACGGTTGCTTTTTCTCCCTCCATGATCTCTGAAGACATCATGGCAACGTTACAGAATAATGGCATCACTATCATCATTGGTGTGCCGCGGCTCTATTCGGCCATCCGCAAGGGGATTATGGATAAGATTAACAGCAGTATTCTCACCCGTTTAATTTTCAGAATGGCCAGCTTGATCAATTCCAGACGCTTTTCCAGAAAAATATTTGCTAAGGTTCATCAAAAGTTTGGCGGAAAGGTTGAATATATGGTTTGCGGCGGTGCCAAACTGGACGAAGATGTGGCCCGGGATTTTAAAACGCTGGGATTCGAAATGCTGGAAGGATTTGGGATGACCGAGGCCGCCCCCATGATTACCTTTACACGTCCGGGTCGCTGGAAAATCGGTTCTGCCGGCGAACCCATGCCCTGCCTGGAAGTTGCCACCAAAAATGGTGAGGTTATTGCCCGGGGTCGCAATATCATGCAGGGGTACTATAACCGTCCGGAAGAAACGGCTGCCGTACTTAAAGAAGATTGGCTGCACACAGGAGACCTGGGTTATATAGATGATAAGGGGTTTATTCACATTACCGGTCGTTCCAAAGAAATTATCGTGTTATCAAATGGGAAAAATATCAATCCAGAGGAGATTGAAAAGAAACTTCTGGAACTTTCGGATTGCATTGCTGAGGTCGGAGTCTACCCGAAAAACGATTCATTACAGGCAGCCATTTATCCTGACTTTAAAAAGTTACAAGAGAAAGAAATTTTGAACCTGGAAGCCTACTTCCGATGGGAAATCATTGATAAGTACAACACTAAATCCGCATCCCATAAAAAACTCAATAAATTTCTACTGTTGAAAGAAGAATTACCGAAAACCCGATTAGGGAAAATACAACGATTTAAATTAGCCGAATTTTCCGAAAATATGTCCGGCATTAATAAGCAAAATCAACCGGAACCGGAATTTGAAGAATATCAGGTTATCAAGAATTTCCTGCGGGAACAGGGAAAAGGAGAAATCTACCCAGACGATCATTTAGAAATTGATCTGGGTCTGGATTCGCTGGATAAAGTCAGTCTTCTCACCTTTTTACAGTCCACCTTTGGCATCGAAATCCGGGAAGATGTGCTGGTAAATCATCCCACCATTGAAAAACTTTCCCAATTCATGAAAGAGAAAAAGAATAAACTATCAGTGGAAGCAGTGAAATGGGCAGAAATTTTTAAAGAAAAAGTAGAACTCAAGCTGCCCAATAGCTGGCCCACCCAAAATCTGTTTAAAAATCTATCCAAATGGTTTCTCAAGATTTACTTCCGGTTAAAGAGCGAGGGAAATGAAAATTTACCGGAAGGACCATTTATCCTGGCACCAAACCACCAAAGTTTTTTTGATGGCCTGTTCGTTTCCGCTTTTCTTAAAAACAAAGTTATGAAAAACACCTATTTTTATGCCAAAGAAAAACATGTCCGGAATCGCTGGATCAAAGCCCTGGCCAACCGGAATAATATTATCATCATGGATATTAACCGAGATCTTAAACAGTCCCTGCAGAAACTGGCAGAAGTTTTGAAACGTGGGAAAAACATTATCTTATTTCCCGAAGGAACTCGGACCCATACCGGCATGGTGGGTCAGCTAAAAAAATCATTCGCCATCTTAAGCACCGAGTTAAATGTCCCGGTGGTGCCGGTGACCATAAATGGCGCATTTGAAGCACTACCCCGGGGCAGCCTTATTCCCCGTCCCTGGAAAAAGATAAAGGTTAAATTTCACCAGCCGATTTTTCCGGAAGGTCATAGTTACGAATCACTGTTGGAGACAGTACACCAGAGGCTGGCAGGCGACTTTTTATAGGATGCTCATCGGAACGGAATAATGCTTTTGACTTATACAAATTGGACTAAAAGGTGAAGATTTAACCATCCATTCGGATTGATTATCGGATCCGGTAGTGTTATCTCCTTTGGCAGCAAAGTAATTTCTCTTCTCTTTTTTAACTTTTTTTCATAATATTTACTATATTAATACCGACTATTTAAAATCGGGAATAAAACAGGACTTCTGCAATGGAAAGAGAAATTATTGATCTGCGTGAATTAATGAAGATGATCAAGGAGAAGAAGGGGATGGATGCCACGCTGGCCATGGAATTCGATTGCAAAATAGAAGTGGACAGCATCGAACCACTGGTAAAAGTCATCAATTATGCGATCAACTATATCAATCAGCTGTCGGAACAACCAATGCAGATCTCGCTTTACGCGGGTAATAAAGTTCACACCCTGGTTTTCACTACCTTTACCGACCAATCCGAGTTTCCGCCACTCAGCGAAAACGCTTCTCAGGCGCTAGAACCTTTTCAGGCAAGCATCTCGTTTGACAGTGAGGCCGGTAAATTTGCCCAGATAAAATTGGCCTTTCCCCGGGCGGGTACCCAGGCAGACACAGAAGAAAATACCTGACCACAGTTAGCTTATCTTTTGGTTATCGTTTTTTCCAATCAAATTAGTTTTATAAAGATTCCCAGCTATTCCATTTAATCCAGGGGATATTTTCCCTTTTAACGGTCCAGAAGTACATCACCAGTAATCCCAAAGCGATAACCGGCAGCACCACAATTCCGGCTTCCGGGCCAAAAACACCTCCGGTTATCCATTTTGGTCCCGATAGGGAATGTTGAATAAGGCTCTCGATTTTCAGCCCGCTTACCTTAAATCCAAATATGGGTCCCTGAAAGAAATTCCAGCCGGCGTGCATCCCCATGGACAGCCAAAGCTGCCCGGTGCGCAGCCAGCCAAATATTCTCAGAAAACCAATCACAGCAATCAAGGTACCGGATAGCAGGGAGCTGTTAGGATTGGACATGTGTACCACACCATACAGAATGCAGGAGATAATAATCGCCCAGGTCATTCCGATACCTTCTTGCAGATTTTGCAACAGATAACCGCGAAAAGCCATCTCCTCGGTCAGGCCAACCACCACCCCTATTCCGATAAACCATACCAGAATACCCAAAACCGCTGGCATGCTGGTACCACTCCAGTGAATTGATTGTATTTCCAGCATTCCGGCAGCCATCAGAGTAATAAAAATAATTCCTACCATCAACCCGCTCAGGAAAAATCCAATGAGCAGATCCCATACGGTAAGCCGGTTAAACCTCAGTCCCAAAGATACAACCGACTTTTTATCGAAAAACTTCCGGCTGATCCCGACCGCAATTGGAACAATGATGAGGACGAGGATAGCACGGACAGCAATGTACCAGGTTCGGTCTTCCGGGAATCCACCTAACAGCAGCTTGACTAGATTGCTCAGCAAGATTGACAGGCCAATCTGAATTATCAGATAAAGCAGAATTCGCCAGCCAGCCCGAAGGCGGTTTTCAGAAGGATTGTAGAAAATGTTAGTTCTCATGGGAATATCCTTTTTTCATGGTTAGTTGAGGTTATTTATGTAATGTGACAAATCATCCTCATCCGCTATAATCAGGTTCATAGGTAGACAGGTTTTTTTAGTAAATAGTTGCGATGAAAAAAACTTCAAATGTTTTATTGTCTAAAACTTCTTGAAAACCGGAGAAATCGGACTTATTATTTTAGCAGTATATCAATAATGATAAATATAGAATGCAACACTGAATACATTTTTAAACACTTCCATTTAGCAAAGCCATTTTAAGGGTCTGAAAGTGAATAATTTATATTTTCAGAACATCGAGGACTGGCGATCCTGGCTCGCGCAGAACCACCACAAATCGGCCGGGGTATGGCTGGTTTTCTACAAAAAGGAATTCGGCAAACCAACTTTGGAATACGAAGAAGCAGTAGAAGAAGCCCTCTGTTTTGGCTGGATCGACAGCATTATTAAAAATGTGGATGAGCAGCAGTATCTGCGGAAGTTTACTCCCAGGAAACCGGAAAGCAAATGGTCCGAACTGAATAAGAAACGAGTGCAGAAAATGATCGAGCTGGGGCGGATGACCAAAGCCGGTGCAGCCAAAATTGAGGCCGCTAAAAAATCCGGTTGGTGGGATAAACCGGACCGGCCGCAGATTTCCATCAGGATGCCGGAGGAATTTCGCCTGGCGCTGGAGGAACAAAAAACTGCAAAAACCTTTTTCGATCAGCTGGCACCAACCTATCAGAAACAATATATCCTGTGGATCCAAATGGCCAAACGAACAGAGACAAGGGAACGGCGCATCAAGGAAGCACTGATACTATTGGCAAAAGGTGAAAAACTGGGATTAAAGTAAAAATCTAAACGCTTTGCCGGCAAAGTATAAATCTAACTTTTACTAATATTTTATTTTTGCTTACCCATATCAGGAGTAGAGCTCTCCAATTTTTTCATCATGGTATCTGCTTCTGCACCCTCATGTAGCATCCTCTCATTCTGGTCGGCGGTTTTCTTAGTCTGCTGGGTGTTTGGTTTCTGCTTACCACAGCCTCCCACGGATAAACTGAAAACAACAATCAACAACACATAGAATAATCTCATACTCACCTCCTAAGTCAGAATAATATTTTAATTATAGATGTAGAAATATATCAAGATTTTATTATCGATCCTATTTTTTATCGAAATAAAGAATTCTCACGTTAAGATAAGATGACATTTTCTATATTGTATAATTTTATATTTTAAATTTCATATCAAGAATGAATACTCCCACTATCCCTCCCGCACAAACACGACAAGTTCTTTAATAAGGGGGATTTTTAAAACCAATCCAATTAGTATCATTAGTTATTGTTTAACTAATTTAAAAGGTGAGCGGTTACAACCTTCTGGTGGAAAATGATGTGAGGTTCCCCCTAAAAAAGGGGGTTAGGGTGATGTGATTTTTTCTTCCACTCGTCTTATGATTAGGTGACAGGTGTGTTTGCGTAAGGTTTTTCAAAATATTATATTGCGAATGCAATAAACTTTAAACTAAAGGTTTATTGGTCAGAATACGATACGGATAACTAAATGCCCACAAACTTACCACCGGAATATTTCGAAGCTGAACGCAGATATAAAGAAGCCCGTTCGAATACTGAACGAATTGATCTGTTAGAAGAACTTATCGGAACCATCCCAAAACACAAAGGAACGGATAAACTAAGAGCGGATTTGCGTCGACGCCTCTCCAAACTGAAGGACGCCGCTGAGGTGAGCAGGAAAACCGGCCGGCACGAATCGAGTTTTCATATCGAGCGGGAGGGTGCAGGACGAGTGGCGGTAGTTGGTCTGCCCAATGTGGGTAAATCTTCCCTGGTAGATGTGCTGACCCATGCCACACCAAAGGTCTCGGAGTATCCTTTTACCTCCTGGACACCCACGCCCGGTATGATGGTCTACGAAAACATCCAGATCCAGCTCATTGATACCCCGCCGCTCAACCGGGAGCATGTTGAAGCGGAGTTATTCGATCTGATCCGCGGGTGCGATCTGATTCTGATGATTGCCGATCTGCAGGCCGATCCCATCCACCAAATGAAAGAAGGAATAGCCATTCTTAGCGAAAACCGGATACAATGTTGAACCCAAGAATCCACAGAAGAAACATTTCGTGCCCTCCCTATACTGCTGGTGGTGAATAAAAATGATGATCCGAATTTTGATGAGGATTTCCAGCTGTTTCGTGAACTGATGGAGGAAGACTGTCCGTTGATCAGTATCTCGGCCAAGACCGGAAGAAATATGGAGTTGTTCAAAGAAAAGGTATTTAAAATGCTGGAAATTATTCGGGTTTATTCCAAACCGCCGGGAAAGGAAGTGGATCGCAGCGCTCCATTTGTATTGAAGAAAGGGGGCACGATTGAAGAATTTGCCGGACAAGTGCATAAGGATTTTTTAGAGAACCTGAAGTCAGCCCGGGTCTGGGGAAGCGAAGTCTATGATGGTCAGCTGGTGGGAAGAGATCATGTTTTGCATGATGGTGATGTGGTGGAATTGCATATTTAAAGGTTTCAATTATTTTCCCGCTTTTAAGTGTTTCCACACTGAAAAACAAAATCAAAATTTTTCTGCAAATTTTTACATAAATCTTCGTAAATGAGAACTATTAAAAATTACCAAGGAGATTCTTATGAAATCGATCCCAGAAATTTTTATCCCATTACTTTTAGTTTTATTCTCTTGCCAAAAAACTGTGCAGTCCGTACCCAAACCGATTGAGGGGGTATGGAAAGTTGTAACCATTCAAACGGTACTGCCGCAGGGCAAATTTACCAACAGTAATCCTCAACCTGGTTTATTTATCTTCACCGGGGATTATTACAGCATGGTATGGATGCCACGCACGGTAAAACTTCCGGACAATAAACAGATCTGGCAGCCCACCGATCAGGAAAAGGTGGATCAGTTTAACTCGATTATTGTGAATTCCGGTAGCTATATTTTTTCCGATTCGATTCTGACCACTGTTCCTCTGGTTGCCAAAACGCCAGAATTTATCGGCGGGAAAGCCACCTACCGCTGGTCATTTAATAATGACACACTCAGCATAGTCGTCTTAAATATCTATTCTCATAATGATATCCTAGATGAAGGTGCAAAAAAATATCCGACTATCATTAAATTGTTACGGCTGGAATAGCCTTAAAAAAGGAAAGCCATCTCCCACCGGGAAATGGCTTTTATCTCTCTAAAATGAACTGACTATTTTTAAGCCTGTTCTGAGGCAGGCAGGGTTCCGTATTTCCTTTCCTTCCGGGCAGCAAATCTGGCTTTAATCTTGGCAGACAGGATCTCCATTACTGCATAGATAACCGGAACCACAATCAGGGTCAGAACGGTCGCAACGGAAAGCCCACCCATTACCGCACGGGCCATCGGTGCCCAACTCTGACCGCTTTCGCCAATCCCCAGGGAAAGGGGAAACATGGCCAGAATGGTGGTCAAGGCAGTCATCAGCACCGGGCGCATTCGAATCTGGCCGCCTTCCAAAATCGCATCAAAGAGCGAGCGGCCCCGCTCCCGCAACTGGTTAATATAATCCACCAGCACAATACCATTGTTGACCACAATTCCTACCAGCATTACCATTCCTATCAGAGCCATCACACTCAAATCGGTTCCGGTAATCACAAGGGCCATCGCCACCCCGATGAAGGATAAGGGGATGGTAAACATGATGACAAACGGATCCAGGAACGATTCAAACTGGGAGGCCATGACCATATAGGTTAACAGGATGGCCACCAGAAAGGCCAGGCCGAGGTACATGAAAGATTTTTGCTGCTCTTCGGCCGTGCCACCAATCTCAACCCGAAAATCATTTGGCACCGGAACCTGGCGAAGTGCTTTTTTAACGTTGCTGGTAAGCGTGCTCAAATCCATTTTACTGTCTTTGGTAATATTCACACTCACCATTCGCTCCTGGTCTTCCCGCACAATTTCTTTAGGGGCTTTGGTATATTCCACCGTAGCGACCGCCCGTAACGGGATTTGTTTTCCAGAGGGTGTTCGCAACAGAATATTTTCAATATCGGTCTTACTGCTTCGGGAATTCTTGTTCAACTGAACCCGGATGTCGTATTCATCTCCGCCTTCCCGGTATTTAGTGGCTACCGTTCCCAGAATACTGCTGCTTACCGTCTGGCCTACCTGGGCGCTGCTCAAACCCAAATCGGCAATTCGCTGGCGATCCAGTTCTACCCTTAATTCGGGAGCAGATTCCTTAAAGCTGGTCTCAACATGAGCGATACCTTTAATATTCTTCATTTTGCCTTCAATCTGGCGGGCCAGGGCTTCTGCTACATCCAGATCATGCCCATAAATTTCAACCATAATATCGGTTCCAGTACCAAACATGGCAGCATTTCCCCGGTCCTCGAACCGGGCATTTACATCCGGAAGATTCTTGAATTTTTCGCCCAGATCGTCCTGAATATCAAACATACTTCGTTTGCGATCCTTCAGGTTTTTTAAGCGGATGGTTATATCACCTTCGCTGGAAGCCCGGGAAGAAAAGAAAGCCATGATCCCTTCCCCCTGACCAAAGTTGCTGTAAACATTTTCAACTTCCGGAGTATTATCCAGGATAATTTTATTCAGCTGATGCATGCTGGTTTCCATCGCATCCAGGCTGGTACCGGGACTTCGATCCACCGCAATAGAAATAAATCCCATATCATTATTTGGCAGAAATTCACCACCCAGATTAACTACTACAAATATTGAGATTATTAAAAGTCCCAAAGATGAAAATATGACCGTTTTGCGGTGGTCAAATGACCACTTCAAAGCTTTGGCATAAACATTTTGTAAACCAATAATCCAGCCACCAATCCGGTCGCCGATAGCAACAAATAATTTTTTCTGATGCTGCCTTTCCCGAAGGGCAAGAAATCTGGAAGTTAGCAGTGGAACCAAGGTCAAGGCCACCAGAAGCGAGATGGTGAGGGAGAAAACAATAGTTACTACCATATCATTAAATAACTCCCCCGCCAGACCGGGGACAAACAGCACCGGAACAAATACTGCCAAAGTAGTGAGGGTAGAAGCAGTAATGGCCATGGCAACTTCATTGGCACCGTTACCGGCAGCATCCCGCGGATTTTCCCCCTCTTCCCGGTGCCGGAAAATACTCTCGATGACCACGATTGAGTTATCCACCAGCATGCCAACCGCCAGGGCTAATCCGGCCATGGAAATAATATTCAGGGTGACTCCAGCCTGATCCATTACTGCAAAAGTAACCACCATGGAAATTGGTATTGAAACGGCAACGATTAATGAACTGCGGATATTGCGCAGGAAGAACAGGAGTACCAGAAAGGTGAGAAAGATTGCCTGAATAGCCGTAGTTCCCAGATTCGACATGGATCGGGTGATGAAAGTGGAGAGATCAATTACCGTATCCAGACGAACACCCCGGGGCAGTTCCGCTTGTATTCTTTTCAGATTTTTAGTTACCTCCCGGGCAACTGTTACCGTGTTGGCATCGGACTGCTTCTGTACCATCAGCATCACTGCCGGTTTATTGTTATTCCACACTTTGGCCCGCTGTTCAGCAAATCCATCCACCACACTGGCAACATCCTTTATGCGTACCCCAGATTCACCGGTCATGGAGATATTGGTATTTTCTATCTGATCAATATTGTTGTATTCTCCGGCAGTCTGCAGGGTAAACTCCTGCTGTTTATTGTCAATCCAGCCGGAGGGTAACTGCAAATTGTTCATCTGCAAAGCACCAATTAACTGATCGATGGACACCTGGTGGGCTCGCATTCTACCCGGATCCGCCAGCACCTCAATTTCCCGACGCATCCCACCCATGGTAAAAGCAGAAGCCACTCCCGGTATTCTTTCCAACCGGGGCTCAATATCATCCTCTGAAATTCGCCGGAGCTCGGCCTGGCCATGCAGTTCTGAAGATACCGCCAGATATAAAATTGGCTGGGTGGACGGATCGAAAGCAAAAACCATCGGTTGACTGATGTCATCCGGCAGGGCGTCTTTGATATATTCCAGATTATTTCGAACATCAATCTCGGCCTGATTCATATCGGTACCCCATTCAAACTCCAGCATTACCAGAGAAAGCCCCTGGGTTGAAGTGGAGGTTACTTTCTTGATATTCTCCACCGAAGATACTGTTTCCTCGACCGGCCGGGTAACCACTGTCTCCATATCAAAAGGACCGACACCGGTGTACTGGGTAATAACAGCCAGCACCGGGAAATCCATTTTGGGATACAGGTCCACATTCAACTGGGAGAGCGAGAAGAGACCGAAGCCCACCGCAATCAGGTAAATCATA
>Ga0307419_10001554_pt1 | contig 11787 bp, 12 predicted proteins | sample SalMarWE160230MG_2_FD_202512 | JGI IMG/M metagenome (GOLD analysis project Ga0307419, IMG submission 202512) | Salt marsh sediment microbial communities from the Plum Island Ecosystem LTER, Massachusetts, United States - WE1602-30 | ecosystem: Environmental > Aquatic > Marine > Intertidal zone... | reverse complement strand
GGGCATATTTCCAGTTTGATATAAAGACTTTAAGTCTTAAAAGAAGACCGATATTTTTGAAATTAACAAGCTGGAAGAGGTTATAAAAATTGCGGTCTATCAATTTTTTCATCCCAAGCTTGAAGATTTCATATCCTTTGGAAACATATTTTTCGGAATTCTCAAAACTGCCCTGTTCAATTCTTTCCAGCTGTGACCTCATTCTTTCCCTGTCGGATGTAAATGACAGGCTGCTGCCATCATCGAAATGTATTTTATAAAGTTCATTAAGAGGAAAGATATCGGCATTCTCTTCAAGCTTTATGCCAAGGGAGCTGAAGATATCTCGATATATCCCGGGCATCATGAGCATTGTGGCTCCCAGGTCAAAGCGATGGCCGTCGCGGATAATTTGTCCGCAGCGTCCGCCCGGAGTTGGTTCTTTTTCATATATATCAACTGACCAGCCGCTTTTCGCCAGGTAAACAGCTGTAGTTATTCCCCCTACGCCGGCACCTATTATTACTGCCGTTTTGTTTTCAGCCATTTATTATACTTATGAAATGCAAAAGTATAATTTTTACAATCAGCTTCCGTGTCGTTTCATTATCTCTTTCCAGGTAGTGATTATTATATCATTCTTTTTAAGGAATTCCTTTACAACAGGATCAGAAAAAAGCTGAGCTTCCCATACACGCTGCTGCCATGAATCCGTGATGCTCTTAAGATTATCTGTCTCAACCGAAGGGTGAAAAATAATCTCTGTTAGTCCGGGATTCAATGAATTCAGCAGCTTGAAAAAATTCTCACGTTTATCTTCGTAGGTTTTACCTTCGGGAACACTGGAAAAATTATCCAGTTTTGGTAAAGTATAGCTGTCTAATAATCCCACAACCTCTTCATTAATCGGATAACCAGCCTGTTTGAAAAATTCTGCTATTTCGGGATCTGAAAGATCAATGGCATTTGCAGGTAAGTTATACTCATTCGCGATTTTCAGGAAGACCTTAAGGTATTCTGTGGTGCCATAGAGTGTTCCCATATGGGTGTCGATATGTGTGGGTGTAAATCTCATCGCAAGAACTTTATCAATTTGTGCACGCACCTCTGTTTCAATCTCTTCTGCAGATGCATGGGGAACCACATCGGGGACATCATGCCACATTTTTCCCTCAGGATCTATCAATCCGGGAACCTTCTCGGAATCAGATACGGGGCCCCATCGGTAATCTTTCCATTCACTTGTTAGCGTGAGGTGGATTCCTATATCGGGTGAATCCTGTGTCTTTGCCCATTCAACAAGTTCTTCTGCATAGGGACAGGGTACCATCACAGCTGCAGATTGTATATCACCGGTCTCAAAATAATTCTGTACAGCAACATTTGCCTCGTTACACATTCCTGCATCATCACAATGGAGCAATATGACCTTACTGCCGGCCGGGTAACCAAGCTTTTCTGCATTGGTGACTCTCTTTTCTGATGAACATGCTGTTATAATTACGGTTAGTACCAATGCAGATAAGAGCATAACCGAAATAACAGACCTTCCGGAACAATAGATTTTTTTTCTGATTTTCATCATATAATACGGTTTAAAAACTGATTTATATAGCGGGTCATAACAGGTTATAAATTTAAGTAAATCTTTTTAGTTAAACTCAGGTCAACTTGTGGTTAATTCTTAGTCGCGGCGACTCTCATTCAATGATAATGCGGAATGGTTTTTATATTTCAGGAAGAAAACAAGCATCAATAATGCTGAAAGTGCAGCTGTTGCAGCACCGAAGTAAAAAGGAATCGAAGAATTGACTTTATCATAAAGAAATCCGGCTATCAGGCTGGCCGGTAATAATGTAATGCCAAGGAGGGCATTGTATATACCCAGCCCGGTTCCTTTTTTATTACTGTCGATTATATCAGAAATGAACGCTTTCTGAATCCCGTCGGTTGCAGCCGAATATAGACCATAAAGTGCAAAAAGGGAAATAATTGCACCTGTACTTGTTGTGACACCGAATCCGTAATAGACAACAGCATAGATCACAAATCCTGTGATAAGAATCTTCTCCTTGCCAATCCTGTCGGAAAGAGATCCGACAGGTATTGAGGCAAGAACAGACACGGCATTGGCGATCAGGTAAACGATTGGTATCAGTACAACCTTAACACCTGTTTCGTTAGCCTTTACCAATAGCAATGCATCAGTCGAATTGCCGAGAGTGAAAATAAAAATGATCCCAAGGAAAAAATAGTATTTTAACGGGAAGTCTTTGAAATGAAACCTCGTGAAAAGCCCATGCTTTTTCTGTCGGGCTTCTTTTATTCCAAAGATTATGACAAAAATAGCCAGTATGGCTGGTATTCCGGCCAGGAGAAAGATCAACCGGTAATTCTCATGGAATAATGACAGTAATGCAAAGGCGGCCAGCGGACCTGCTATAGCGCCGCTGTTATCCATTGCTTTCTGGAGGCCGAAGCTCCTGCCTGTTTCATTATTCAATACCGAACCGGCAATAAGACTGTCACGCGGGGCTGTCCGGATACCTTTACCAAATCTTTCAATGAACCTCAGGATAAGCACCTGAACCGGAGAGACCACAAATGTATATAGAGGGATAATCAGGGCCGACAGGCCGTATCCGATAAACAAGAATGGTTTATTCTTCCCGATTTTATCGCTCCAGAAACCCGATAAAGCCTTTATCAGTGAAGCGGTACTTTCGGCAATACCTTCAATTAAAGCCAGGCTTGTCTTTGAGGCACCCAATGACATCAGGAACATAGGCATTACCGAATAGACCATCTTCACAGATGTATCTGTCAGGAAGCTTGTAAGACCTGTGAAAAGGATATTCTTTTTATACCCGAAAAAACTGTTCCTCTTCTTAATTGTTTTTTTCATCCTTGGTGGTGTTGATCCCGAATAATTTGAAAATATCAACAACCAGTATTGGTATCAGTGACATTAAAATTACTAAGATCCAGTGTTTCCCATCCATTGCAGTAAGACTAAAGGCATTCCTTACGGGTGGTATCAGAAGCACAATAAGGGCCAGGCCTGCTGAAGCAAGAATAGCACCAATAAGCGGTTTATTTTTCAGCGGACTTATTGCAAGTGGTGACCTGGTGTTTGAATGGAGGTTTCGCACATGTATAAGCTGTACAAACATAAGTGTGGTAAAAGCCATGGTCTGTCCCAGGATTTGTCCCCCGTCGCGTAAACCAATAATATAAGCCACAAGAGGTATGGTACCGATCATTATTCCCTGGTACATTATTCTCCAGACCATTCCCCTTGTCATAAATCCCTTTTTTGAATTACGCGGTTTTCGACTCATGATATTCTCTTCAGCAGAATCAACACTCAGAGCAAGAGCAGGCAGGCTGTCAGTAACCAGGTTGACCCAGAGTATGTGGATTGGCAGAAGTGGTATTCCCAGGTTCAGAATTGATGTTATAAGCAGGAGGAATATTTCACCAATATTGGTAGAAAGGAGGAACTGGATAGCCTTGAGTATATTATCATAGATCCTCCTTCCCTCTTCAACGGCTGATACGATTGTCGCAAAATTATCATCGGTAAGTACCATGTCGGCGGCACCTTTGACTACATCAGTTCCGACAATTCCCATTGCAGCTCCTATATCAGCCTGTTTGAGCGCCGGAGCATCATTTACTCCATCACCGGTCATGGTTACAACCTCATCATGCCGTTGCCATGCTTTTACGATACGTACCTTATGCTCAGGTGCTACCCTGGCATATACTGAGTAACGTATCACGTTTTCATTGAGTTCTTCCTCACTCAATTTTTCCAGATCGGTCCCTGTAATTGCAAGATCACCCTCCCTGTAAATTCCTATTTCATCAGCAATTGCCATCGCTGTGTTTTGATGATCGCCTGTAAATTCGTATTTTCCATCTTCATTTATACTGAATTGAGCATCAGCGCATAAAACGGATATAGAAAGCAGTCTCTCTTCCTCTTCATTCAGTTCAACCGAGGGGGCAGCTCTGTTTATTACATCTCTCTTATGATTGACATAAGCCTCAACCACAGTCATTTTATTCTGGGTGAGGGTACCTGTTTTGTCAGAGCAGATAACTGTTGCACTACCAAGTGTTTCGACAGAGGGAAGTGTACGTATTATGGCATTTCTCTTAACCATTCGCTGAACACCTATTGCCAAAACAACTGTTGAAACGGCAGGAAGCCCTTCAGGGATGGCGGCTACTGCCAGACTGACAGCAGTCATAAACATTGTTATTATAGAATTCCCGTAAAGTACTCCTACAATGAAGATCACTGTACAGATTATCAATGCAGCAATTCCCAGCACCTTCCCCAGCTGTTCAAGGCGCTTGCTCATCGGTGTTTCGGTGTCGACTGTCTGTTGCAGCAGATCTGCGATTTTACCCACCTCGGTCTGCATACCTGTTGTGACAACAACCCCACGGCCGCGGCCATAGGTTACTATGGTAAGGGCTGATTCCTGTATTTTCAGGTTTACAGCCTCAATCAGCCTCAGATCGGCGGGAATTATTTCACCAGTCTCAAGAATTACAATATCACCGGGCACCAATTCCCTTGTGGGGATTTCTGTTATGATTCCGTCACGCAAAACTTTTGTTTCCGGGGCAGCAAGTTTTTTCAGAGCCTCAAGGGATGATTCAGCTTTACGTTCCTGGAATGCTCCTACAAATGCATTCAATATAAGAATAACAAGGATCACAAAAGTGTCGAGCAATCCTTTCCCTTCAATTACACCTACCACTCCTGATATTGCCGCAGCGATCAACAGGATTATGATCATGAAGCTTTTAAACTGGGCAATGTACATCTTTAAAAAACTTCTTTTCCGTTTTGTGCTAAGCTGGTTATACCCATATTCCCCAAACCTTCGCTTAACCTCTTCTGTTGTCAGACCTGTGGTTTCAGGGGTTTGTAAATTGCTTAGTATTTCTTTGATTTCCTGGTTAAAGAAATTTGTCATAAGAAGTAATACTGTAAAAAATATATGTTGATTTACGACTTTTACAAAACGGAACAGCCATTAACTTAATTGATGGTTATTCTCCACGGGGATAACACCTTCAAATGATTTCTTAATTACCTCTTCTCAATAGCTCTATCGTTTCTTTTGATGGTGTATTAGGAATAGTGGCAATGACCTCTCCGTTGTATTCAAATATTTCTTTATCATCAGAGGTAACTTCTCCTATTACCGCGACATTATCGGTCTTGGATTTTATGGCCTTTATTACCTCCTGGTCAAGCGGTCTGGTACCTATAAAATCCAGCAGAAATACAGGACGGGCACCCATAGCTACGACATCACGCATTGCGCCTCCGGCACCGGTGGCTGCAGCATCATCATTTTTCTCAGGCCCTATCTCCAGGGCTCCTGCCCAGACTTTGTCAATGCTTTTTCAATGGTGTTCATAATACCTCCTTTTCAGTTAATTTTTAAAATATTTTTAGAATGCTATTGCAATAATCCCATCTGAACTAACACCTTCAGCTTCCGGTGTGCTGCGGGGCAGATCCGCGACTTGCTTAGATATATCATTTTTACATGAAACCGCAAGTAATAATATAACAACTGATGCAAGCGTACTTTTGAATAGAGATCTCATGGTAACAGTAATTTTAAATTAGTATCCGAAATTAAAAACGGAAATAAAATTACTATTCCATGTTAATAAATCTATTCAAAAAGAAAGATTTCTTCAATTTTTGAATCAAACACCCTGGCGATATCATAGGCAAGTTTAAGGGAAGGGTTGTATTTGTTTTTTTCCAGGAAGACAATTGTCTCCCTCCTTACATTAACCTTCTTTGCAAGATCCTCCTGGGTAAGGTTGAATTTTGCCCTGTATTCCTTAATCCTGTTATTCATTTTTTATACCTGTGAAGTTGATAACAAGCCAGCAGACTGCAAAGACAACAGCCATGCCAAGTATCCCTATACCAATGATTGTATGAGTTTCATAATTAAACTTGTCTGAGAAGTACATAATGGCAAGCCACAGGTAAAGCGAAATAAAATATGACAGTGAAGATGTTTTCCGCATCACTTTTTTGGATAATTCATCCTCGGGCGGTTCACCTCTTTTTGCACTTGTCAGTCTTTTGACCCCAAAGAAAACTGCAAAAACCACTACAAGGATCATAATGCCAAAAGATGCAATATCAGCTGGCTTGAAGTTACCTGATGAGGAAAAGATCCAAAGTCCTACAGTAGCGAGTACCAGTGCCGCAACAATAAAAACAATAACTGCTTTTTTCATAATCAATAGTATTAGTTAAGTAATTCTAACACAAAGTTAGAAATAGATAACATTACTTCCAAATTTTTTTTGGGATTTTTTAATAAAAAGTACTTTTCCCCGGACTAAAGTCCTGAATCTCTATATCCCCTACGGGGAATTAGCGGATTAGCAAGAGCATTATGTTACAATACCAGAACCGCTACGCGGTACGATGATATATCTATACGCTCTTGCCAAGTAACCAGGGGCTATTGCCCGCAGGGCATAAAGTATTATAATGTTACAGTACCAAAACCGCTACGCGGTACGATGATATATCCACACGTTTTAACCAGGCAACCAGGGGTAATTGCCCGCAGGGCATACAGTATTATAACAGAACAGGCTATAAACCTCTATCCAATACCTCGTAGAGGTTTAAGAAATTAATGTTGATCCGCGTATCTCCACCAGGCAGCAGTGCCGAAAATACCCAGAAGGGATGTAATCCCAAGGATAATATAGCTTATAGCTTCAGGTTTAGGGCTTAAAGGACCGGCAACTCCGCTGTAAAGACCAGGGATCGCCCATGGAAAATAAGGTGTTATGCCTGGTAATCCAAGAAAAACAAACTGTGTAGCTATCAAAATCAGAATGGAAATACCAACAGGTAGTAGATATCCTCTGCTGATGCATGTAATGAATGTAATTACAGGAAATAAAAGAATAGTCAAAAAAGCACTTACAAAATAAACAAGAGTCTTTTGCATAAATAGTGCCCGATCCCAGCCATCAAGATTAATAAATAATCCGGTGAGAATTCCGAAAACATAAAGCAGCAGAAGAAGCAAAAGGCTCCAAAAGAATACAATGATACACTTTGCAATAACAATATTGAATCTCGAAACAGGCAATACCAGGATATCTTTTATAACCCTGTCAGAGTATTCTCTCCCGAAAACCCATATAGTTACAATTGCAGGACCAATACTTCCGACCGTAAGGACCATCTGCATCAGCAGCCAGAAGAAAGTAAGCCAGTCGGGTTTACTTATCATTGAAGCTTTCAGGCTCAGCACTTCAGATTTTCCCGCAATTTCGGGATGCTTGGCAACCAGCATCAGGAATCCTAACATAACAGCAATGAAAGCAAAGAAGATCAACGTGGCCCAGAACATTTTTGATTTCAATGTTTTAATGAGCTCTGTATGGAGGGCGACATAAAAACCTTTCATTTTTCACCTCCTTTCATCCTTATTACCCTGAGAAAGAATGTTTCCAGATCCTCCTCATCAACATTTAACATTGTTGGTGGGTATCCTGAATTTACAAGAAGTGTTGCAACTTTATCGGGATTTGAGATTGCTTCTGCTCCCTGAATTTCAAGTATTTCATCCTCTGAAAGAGATAAAGGATAACCGTTCTTTTCAAGGATATTCTTTGCCCCCAGAATATTTTCAGCTTTAATCTGAAGGCAAATTTTCCTGAGTTTCTCCATTTCACGGGCAGATGACTCATGTAATAATCTTCCTTCATGGATAATACCGATCCGTGTGGCAAGCTTTGAAATCTCAGCCAGGATATGACTGGAAATAAAAACCGTTACTCCCCTGTTCAAAGCCAAGTCTGCAAGCATTTCTCTGATTTCAACGATACCTTCAGGATCAAGTCCGTTTGCAGGTTCATCGAGCAGAAGAATTTCGGGATCATGAATCAATGCTTTGGCTATTCCCAAACGCTGGGCATTGCCTTGAGAAAGGTTTTTACAACGAACTCCACTGTATCGGTCAAGCTTTAGTTTTTCAATAATGGAATCGACTGATTTTCTGTCTTTTATAAATCTCAGCCGTCTTATTATTTCAAGATTTTCTCTTACTGTCAGATCAGGGTAAGAATAGGGAACTTCGACAAGATACCCTACTTTGCTCCACATTCCCGGGTTGCCGGGATTTACTTTATTGCCATTAAGAAAGGCTTCTCCGGATGTGGGACCAATAAGGCCCAGCAACATCCTGATGGTTGTTGTCTTTCCTGCACCATTAAGTCCGAGGAAACCATATATTTCACCTTTTTGAACAATAATGGAGACACTGTCGACAGCTTTAAGTTTTCCATAATGTTTCGACAGGTTTTCTGTACGAATAATGGCTTCCATCTATTTTCAGGTATATTTAAAAACTTCAGTAAAGGTAGATGATTTACCTGTTTCGATAGTGCTCTATTCAGCTATTTCTTCAGCAGGTCGCGGATTTCTGTAAGAAGTATCTCTTCCTTTGAAGGTGCGGGTGGTGCCGGAGGCTGCGCCGATGATTATACCAACGGCCATGTCGGCAACATTGCCTTTCATTGCAAAGGCTTTGAATTCATCAACTAATTTCATAGTTATTGGTAATTAGTTATTGGTTATCAGAAATTATAGGAGAATCCTGCTCCGAAGATCTCCTTGAATTGAACTCTTGACCCTGGTGTTGCCAGTTCTCCTGCATCAATTGTTCCGTCATCATTCCTGTCGACCGCGATCTTGATGTTATCATCATAGATTAAAACGGTATTCAGACTGACAGAAATATACTTATTAACTTTCAGGGAAACCAGATTTTCCCATGTCACATCTATATTCTGGGGATTTTCTGTATAATTTGAGAAAAAATCGATTTTGGTGGTTAATGAGACCCCTTTCAGAAACTCCTGAGTAAAATCATTCTTCGTGTAAATAGCTCTTAGATATCCACCAAGTTCACTTTTTAATTTTTCTCCGGGCTCTACTCCAAAAGCCCCGGCAGCAGATAAGACATCGTCATTTACAAAGGTGAATTTAGCTGTGAGGGGAGCCAGAAATGCGCTGAAATTTGGATTTGGTTTATAATCCATTCCCAATGCTGTCAACAGGTAGGCAGGAGCAAAAAGGTCAGATATCTTATTTGTTACATCAGGATAATTATATCCGGGAGTCATTTGTGTTTTAAAATTTATAAGAGCAGCATAATAGAATTTGGAGAAAGCCTGTCTCCCATATTTGGAGAGGAAATCTATTTTATCATCAGTTTTTTTGAAGTCCTCATCCTTCCCTCCCTGTTTTAAAAGGCCATATCCAAGGTCGAATGAATTATCCCAGGTAGATATACCCTGTTTCAGGTTGGCAAAGAGGCTGAAGATGCCGTTAACTGCCATGGAGTTTTGTCCGCCGGCAACCCAGTTTGTCAGTGATGTCTGGGCCAGGTTTACGGCGAGAACGCCACCCGTTTTCCAGCCCATTGTGGTATCAGCAGAATGGGTCCGGAGTTTTTTCTCTCCTTCGGTTACCTGGCTGTATGCCAGAATGCTGAAGCAGATAATTAAAATAACAGATACTTTAAGTCTTTTTTTCATTTGAAGGAAGTCTAAAATTTAAATAATCACCACGGATTATCACAAAATAGAATCCGTGTTAACTTGTAATCTCCGAGGTGAAAAAGTTCTTCGTATTACAATCATTTAATAATGATTCCAGTCGATTTGTAAGAAAAGAGAGTTTTTTTCTTATCACCCGGCTCGTTGACTTTCAGTCCCTTAAATTCTGCCCCGTGGACATCATCCAGTACAACTGCAGTTCTGTAGTCCTCCTTTTTACATGTTAATGTTACATTTTCGAAAATGATCCCCTTTGCATGACGAATATAAAATCCCCATGCAGGCAGCTCCTTAAACATTGAAAACTCGGGGTAGTTAGCTGCCAGTTCCGGAACTTTATCCAGTTCATCCAGACTAACTTTTGCATAATTCGGATTTCCTCCTCCGGGATAGCGGATCTTAATATTTTTTAGGGCGACATTTTCAATCATCGCATCAGGCATTCCTACTATTGATGCAGGTGAAATATTACGCGGCAGATCCTCGACGGGACCTTCATAATTATAACCTGCATCAGGCTTTGTTGAGGGAACTTCGGCATACACATTTGATATTGATATGTTGTTCATCCTGCCTTTTTTACCGGCTCCGCGTTCCCCGATGCGAAGGAAGATCACATTCCCGGTATTGATCGATCTGAGGCTGTCAACGATAATATCCTCAACAAATCCTCCATCGACAGCGGCAAATGTAATTGCTGACCTGTAAGTGTCATATACCACGTTATTGATAATTTTTATATTACGGAAACCACCGTATGAAGCTGTCCCGAATTTAATCCCATTAGCGCTTGTGCGTACAGTATTATTATGGACATAAACATTCTGACAGACAAAATCGGGTGAATGTGATTTCAGGCATATACCGTCGTCGGCAGCGTCGAAATAAGAATTCCTTACGACAACACTGTCACAGTCGACAATATCGATACCATCATTATTCCAGTATGATTTACTGTCGACAGTTATTCCGTCAACAACAAGATTCCTGCACTGATCATACTGCTGGTTCCAGCTTCCGGGGTCTTTCAGAATGATACCCTGGATCATGATGTTCCTGCAGCCACGGAAATATATATTCTGGGGACGGATTGTCTCACGCGGCCGGTCATATCTTAAGGGATCGCTTATAACTCCTTTATGGATAAGATCGACAAGATTATTGGCGACAGTAAAACCCTGGCCGTCAATGACCCCTTTCCCGGTTATTCCTATATTCTCCTGGTCAAGAGCAAAAATCAGGGCGGTCCAGTTGTGGTTCTGCTCATAGTCAAGGGGATTAAGAGACCCGACAAGAACAGCGCCCTCCTCAAGATGAATGGTAACATTCGATTTAAGGTAAATGGTTCCCGTAAGATAACGGCCCACATAAAAAACCAACTTTCCTCCGCCGTTGGCACTAATATAATCAATACCCTTCTGGATTGAATTTGTGTTGAGAGTAGTTCCGTTTGATTTAATGCCAAACATGGAGGCATTATAATCTTTTGCGGTAATGATTGTGGAACAAAAAAGGAATGTCAAAACTGTAATCAATCTCAGTATCTTCATATTCTATTTCTTTTGACATATTAAAATAAATTCCCTGGATTTCTCATCAAGTTCATTTCCCCCGAAATCGCCAAGAATTTTATAGTGTTCAAAGTCAGATCTGTCAACCAAATGTTCCAGTTCATACCTGAAAAAGAATCTCAAAGGTGTTTCCCAGTGTTCCTGCCTGATCCCTCCATCTGCGTCCCACTCAAGGAAGAAATCTATATTTATAACCTGGTTTATCAGGTCGGGTTTGGTTGACACGCTCCTTCTTAAAAGTTTCCCCGGCTCATATTCACCTTCAAAATCTGTTTGGTTTGTAATACTATTTACAAGCTGTCTTAAATCAGGCACAAATGCATCAAAAATAAACCTGCCGCCGGGTTTCAGATGTTTGTATACATTATTCAGGGCTTTTATCTGTTCCTCTTTTTCCATAAGATGCATAAACACCCTGAAGGGAGCAATTATCAGATCAAATTTGAAATTATATTTAAAATCAATTATGTTCTGGATGCTGATTCTTTTATGCTGCTTCTTTTCCAGTTTGGGAAGCAGGACAGATATCATGGAAGGACTAATATCAAATCCATAAATATCTGCACCGTTGTTTAATGCATCAGTAAAGAAC
>Ga0307419_10001547_pt1 | contig 11823 bp, 5 predicted proteins | sample SalMarWE160230MG_2_FD_202512 | JGI IMG/M metagenome (GOLD analysis project Ga0307419, IMG submission 202512) | Salt marsh sediment microbial communities from the Plum Island Ecosystem LTER, Massachusetts, United States - WE1602-30 | ecosystem: Environmental > Aquatic > Marine > Intertidal zone >... | reverse complement strand
TATGTCCCTCTGAATCCCAGACCCATCCACCACCGGTCACAAAGTCACCTGTTGGTTCATAGACTATGATGACAGCATCTTCAGATGGCATACTCTGGTAGTAGGCGTTGTCTTCTGGATCTAAGGAGATTATGATAATATAGCTATTCTCAGGTAGATTGTGAATTTCCATCTCGAAGGCTCCCACACCTTCAACTACTGTGGTTTCAACCTGATAAGGACCCCATACAGGTAATTGCAGGACAAATGCATCTGTGGTAACAGTATAGATTCTGAAAGTGACGTTTACCTTCGTAAGGTCACCCCAGTAGCCATCGACATGATCAAAAACTGTTGCGCGCAGAATAATCGTGCCAGCTGTGGTTGGTACCACTGTAGAACCGGTGTATTCCACATAGACGATTTCTTTTTCGATAGTGAAATCATAGTTTTCAGATGATGCGGTAAGGTATTCTCCATCATTATCAAATGAAGCACTGACCTGATAAGTTCCGCTTGGTTGATTGAGTATCATTGTTACACTGGCATATCCAGTTGAGTTCGTGGTCGCAGAAGCAGTCTGATACCCAATTTGGAAGTGAATCATTTTACCTGCTATTGGTAGCGTTGTCGCAACATCAATCAGTCTAGCCTCTAGGTAAGCAGGATCTGAGTAAGTTCCCGAGAGCTCACCAGTGTATATGAGCTCTGATGCGTTTACCATGATAGCAACAGACTGATAGGCTTCCACATTGCCAGCCACATCAACACTACGATAGTCGATAGTGTGTGGACCTATATCAGGTACATTGAATGTAGACATGCATAGGACCCAACCTCCTCCATCTATACGATATTCAATCCTAGCCACACCAGAGAGGACTTCCTCAACATCGAAAGAGAACTCAGTAGCTGTAGATACAAAGGTCGGATCGGAACCGTATTTGGGTGGATGGATTGTCAATTTCGTTATCGGGTCGGTCTGGTCAATCTGGAAGTAGATGCTATTAGCTACTTCGATATTACCAGCGTAGTCTATGGACCAATACTCCACAGTGTACAAGCCATCGAGGGAGAACACTACAGGAGAACTGTATATCTCCACAGGACCACCATTTACTTGATAGAATGTCCTCCAGACACCCGACAGAGGATCCTCAGAATACAATGAGAGAGTTACCGGACTGACGTACCAGTCGTTAAGACCATCGGGAGTAGTTGGTTGCAGGACGGCTGTTGTGCTTGGCTTTTCAGTGTCTATCTTGAAACCCGCAGACAAAGATATCTCAGTGTTACCAAGATTATCAACAGACCAATACTCAATCCAATGATATCCATTGTAAATTTCTGTGATAATGTTGTTAAAGATTTCAGAACTTCCAAAGTCTCGGATATAGTAGATAATTGATGTGCCACATCCAGTGCCATCATCAGGTACTAGGGAAATATCCACAGGCGTTGCGAACCAGTCGTTCATACCCATACCTCCGGAGAGGATAATGGAGGTATGAGGAGCAGTATTGTCGAGAAAGAGTGTGCAGCTTTTCTCAACCTCAACATTCCCAGCGATGTCAACTGAGTAGTAGTCGATAGTATGGAAACCATCTGCCCCTAGTATTTCAAAGGAGGCATACTCAGTCCAAGACCCACCGTCAATCTGGTAGTATGTGTAATAAACACCGGAAATTGAGTCTGATGTGGTCAGAGAGAGTGGAGTGTCAGATGTTACAAACATGATGACATCTTCATAGAATGGTGTCCCAATAATGAGGTCGGTCGAGGGGATCGTCTTGTCGATGTAGACGCATTGTGTCCTTGCGTATTCGTTGATTCCTGAATCATAAACAGAGTAGAAGGAAACCGTGGTCAATCCTTCATCTATGATGATATAGGGTGAATCATAGGTAAACCAGCTCACACCATCAAGACTGTATCTTGTTTCAGTTATGGTGACGAATTGATTGATAGTATTAAGCGTGACCATAACATCTGATTGATACCAAGGATCATTTCCCTCTAGTCCACTCACTGTGACCGTGGTTAGTACAAATGGGTAAGGATCATTGTAAAATGGCAGATATGTATCACCGATAAAGTCACCAGCAATCGCATGTTTTCCTATACCACTTCCATCGTCAACACCGTAATAATTAGACCAGAAGTTACCTTCCAGTAATTCGGGGCTATACCAATAGTTTACTGTAGGATTGGAGCCAAGAGCTTGGTACTGATTGCCAATGAATGCATTATGATAAATGTAGTTTTCAGCCGAACTGCGCTGAAAACGAATGCCAATCATATTGTTAGAAATGAGATTATCTGATATGTTGTTGAAGTTTGAACTGTAATCAATCAACAAACCTTCCTGTGAGCTTGATGAGATGGTGTTTCTCAGTATTTCATTTTCCGATGAATCATAGAACCATATACCAAATTGTGTACTACCAGTTATGATGTTATCAAGAATAGAGTTGCCATCTGCCAAAATGGAATTTATCCCTACTATGCAATTGGTCATAGTGTTTTCTTCGATTATGTTATTTGCTTCCGGACCAGTTGTGATCAGCCAAACTCCAAAGTATCCAAGGTCTAGCATAGTGTTCTTCCAGATTTGGTTGTTAGAGCATGGATTGTCGGCTGCGTGGATTGTGATTCCATACCAACCACCAATGAGATTATTCTCGAATATTTTGTTGAAGGAGGAATCTCTGATTCTAACACATTCCCAACAATTAGTGAATGTGTTGTGAGACACCAGATTATTTTCACATGAAAATTGGAATAATACTCCGATATCCACAATGTTGTTGAATGTATTTCCTTCTATTATCAGATCCGAGCTATATTGAGTATGTATAGCGTAGATGAAATCTTCAAGCACGACATTTCTTATCGTCACATGATGACTGTAGCTAAGTCTGAAACCGAACATCACATCTAACTGCAACTTATACCCATCACCATCAATTACGATGTTGTTGGCATAAACATTGAAAGTAGCATAGATGTTGGAAGTAAAGGTGTAGGTATTTCCGCTACGTATGATCGGTGCGGAAGCAGGACTTACCGTTCCATCGGAGTTAATTGTCACCGTTCCTCCAATACTGACGACCACAGTATGCGTTTCTTCAACATTTCCAGCATTATCTGCGGAATTGAAATAAATGGTTCTTGTCCCAGGCCCAAAGATTGTGAAGGGACCAGAATACGGCATCCAACTTAGACCATCAAAACTATACCCCGTCAGCTTAATGCCACTTGTATCACTTGATGCGATGAGCGTAACAATTACATCAGTGATGAATCGTCCAGACCCATCTTGAGAACCAGCTAAACTTGGAGTTGTTACGGGAGGAGTTTTGTCGATCTTTACTGTGAAGGTGCCAGATTTAATCCAACCAGCTCTGTCCATTAATCCCCATTGAATGGTGTTGGTGCCATCGGTTAAAATCGGGAATGGATCTGTGTTGTAAATCCGCTCACCGCCATTGATGGTATAGAAACTTGAGAAGAGTCCTGATGGTACATCCCAAGCGACAATTGAAACTTCAACGTCTGAGAGATACCAGGCATCAGTACCCTGCACTCCATCCAGAAAGACCTCGGCATCCGGCAAAGTTCCATCCAATCGGATAATCTTGGTTTTTGTTACCTCAACATTGCCAGCCATGTCAGTGGAGTTGTAGTAGACGGTATAGATGCCCTCGCCAGGGAACAACACCCAACCACCACTGTATTCCTGCCAGGTCTCTCCATCAAAGCTATAGCTGATTGCCGATAACTCCGACTGCGGATATTCAACACCAGCTACTTCGAATCGGACACCAAGAGGATAAGCAGGAGTCCAAATCCACCAGCCTTGCCCAGAAACTCCAGGCGAGAAACGGGTGTAGATAGAGGTTTCTGGCTGTGTGAAATCGATGCCGATATTCGTGGTCTTCATCACTTCAGCGTTTCCAGCGTAGTCAATAGACCAGTAATCAACGGCGTATATACCATCAGTTGAGATGGTGAAGGGGGTAGAATATTCTATCCAACTACCGCCGTTGATACGATAGTAAGTGTATTCAACACCTGAACCAGTATCAGTGAAATCTAATGTCATAGTTACCGGTGAGACATACCAATCTGCTACACCTTTTACTCCACTGGGAGTGCATTCTGTGGATGGTTTCGTAGTATCTATGTTTATAGTGGCTTGCTGGACAGGTTCGATATTTCCCGCCGCATCAATAGAGTAGTAGAAGATATCATAAACACCAGTGTCCCATAGAGTGAATTCTGTGGGATAGGGAGTTAATGAACCTTCCATTCCAATCCGATAGTACGTAGATACTATTCCTGAACCAAGACCATCCACTGCTTCGAAATTAATTGTGACTGATGTGTTAAACCAACCATTTAGACCAAATGTACCGGTCGGGAGGATAGTAGTACATGGATCCTGTGTATCAATTGAGAGATTAAATTTCTGGTAACCTTCGACATTCCCAGCCACATCTTTAGAGTAGAAAGTTATATTGAAAGCACCATCTCCGAGGGTAAAGATGTCATTATATATTTGCCATAGCCCATCACCAATTCGGTAGTACGTTGTTGCTACACCCGATCCAGAACCAGGATCTATTGCAGTAAGAACAACGTTGACATCCGACACGTACCAGTCTGATTCTCCCTGAATACCTTCTAGCTCATACGTGGTTTCAGGACTTTCCAAATCAACTTTGATATCAATGTGTTTGATTCCTTCACGGTTTCCTGCAAAATCAATCGAATAGAAATAGATAGTATATTCACCCGTTGATTCAATAGAAATTGGGTCTGTGTATGTTGTAAATACTTGCCCTTCGAAGCGAAACATGGTCACAGCTACTCCTGAAATGTCATCTGATGATGAAAGACTTACTTCAACAGGAGATGTGTACCAACCTTCCGCTCCCTGATTACCATCTGGATGTGGCGTCGTAAGAGGTGCTGTTTCATCAACGATCTCCATAATGGCAAATATCCCCAATCGAGGAGCCAGTCCATAGATGATATCGCTAACTGTGTTGACACTATGGGTGATGTTAATCCATATTTTAGCTGCCGGATCCCAATACCATAATGTCAAGTATGACTCAAAGAGAGGATAATGCAGAGAGTATTGATGGTATGGAATACCGATTAACAGAGTTCCAGTATAGCTGGCAGTTGAGGAAATTTCGTAGTAAACATAAACACTATGTCCCGATGGTGGAGAAGGACCCGTTAATCCTGGCGTTACTCTCGTTGCACCATTTTGATACACAACAGGGAATAGTATAGTGAGACCGGTATCTGGGTCTGTGTATATGATATTCGTTCCAGGTTCTGTATTGGGAACGTCTTCAATGATGATTGTTATAGTATCTAGATCTGAATATCCATCGTTATCAGTGACATTGAGCTGAATGGTATATGTACCGGACATTGAATAGATATGAGGGGGATTGATTCCACTCCCCAAATGGCCATCACCAAAAGCCCATTCGTATGAAACAATTGTACCATCCATATCATAGGAATCACTGCCATCGAAGAAAACTAGTTGCCCTGTATATGCCGCGGAGGGGCCATTAGCATCAGCAACAGGCTCTGGTGGAGGTTCAACAATAGTTGCAGTGGTTGTGTGCCATTGCCAAGCACCCCATTTATCCCAACATGTTAAGTTAACAGTGTAGACACCAAGAGCATCATAAGCGTGCGTGGGCTTAGATCCACTTCCTTTGGTTCCATCACCGAAGTCCCATTCATATTGGACAACCTTCTCACCGGGAGTATCAATATCATAGGAATCGCTCCCATCGAATTGTAGAGGCCATCCGAGATAGCCCTGGTATGGACCACCAGTTTCGATGTGGGGGCGAATATTCGAGATTTCATAGGGGACACTGCTGTAGAAGTGGCGATATTCGTAATGCGTATAACAAGTCTCTCCGCAACGGCTAGCACTACAAATATGATCCCAATCCCAACACCAGATAAGCCAGAAGACGCAGACATCACAGCACTTTGCATGACATACCTGAATAGGAACATAGCCTGAACTCTCTGCAGAAATAGTACATGGACCCGGTGTTGCATAAGGGGTTTGAAATGTTGTCTGAAAATAACCGTTTGAATTTGGAGAGGTGGAACCCAAATTGAATGTATGACCCACTGAATCATGAAGTGTGACGTAGACCGAGCCCCAAAACTCCCAACCTGTGATAATCATGGGGGAACCACCATATGTGCTCCACGAGGGCAGAATGTACAGGTAAGGATCTGTAAACCAGGAAGTTGCTACGAAGATGCTATCATTTGCAAAAACAAAACAAGTGCCAATATTTTCTTCCAGTGTGTATGTAGTGGTAAAATTCCCAGCACTATTTGACTCAACACACCATGAATCTGTACTGTCATCAGGAAATGTGAGGGTTATATTGACTTCAGTATTCGCATGGAAACCAGTACCAAAAAATGTCACTGTATCAAAAGGTTCGTAATTACTTCTGTCCGTCAAGATACGACAGGGATTCACAATAAATGAGTTATTTGCATTATGAGAATCACAGCTTGCTGTAATATTATAGAGTCCAACCGCTTTAGTGAGATTATATAGTGCTACAAATTCACCATTCTCATCAGAATAAACATCGGAAAGAACCTCCCAATGGAAGGGATGTTCACCACAACAACAAGGTCGTGAAACATTCACTGTAATCGGCATTTCTGGTGGAAACTGTGCTCCTGAAATTTCGACAGTTTCGTTCGGAAGATATGATGCCAAATCGGTCAAGACCATGCACTCTATTGGATCTGCTTCAGATGACGGTGTAATAGCAAGTCCAGGGTCTTGTTCAGGTGGATTTGATCCAAGAAAAGGATCTGGCGATATTAAACCCGAATCATTTCCATCAATATCCAGTGATTCAAGCAATGAGGGTGTCGACGGATGCCCTTTCAAAGCTTCTAATGGAACTAGTTGCAACCCTAGTAGAAAAAATAAAGTTGCCACTGCACCTATTATTACTATTTTCCTTCTTTCCATGAAATACCACTCCTTCCAATATCTCAATTCAATTAGACGTGGCCCTTCCTCCAGCTTTTATTCGACGTCCAATTGTCTAAATAAAATTATAGACGGAGCTTTGATTTAAATTATTGCCTCAGCTAGTATAGAAACAAATGAAGATTTATTATTAGAAAATAGGGTTTATGCGCCTTTTTTGCCATTTTATCTGATGAATCAATGGTCCTGCATATCCCCCAATACGTCAAGAGAAACAGATGTAATTATAATTCGAAGAAGGGGGCTTATGCTTCCGGCTCTCTTTGTTTTTTTCCAAGAATGAATCTATACATGACTTGAAGGAATATCGTCGTAGCTGGTGAGATCTTTGAACCAGTAAGGTTTGAGCCAACGTTAGTGACACTTCACGCAGTAGCAAAAAGTATTACGTATCAGTCAACATAAATGTAAGTTTTATAATATAGTTAACATATTTATTTGTTAGCCAAATAGGTAAACTTATAATGAAACGCGAGAAGTGGAGTACAATCATATATGTGGGGTTCTGATGAAGATGCATCAAAGAATTCTTGGGCTAGCAATAACAATAGTAAGCAGTATTGCTCTGCTTCTAATTGTTGTCTTGCCAATGTCCGCCCAATATGCAGAGTTCTTCACACTTGTCTTTGGGTTCCTATTGACTCTATTCTTACCAGGTTTGTTGATTGACTTGGTCTTTGGGGGGTTAGGACAAGGGACTAAGGAAGATATCTTGTCTAAGTGTGGAGGTTTACAAAACGGAGGCTATTTCATAGGATATGCAGAGAGGAGTTTGATATTTCTTGCAGTTGTGATAGCTTACTATGACAGTGCCTTATCATATTCATCAATTCTCAGCTTTCTCTCAGTAATTGTTGCCGGAAAAGCTATATTCCGATACTCGAGTAAGGACACTGATGATCGTGCATGCGCAGACTGGTATATTCTAGGTACACTCATGAGTATTACAATGGCTCTGGCGTTGGCATGGGGGATCTTCAGATTCTTATTGGTAGGGTGAGGAGTGAGTGATTGCAGCTATCATTGATATTGTAGCATCAAGAGATATCAATGCTCATGAACGAAGAAGATTGGACACAAAAATACGAGACCTGTTAGTCCAAACACATAGACGTTTCAACGAATATTGTGCTGCCATCCCCGCGCTGACCCAAGGTGACAGCATGGAGCTACTTGTCAGTAGCTGGCAACCACTTGTATTTCTCTTTCATAGGATTCTGATGGAGGATTTGGCGTTTCGTGTCGGACTTGGAACAGGTGAAGTCATAATCCACAAAGAGAACGCGGATGAGTGTGATGGCCCGGCTTTCTGGAATGCGCGAGAAGCTCTAGATGAAATAAAACACATGAAATACATGAATAGATCAGCTGGATTTAATTTTGACAAGGACACCTCAAACAACGAGAAAAATGCGGTGGTTAATTCTATCCTCCTTCTCACAACGCTTCATGGTCTAAGCACAACTCAGTTGAAACAGTGTTTCTACTACATATGGGAAAAGAAGAGTATTTCTGAGATTGCACAAGCTGTAAAGACTTCAAAGGGGAATGTCAGCAAGACATTGAGTAAGACACCATGCTATCTACTTGGAAAGGTGATGACATTCTTAAACCACTAAGTAGCAAACTCGCAACAGATTGAATTGGCTCAGTCTTGGAAAAACAAGGATTCAAAGAGGTCAAAGTGAAAAGCGTCAACGGTCATCTATATTTTGTTTGAATGAAATTCCATTGGCATAGAAGACGTATATGAAGAATAACTATGTTATCATTGAATAAAAAGGCGTTATATAATTCCATTTAAAAAATAAAGTGCTATGAAACGTGTATTGGAGGTGCCTAGATAAATAACTAAGATATTGAAACTACTTAGAGGTCTATTGAGGTTTGAACTCTCATCCTGACAAGAGAATCTCTATTCGTCTGGTATATATTCAGGCACTATGATTCTGAAAAAACTCCACCGGAAACCTATTCGTCTGCGATAATAAATGACTCAGCAACAATATTTTCTTCTTTGACTCCCATCTTCTCTAATGTTTTTTTGATGTCAAGTACAAATGGATCTGGTCCACAGATGTAGAATTTCTGGTTTAAGTTTTCGACGTACTTCTGAATCATCTCTCTGGTGATTCGTCCATGCTCATACCCCTCAACATCATCACGCGTGAGAGTCAGTATTAGGTCATCGCCCAGTATCTCACTGAACTCTTTCTCAAGAATGACATCCTTAACGGTTTTATTCGAGAAAATCAGAGTATTGCCTTTCAACTGGTTATCTTTGTGAAGCTGTCTCAATATAGCAATGAAAGGTGTGATGCCAACTCCACCGGCAAGAAAGGTTCCTTTGCCCTGATACTGTATTGTACCAAAAGGTTCGTGAATCACAACTTCATCTCCGGAGTCTAACATATGCAGCTGTTTTGTGACGCCATCGTGATCAGAGTAGGCTTTAATTGAGAACTCAAGAACTAGGTCCAGGTTCATTGAAGTGAAAGAGAATTCGCGAAGCTCGTTCTCCCATTTTGAATCAGGAATCGACAGCAAGGTTGCCTGACCAGGAAGAAACTCATACCCTTTTGGCTTCTCCACAACGAAACGCTTCACATCATGAGTGATGAATTCAGTCATCAAAATCTTAACGCGATTTGGATGTTCCTTTGTTGGAAGTCTTCGGTCTTTTAATGTGTTATCCATCTTTTTCTTTTCACAACCTTTAACGTATTCCTAGTATCATCTAGGAAATCTAAGGATTACAAAATACAGAAGAAAGTGGTCCAAGAGGTATGTATTCTTTGACACTTGCTCGACCCATCTACGAAATGTCTTATTCGTTCATTGTTCTTCCGTCGTTTTGAGCAATGAACTCATTGCGAGGATGCTTTGTGTCTATATTATACGTGCCCACTTGGGCCAATAAACTATAGTGAATATTTGCTTATTAATCCTCTGACACCTGCACATTTAGGATTATACGAGAAGTACATGGAGGTATAGAAACCATTTGGAGAGAGAGCCAAAGATGCATACTGCTTCATCTTTTGGTTCCTACGACAACAACACGAGAGTCCTCATCAGTTTTTTCAAATGTAATATCCGAAAATCCAGCATTTGAGAGAAATGCTGTAAGGTCGTCTGTTGAGTTCTTACACATGTGTGGATAGCGAGCTCTGGCTGCCTCCTCATTCATACCAGATGCTACCATGTTCTTGACAAAACCCTCAGGATTTCCAGAGATAAAATCGAAGATTGCAAACTGTCCGTCCTGCTTCAGTGCTTTGAATACCTGTATGGCAAGATTACTTGGGTCAGCAATCTCATGGAACATATGTCCTGCAAAAGCAAAATCTATTGTATCTGGGTCCAGTTGTATCTGCGATTCATCAAAATTAATTTTCTGAAGGGTAAACTGCTCATCAGACATAATCTCACTGAGGGATCTTGCAGCCTGCTTGAGCATGTTCTCACTCTCATCTAGACCATACACATACTTTGCATGAAACATCTTGACCAAGTCCACGAGAAGAAGTCCTGGACCGCAACCGAAGTCAGCTACTACGTCTTTTGGCTTTGATTCTACTAGGCGTCCCAGAGCAGCCCAGAAGGGTTCATGATAACTTATAGGATACCGTTTAATCATCCTCTGAACTCGGTCCTCTGCAGACCAATCGTCTTTTCCAAGATTACTCATTTTCGATTTCACCTACTAGAAGTACTATTTTGATGTTGATATCAATCAGCTCGTTGCGGCTTGGTTTGAGGTTTTAATTTATTTACTGATGCCCATCCATAAAGATGTGAAGAGTTTCAAATCGAGCTTACTAATTTTCAAACATATTGAAGACTATCTTAAGTGATAGTATCTCAAATATCCCTCTCACAAAATGCATTTTAGTGAGAATGTACCATTCCTGAAGCTATGCCAAAAGTAACAGTTGTTGATTTCATGGGTGAGGTTCAAAAAGAAATCACAGTGGAGAGCGGGACAAAGCTGCTCAAAGCCCTCATCGATAATGAAACCGACATCGTTCATACCTGCGGTGGGAATGCTAAATGCACTACCTGCAGGGTAACCATTCGCAAGGGAGTACCAACAAAGGAGACTCAGGCACAACAGGAACGCTTTGAAAAAAGGATTAAAGCTGGCGCATCCCAATTCGATCATCCTGCAGTCTTCCTCTCATGTCAGGTGTTGGTGGAGAATGACATGACAGTGAGTGTTAGTGAAACATTCAATCGTACGATCCATGACAGCCGTGGAAAAGAGACCGCGGATGAAATCACACCCGACCCCGTTTGGTTGGATCATGAGGTTCCGGACTGGTGGGGAGGATGATTCAGAAATAGATATGACCCATAAATTTGGAAACTATAGCAGACTATCTCGATTTAAACTGCTGATAGAGTATGATTATCAAGAAAGCTACTATGATTCACACAATGAGGTCTTGAAGCAAACCAATCCATAAGATAGTGATTGGACTTCAATGGGATACAGGAAAGACAGGCCACAACAGATAATACGATAGATGTTATTCCAATTAAAGATTCGAATGAATAGAAAGCAGAAGATACTCTCAGGGATCCTAGTAACGATAGTTGTGGTTCTTATACTTATAGTTACAAATCCAATTCCAAGACCACAAAGCAATGTACCTTCAGATTTTCCAGATTTCTATACTAAAAATGAAGATTATTTTATAACGCGAATTGGTTCTGTTCCATCTATTGATCGAGAAACCTATCGACTTGAAGTAAAAGGTCTTGTT
>Ga0307419_10001546_pt1 | contig 11836 bp, 6 predicted proteins | sample SalMarWE160230MG_2_FD_202512 | JGI IMG/M metagenome (GOLD analysis project Ga0307419, IMG submission 202512) | Salt marsh sediment microbial communities from the Plum Island Ecosystem LTER, Massachusetts, United States - WE1602-30 | ecosystem: Environmental > Aquatic > Marine > Intertidal zone >... | reverse complement strand
CTTTCGCGAGCTTGGCCGCTACCTTGGGTCCAATCACGCCCTCGCAATCCGAGAAGTCTATTAGCTCGACAAAAGGCAGCCCTTCCTTTTCTGGATTCGTCCGGACCGCCTCGGCGCTGCCAAGACCCGCCATCTCGGCTAGCTGATTGCGCCACTGACTGTAGTACATGTATGAGCCGGCCTGGAATGCGAAGCTATCTTCACAGCCGGAATAGGCCATCTCGGGGTGAAGACCATCCGCGCGACCGGGGAAAGCCTTATTGGTGTAGGCAAGGGCCTCCCGGAGATAAAGCGACGAGTGGTCGTTAAGTTGGCCAGCCGGGGCAAGCTGAAGCCCACGGTATGCCCGAATATCAAGACCCATGTCACTCTCCCTTGATGGAAATGAAGACGCTCTCGTCGAGTCGGGCGAGCAACGCGGCGCTGTCGGCGGCCTTCTCGGGGATTGACACCTCGATCATTCGACGCAGTTCGAGCCGCGCTCTACTCGACGGCAATCGTCCTTTCAGCCCGCTATCTTGTGGCCAGAGTCTGTAGGCTACAAGATATAGCGACGCCTTCCGCAACTTAACCGATTCAGCGACGCTCGACGGCGGCATCATGTTTTTGGGGTTGCCGGCCCGAATTGTGCATTGCAACATCAATGCTGCAGTGCAATAACTCCCTCGACTGAGTCGGGCCAAACCGGTTCCGCCAGCAACACGAGAGGAGAACATCATGACCAAGGGCATCACGCGGCCATTCGAAATCCCCAAGGAGATGCGGGCCATGGCAGAGCAGAGCGTCGAACAAGCCAAGCAAGCGTTCAACAATTACCTTCAGGCGGCTCAGGAAGCCGTCTCCACCTTCGACCAGTGGGCCAAGGCGAGCCAGGTCGGCGCGCAGGGCCTCTGCAACAAGGCGATGAATTTTGCACAGCGTAACGTGCTATCCGCGTTCGAATTCGCCCAAAAGACCGTCCAGGCCAAGGACATTCAAGAACTCATCCAGACGCAGACCGAGTTCGTCCAATCGCAGATGCAGGTGCTGAGCGAACAGGTGAGGGACTTGGGCGAGGCCGCCACCAAGGCTGCCATGGACAGTTTGAACGACCTGGGCGAGACCGCCAGCAAAACTGCCATGAGCGTGAAGGATTTGGGCGAGACTGCCACCAAGACCGCCATGAAAAACGTGAAGGACCTGAACGAGACCGCCGCCAAGGCCGCCAAGGAAGGCATGACGAACTTAGGCGAGAGCGCCGAGGCGGCGTAGTTTTCGGGCGTTGACGAGCCGCGGGGACGAGATCACTGCACGGAGAGGCGAGCGCAAGCGAACCGCTGCCTGGCGCTCGCCGAGCTGCCGATTTGGTATCGGCAAGAGCTGTGCCTACCGAAAATTAGATCCGCACGTATTGGTGATGCAATCCGCCCAGGACCGGACGGGCGAATATGCGACCAACGGTCTAGATGGCACGCAAAACCGGCGCATCCTTGTCCAAGGACAAATGCGTGCGCGTCCGATTGTAGTACTCCATATCACTGCTGTCCGGCAATTCTGCCGGGGGCATAGTGTAACGCGCTGATTGCTCAAGCTCGAGGATGGACCAGGGCGCGGGGAAGCGGCGGGTCTTCACCCTTCCCACACTCGCGCCATTGCCAGGCTGTCCGGGTTCTTCACTTTGATCCAAGTCCGCACACGACCAGAGCGGTAGGGCGAGCCGCGCTGCTTCGATACGATGCCCTCGCACCCGATCTTGCATGCCGTGAAGGCGCTTGCGCTGATGGGCATCACCAGCAGCTGACGATGCACCAAGGGCTGCACCGCTGAAATGCACCAGGCACCTGAAATGCACCAGGCACCCCGCGGATTACATCACCAAGGCCACGACGGTGGCCCGGGCGGCAGAGGGATTGGCCTTGCGACCGTAAATGCTGCGCTCAAGGCGGGCTATTCGGTGCGCGCGCTCTCGCGCTCCGCGTCAACGATCCGCTTGCATAATCCTAGCCCGCATTTGATCCTACGCGGCACTCGCCTGTTTTCCGCCGCCACGCGTTTCTGAGGGAGGGTCGGCCGAGGACTGGCAAGTCTTCTTCGACGAGCGCGTCGGCGTTGCCGAGATCGATGGAGGCCTGCCGCGCTCCGAGGCCGAGGCCCACGCGTTCGAATGCTGCGTCGTTGACTGGCTGAACCGGGGGCCGGGTAAGCCCAGAGGGGAAAGCAACAGGCAGCAGGAATGTCAGACGACCCCGGTGTGCAAGAGCAGCGGAGGACTGGCGAGTCCTCTTCCATGAGGCCTGCCGCGCTCTGAGGCCGTGCTGGCCTCGATAGCGGGGGGTGGTGCAGTGGTGCACTTTTCTGTGCACCAGTGCACGGGTTTCGGTTCGGTGCATTTCACTGTACGCCTTGCACCGGACTTGCTGTGGCTCTGCGGCCTCATTCTGGCGGCTCACGACTAACGGTGTTACTCGATACCAAGACCGAGTCAGCACTAGGGTGCATTTCACTGTAGGCCTTGCACCGGACTTGCTCGATCGAGACTTTCCGACGAGGAGATCATCGGCACTCTGAGGGAGCAGCAGGCCGGGCTTTCGGCAACAGAGCTGTGCCGCAAATACGGAATCAGCGATGCGACACTTTACACCTGGCGCAAGAAGTATGGCGGCATGGAAGTGTCGAGGCGAAGCGCCTGAAGGCCCTTACGGCGTGCGTCTTGAGCCGTCTTCCTACAATGTGCAAACCCGATAGGGCCATGGCTTTCCCCGAGATAGAGGAGGCTTTGCCGGAGGAGCCGATGGCGTTATAATTTGTTTGTTTTAGGTCGGACTGAGAGCTTACGTGAAGCTAATGGAGGGGGACAAGATGACGCTCGACGCTTCGCAGTTTCTGAGTATGACGCAGGCGCAACTCGATGCGGTCTTCCGCGAGCACGAGGCAGGCCCTATTCCTGATGGTGAGGCAAATGGCACGGCGATCATCGCGCCAGGGACGCCCATCAGCGCTGCAATCGCCGAATGCATCAATCTGTTCGCCTGGAAGGGAAAGGTCTTTGACGCGAAATCCGGCTTCCTGCGCAACGAGGTGCTGCCGTTCGGGGTCAGGGCAATCGTCGCTAAGGTCTACAAAGGGCCGAGCTGGCTTGACGGGAAAGAATGCATCGTGCTCGACTATTCAGAGACGTCGATAGTCGCTTCGCACATCCGCGACGAGATTCGTCAGATCGAGCCGGGTTTTTATCTCGGCAAGGTGTATTGGGACCAGGCTCGTCTCATCGATTTCGCCCTCGATTTCCGCAAGTGAAATAGCGAGCGGGGAGCGCGAAGGCATGATCGCGCAGGATCGGTTCGTCGTTGTCGCCGAGGTCGCTAAGGACCGCGTCGACGCGTTGCGGGCGCGCCTCGCCGCGATGACGCGACCAAACGTCTCCGGCGCGGCCGATCCAGAGAACCCGACCCTGCCGTTTGGGGGCTACGATACAATCCATTTCGCACGCTTCGCCATCCTTGACGACCACACGCTTGCCGATCGCGCGGCCTATCCGCGGTTGCCGAAAGACGAGCCGACGCACTTGCTGTTCATGGTCGATTGCGATGGCAACGCCGCCGCACTGCTCGCGCGCCTGGCCCGCGAATGTCCGCGCTTGCGCGAAATCTTCGACTATTGTGCCAACCGCCCGGGGCCTGACCTCGCGGCTTGGCTTGCTGCCCATCGCGTGAAACCAGTCGCGTCATACGTGAACTGGGTCGGCCGCACGGTCGTCCAGGTCCGCGAAGAGGCGGCCCTTAGGGCGGCTTTGCGCCTTGCGCTGCCGAAGACGACGGAGCGCGAGCCGCGCAAGCTGTATGCGGAGCTCAAACGGCTCGTGGCGGGCGCGACAACGCTGACGCAGGCGCCGCCAACTCCGCTTGGGGAACGGCTCAAGGAATTAGCACACTTCCTATCGCCGATCCTCGTCGCTATTCTTTGCTTTGTGATTTTTCCGCTAACAACGCTTTCCGTCGCTGTCGTCGTCTTGATCGTCTTCGCAATAGCGCTTCGCAGACACGAACTAACGGATCCAGTTCAACATAATCCTCACGATCCAGCCTGGGTCGCCAAGTTGCGCCTAGGCGAGGATCACGACGTCACCAATCAGTATACGGCGATGGGCTCGATAAGGCCGGGCCTGTTTCGCCTTGCCGTTGCGCGCGTTGCTCTTTGGGCGATCAATTGGGCCGCACGGCACATTTTCACGCGTGCCGTCCTGGCTCGGATCGGCACGATTCATTTCGCGCACTGGGTGTTTCTCGATTCCCGCCGCCGCATGGTGTTCTGTAGCAACTACGATGGCGCCCACGAAGCCTATATGGACGACTTCATCAATAAGGCGGGCTTCGGCCTCAATCTCTCATTCTCCGGCGCCATCGCCTATCCGCAGACTGATTGGCTGATTGCCAAGGGCGCTTGGCGCGAACAGGAATTCAAGCGCTTTCAAAGGCACCACCAAATCCCTACTGACGTCTGGTACAACGCCTATCCTGGCCTCACCGCGCGCGATCTTTCCCGGAATTCGCTGGTGCGTAATGGCTTCGAGCGCGACGACATGAGCGACGACGAGATCCGCCGATGGCTCGCCGAAATCTGAGGGGCCCGCGATGATCCGCCGCGACGTCGACCCGCACGACGTCCAAGCAATCACGCGAACCGCCTTCGGCTTTCTCCGCAGGGCGATGTATCTGCTGCTGCGCGTCGGTCAAGCCGATCGAGCGCGCGCCTTCCTTCGCGACCTCCAGTCGACAACCATGGCTGAACTTGCGCTCGGCGGCCGGCGGTCCGACCTCAGCGAGGCAATCCAAGTCGCTTTCACCGCTTCCGGGCTGCGAGCGCTAGGAATCGAGACAGATGTCGTCGATCGTTTTGCTCCCGAGTTTGTTGAAGGCATGACTGGCAGCCCCGACCGGTCGCTGCGGCTCGGCGACATCGGCGCCGATGCGCCGGATTGTTGGGCCTGGGGCTACGGCGAGTGCGAGCCGCATCTGCTCGTGATGGTCTTTGCGTGTCCCGAACCGCCTGACACGATCGGAGACTTTAGGAAGCGCTCCGAGGCAGCGGGCTTGATCGAGGTTGCAGCTATAGAAACGACCGATATGGGCGGGGTCGAGCCCTTCGGGTTTGTCGACGGTATCTCTCAACCGAGCTTCGACTGGGACGTTCCACGCGATCCGGGCGGAAAGGCCGATCGTGGTTACACCAACCTCATCGCGCTCGGCGAACTGTTGCTCGGCTATCGCGACGAATACGGCTACGTTTCCGCGACTCCGACGATCCCTGAGGCGTTGCCAGGTGCGTCGTCTCTACCCGTCGCCGCGCATCCCGCCGGAGAACGCGACCTTGGGCGAAACGGGTCGTACCTCGTCTATCGCCAGCTCGCGCAGGATGTGCGCGGCTTTTGGCGCTGGGTCGCGGCCGAAGCAGCCCGCGTCGGCGTAAAGCGCGAGGTTTTGGCCGAGGCGATGGTCGGGCGCGGCATGGACGGGTCGCCGCCCGCCGACATTGAGCGCGGACGCGCTATTCCGGGCGTCGACCCTGTGGATCTGGACCGCAACGGCTTTCTCTACGACGTCGATCCCGACGGCCTTTGCTGCCCGATCGGTGCTCACGTCCGCCGCGCCAACCCGCGCACGGGCGATATGCCCGCGGGCAACGAGGGGATCCTGGATCCGCTACTCACCGCCCTCGGCTTCACGACCCGCCGCCTGCATCGTCCGACCGCCTCGACTCTGCCCTGGCCGCGCAACACCACTGTTTGGCCGTTCCACCGTTTACGCGACGACGCCATTTCCTCCGCACGGTTCCACCGTATCCTGCGGCGAGGCCGTGAATACGGCACCAAAATCAGCGTCGAAGCCGCGCTCGATCCCACAACGCCAGATCCGCGGGCCGGGCTCAACTTCATCTGTCTCAATGCCAATCTGTCACGCCAATTTGAATTTGTGCAGGGTGCCTGGCTCGCCAATGCCAAGTTCGCGGGCTTGAGTGGCGAACAGGATCCGCTGCTTGGCAACCGCGAACCCTTCCCGAATCCTCCTATTGTCAAGGAACCTGTCGCGACCGATGGATTCTCACGCCCCGGTGCCGAGCCGCGATGTCGCTATTCGAGCCGGCTGCCGCAATTCGTGACGGTGCGCGGCGGCGCCTATTTTTTCTTGCCCGGCCTCGCGGCCTATCGTTGGTTGACGCGCGAATAGCCTCAAGCGGCGGCGGTATTCGGCCGCGCCGCGGCCTCGCCGCCAAACAGCTCGTCGCCCGTCGGCTCGACTTGGGGAACGGCGTTCATCTTCTGCCGGAACGTCGACATCTCGTCGTACATGCGCTTCCGCGCTCGGCTCTGGTTGCCGAGCGGCCGATGGTCGATTAGCCCGTGCCAGGGGGTGAAGCGCAGGTTGCGCGCGAACGCAAACTGGTCTGGCCAATCGAATTTCTGCTTGGGGATGCGCAAAGTCGCCACGGGCACGCGCGGCGACAGGCGCGTCGGCCAGAGCACGGCATTGTTTTCGATCGGCATCAGGAAAGGATCGGTCTGCAACTGCAGCCGCATCTCGAATTCCACCTCACTCTCGACGAGGGTCGCGACCATGTTGTCGCGCAGGTAATTGTCCCGTGGACGCAGCGGCAGGCGTGGAATTTTCTTGTGGACCTTCGTCTTCGGCCAAAAGCTGTACTGCATCGCCTGCCCAGGTCCCAGCAGGTAGGGGACGCACGAGTAATAGGTCGCCCCGAGCGGATTGGTCTGCGTCTCGTTCCACAGGCCTTGCATCATCATGTCGAGGATGTGGAGCGACCGCGGGTTTAAGAAATAAAACGCTGGCAGGTGTCGACGGCTCCAATACTGCAACCGAGCGTTAGCGCGCACGTTGGGCGTGACGAACGTTGGCGTGCAAACGGCCGTGAAATCCTGAGTGAACTTTTCATCGTCCCACAGCTTTTCGCCTTCGACGCCCATGACCTTGACGCTGATGCTGACGAAGCCGACGTCGTCGATGTCCGGTTCGACGTGCGGGCCGGGACCGGAAAACCGCACCCAGCAGCGGTAGGTCTTGGGCATCGCGAACAGGCCTTTGCGGAGCTTGTGTGAGAGCCCGTCATGGATGGTCAGTTCGCCTCGCACCAAGCCGTGGGTCTTGGTGTTTCCGGCGCGTTCGAACCCACCTTGCGGGAAATCGCGGATAAGATGGCACCGCATCTCGTCTATCATTGTCTGGGTGTCTCGCTCTTCACCTGGCTGCGGCGTCTCCTCGGCGAGGCCTACGTCCTCGCGGCTGCGCTGGACGTTGATGAGGTAAGTGAAGAACCGCGCGAGTGCGTCGCGGAACAGCGCGTTGAAGGCCGGCCGCAGGTAAGGCTGCTCAATCCGCCGCTCGAGATGCAACAGAATTTCTATAATTCTGTGTAACAGCCGAAGAAGCATCGTCCGCTCGCCTCTACACACCTTTATCCGGGGTTAGATTGCCATAAGTCGAGGGCGAACCAAACGTTTCTTTGTGATGTGCGCCCAATTGAAGGTTGCGCTCAATTCGGGACTGCGCAAGGATTTAGCGGAAACGTCCGGGCGATGGCCTTTGATGCCCAAACCAACGAGGGGGCGGCGTATGATGAAACTCTCCTTACGCGCGAAAGTGCTTTGCAAGCTCGTCGTTGCGGCGGCGCTTGCCGTCCTCCACTCCCGCACCGTGGGCGCCGCGAACCTGGACGAAGCTCAGGCTGTGGGAATCAGGGAGAGCTTCTTCGTCCAATCCGGCGACGATTATTTCCACGACATGGACAATGGCCTCGATCTCTCTCCAGCCGAGCGGCGCGGCCGCAACATGTGGCTTCTGTGGACCGGCGGTAACGACCGGTTTTGGGACGTCGTCACCAAGGATTCGGCAGCGACCTTCGATCTCTTGAAGATCATCACGTCGCATCCGAGCCAGACGTATTGCCCGTCGCCCGGCGGCCGTTGCGATCGCGACGGTCGCTGGGAATGGCTCGGGGTTATCAACGAACCGTGCTTCGAAAAGCCGTCCGGGCCCGATCCGCAGCGCTTCGGCCTATGGCTCGACGTGCGCTCAAAGGACTGCAAGCCTGATCCGTTCGAGGATGAAACTAAATACCCCGGTGTCAAGATTGGCGCGCGCGGGATGACCTTTAAGGACGGCTCGAAACTGCCCGTCGGCTCGATATACGGCTACGCGACTGGCATCCTCGGTTTGAGGCTGTTCCCTAACCCCAATTTCAATCAGGCAGCCAAGGACCGTTGGGATCCTGAGCGCTATTACACGGATCCGAATTATTATAACGACCCGAAGCTCGTGAAGCCTTACCGCGTCGGCATGGCCTGCGGCTTTTGCCACGTCGGTCCGAATCCTATCCACCCACCGGCCGATCCGGCAAATCCAAAATTCACCGACATCAATTCGACGGTGGGCAGCCAGTATCTCTGGATGGACCGGATCTTTGTCTACACTGCGAAGCGGGAGAATTTCCTCTATCAGCTCGTGCACGCCTATCCGCCGGGCACGATGGACACGTCGCTCGTTTCGACCGACCACATACTCAATCCACGCACGATGAACGCCGTGTACAATCTCGGCGATCGCCTCGCCCAATCGGTCGTCTGGGGCAAGGAGACGTTAAAAGGAGACGAGCTCAACAACAAGCAGCTGATGGCGCCCGTCATCGATCCGCTCGATGGGCGGCCCAAGCCGATGTTCGTCGCGCCGGATACGTCCTATTCGGCGCGTGTACTCAAGGACGGCTCCGATTCCGTGGGAATCCTTGGGGCGCTCAACCGTGTCTACCTCAACATCGGACTTTACAGCGAAGAGTGGCTTAAGCACTTCAACCCGTTCTTCGGCGGCAAGGGAATAACCGCGATTGAGATCGCGACGGCCGAAGCCAATTCAACTTATTGGCGTGCGACGGAGGCGGGCACGCCGGACATGGCACTCTTCCTCCTCAAGGCCGGCCAGCCGGACAAGCTCGCCAAGGCGCCGGGCGGCGACAAATATCTTACGGCCGACACGGCGACGCTTGATCGCGGCAAGACGGTTTTCGCCGAGACCTGTGCGCGGTGCCATTCGAGCAAGCTGCCCACAGAGGCGCGGGCCAAGCTCGATCCGGGTGGTTGCTCTGGGCCGGACTATCTTACTTGCTTCAAGCGCTTCTGGGATTACACGCAGACCGACGAATTCAAGATGAAAATGCGCGATATCGTCGCGGCGCCCGACTTCCTTGAGCACAATTTCCTTTCGTCGGACGCGCGCATCCCGGTCACGCTGTTGCGCACCAACGCCTGTTCGCCCCTAGCCACCAACGCGATCCGCGGCAACATTTGGGACAACTTCTCTTCGGAAACCTATAAGGACCTGCCGTCGGTCGGAAAGATCACGGTGCAGGAGCCGTTCTCGGGCGAGCGCTGGCAATTCCAGATGCCAGGCGGTGGCGTTGGCTTTACGCGCGTGCCGTCGCTCGTTTCGATTTGGTCGACCGCGCCATTCTTCGTGAACAACCAGCTCGGGCCGTTTTCGCAAGACCCGTCAGTCGATTCGCGGATGAAGGTCTTCAACACTTCGATCCGGCAATTGTTATGGCCGGAGACACGCGGTGCTGATCCCGGCTTCGATGGCTTCATCGTGCGCACCGACGCGCGCAGCTACGTCGAAATCCCCAAACGCAATGTTCCCATCGAGCTCAATAACCTCGTGAATGGTCTCGGAAAAGCCTTCGCGCCCGTTTTCGACAAGAAAGGCAACTTCAAAATCGGGCCGATCCCGAAGGGCTTCCCCGTCGGCCTCGCGGCGAGCTATCGGCCGCTCGCCGACATTGGCCGCGACGGCCTAGCCGCAAAGGCCGAGCATCTCAGGAATTTCGGTAGCCTGATCGCGACGACGGTCTCGAACCTCCCGCGCCTCGACCTTAACGCCGATGATGCCGCGTTGCTCGCCTGGGCCGCGAAAATGGAGAAGCCGCTGGTGAAGCTCAGTAAATGCCCCGACTACGTCGTCAACCGCGGCCATTATTTCGGAACCGACAAATTCAATGACGTCGACGGGTTGAGCGACGACGAAAAGTCGTTCGGCAAGGAGACACCACTGAGCGACGACGACAAGAACGCGCTCATCGAGTTCTTGAAAACTTTCTAGCGATGGGCAAGGTCGCCGCCGACGTCTTCGATTACGTGGTCGTCGGCTCAGGCGCGGGCGGCGCCACGGTCGCGGCGCGCGTGGCGGAATCCGGCGCGAGCGTCCTCGTCCTCGAGGCGGGAAGCAACCCGTTGGCGCCCGCGCCGGGCCTGCCGGACGACTACGACGTCCCAGCTTTCCACGCCTTTGCATCCGAGAACCCTGCGATTGCGTGGAATTTCTACGTTCGCGACTTTGGCGACGACCGCGAGCGGCGTCGCCCGCTCGATCGTCCGCCGCCGGGGGTCCTTTATCCCCGAGCCTCTACGCTCGGCGGCTGCACCGTGCATAACGCGATGCTTTTCCTGGCGACGCCAGAGGAGGATTGGAACAGGATCGCGCGGCTGACCGGCGACCCCTCCTGGAACGCGTCCGAAATGCGTCGTCATTTCCAAGCAGTCGACGATTGCCGCTATCGCCCGTTATGGCGTCTTCTCGCTTCGATTTCCGGCGGTCGCTCGGACCCGAGTGGGCACGGGTGGAACGGTTGGCTCCCGAGTGAACTGGCGCTGCCGCATCGAGCACTCGAAGATCGGACGCTGATTGCGACGATCCGTGAGGCAATCCGCCGGGACATGTTCGGCGGTGGCGACTCGGCGCGCGCGTTGCGCCATGCGATCAAGCGTTTGGCGCGTGTTTTTAGCGCTGAAATCGATCCGAACGACGAACGCGCGCAAGGAAGCTCCGCCGAAGGTTTCTGCATGACGCCGCTGTCCACGTTGAAGGGGCGCCGGCGGAGCGCGCGTGATCGCGCGTTCGTGGCGATGCGGGATTCCGGGCTGTGCGTCGAGTTCGACGCGCTTGCGACGCGTGTGATCCTCGACAAAGGCCGAGCCGTCGGCATCGAATACCTCAACGGTGAGCATCTCTATCGCGCATCACCGCTCGCCGGCGATGCTGTCGGCGAACTACGGACCGTGCAAGCGCGGCGCGAGATCATCCTTTGCGGCGGCGCCTTCAACACTCCGCAGCTCCTCATGTTATCTGGCATTGGCCCGCCGAACGAGATCGAGAAGGTCGGCTTGAAAACCGTGCGTCCTCTCGAGGGCGTCGGCGCCAACCTGCAAGATCGGTACGAGATTACGCTCGTCCACGGCGTCAAGGCGCCGTGGCGGTGTCTGGAGGGCGCGCGTTTTGAGGCCGGTGATCCCGTCTATGAAGACTGGCGGCGTTGCGAGGGCATGTATTGCTCGAATGGCGCCGCCATGGCCTTCAAGTTTTCCTCGCGCCCTTCGCTTGCGATTCCCGATCTCTTCGCGATGGGTCTGCTTACCCGCTTCGATGGCTATTACCCCGGCTATTCCAACGTTATCCGCAAAAGTCATGCCGACTTCAGCTTCGCGCTCTTGAAGGCTTATACGGGTAATCGCAAGGGCCGCGTCAGCTTGGCGAGCGCCGACCCACGCGATCCGCCAACGATCGACTTCAACTTCTTCGCTGAAGGCGCAGACGGGCCGGAGGGCGATATGGCGGCGCTCGTGAGCGGCATTAAGCGCCTTCGGCGCATTACGGCGTCGCTCGTCGAACAGAATGTGCTGGAACTTGAGGATACGCCGGGAGCCGGCGTTGCGAGCGACGAAGCACTCTCCGATTTCGTGCGGAAGCGGGCGTGGGGCCACCATGCCTCCTGCACGTGCGCCATCGGGCCCGAAGAAAAA
>Ga0307419_10001544_pt1 | contig 11841 bp, 13 predicted proteins | sample SalMarWE160230MG_2_FD_202512 | JGI IMG/M metagenome (GOLD analysis project Ga0307419, IMG submission 202512) | Salt marsh sediment microbial communities from the Plum Island Ecosystem LTER, Massachusetts, United States - WE1602-30 | ecosystem: Environmental > Aquatic > Marine > Intertidal zone... | reverse complement strand
CGTTATGTAAGAATAAAACATTAATAAATTCATTGGACTTCAATAATCGTCAACGGAATTGCTGTTTTGCGACCGATAGAATCTGAAACGTTGAAAAGAAAAGGAGCAATTTGGATTGTTCTTCTCATAATTGCCATCATTATTGTTATAATTGCATCCGATGGCAATTTGCGCGCGCAAAATGTGTCTAGATTTCGCGGATTTCGCAACTGAGTTTTTTGACTATTTCCTCGGCTTTTGTGGGGTTAACTTTTAGGGTGAACAGATGTTTGGGGGTTCGAAGTTTCAGTTTGACTTCTCTTTCAAGTCGCTTGATGTTGCAGTATTCTGCCCGCTCCGCAATCGCTATGAACTTGTCAACGTCAAAGATTTCTACAGGCATCTTCCTTTGTCCTCGCAGGTTCGTATAGAGCATCCTCGCCTATTTTATCTTTTGTGGTTACAGCAGGGTTAAGGGTAGCCTAGTCGCGTTTTAGCATTCTGTGCGCGTTGGAGGTGGTTTGTTGGGTGTGGGTTTCAATTTTGCCTTTACACATAATCACAATTCTTAAGCCATAAGACTTAATTCATTATTTAGCGATTAACATATGTTGAGTATACGAAAGGGAGCGCTTCAGGACGCTTAAGCTTATCACACACCAAAAAATGACGGGGACATTATGCCCATAACTAAAAAGAAGTTTGAGGGAGGGAAACTCCACAGCAAAGTAGAGGAAGAGATAGTCTCCTTTCTGAAGGAACGAAAAGAAGGGGCTTTCACATCCCAAGAGATAATGGGGGGAATCCACTACCACACGGACTTCAGCACCCCAGAGATAAGTAAGATGTCAACCTTCACCATAGCGGACTTCACCACCCTCCTTCACGATCTGGTGAGACAGGGAAACATCAGAATGAAAGTGGTTGGAAACAGAATGTACTACATGATAATGAGCGCTCACACAGCCAAATGCCCCAAGTGCGGCAAAGTTTTTGAGCCCCAAAAAACTTGGAAGATGGCGGGACGCCCAGACAAAAAGGGAAAACGGCTACAACTGCACATAGGACTCTACAAATGCCCAAAACATGGAAGCTTCAGAAAGGTCTTGGACAAAAGAAAAATCTGAAAAGCTTGTTGCGGCATCGTTGCGGCTATAATCTACAGAAATAAGCTGCACAGGAAACCGAACAGGCAATCATATTAGGAGACTAATAAAGGTTCATTGTTGAAAACAGTACTTTTTCAGGAAAACCAAGAAAGATGATGCCTGGTGCTCCAAGTATTGGTTTAAATTCTCTGGTTCAGGTTTTGTGTTTGCGTGCACATTTAAATATAAAATTCGCAGATTACTAAAGAGGGAGCCAACAGCTTGAATGTTAGCAAGCCTTCACGGGAATTGTCTATCGAAGAAATCCTTTCTTTAACGTTCAACCTTTACCGCTCCAAATTTTGGCAGTTTTTCTTGCCCTTTCTGATCACAGCAATAATAACAGGCATATCCACTTACGCCATAACCTCATCTTTTCCTATACCCACACCCCCAGACATACCATCATCTCCAAGCACCACATTTATTAACGAAGAATTTGCCCATGGTTTCTTGAGCTAATCTCAAAAGTCATTCTGATCGGCGTTTTTTCGGGTCTCGTATTCTGGATTGTAGGCACCACAGTCACCGGCATTGTTATCAAAAATGCTTCTGACCAAATAGAGAAAGGCAACTCAAACCTCAACGTCAGCTTCAACTTTGCAGTATCCAAGCTTCCATCAATACTCATCGCCCAATTTATTGCTGGAATCCTGATAATACTCGGATTTTTTCTTTTCATCGTGCCCGGAATAATCATCGCCATAATTTTTTCGCTAGTGATTCCCACCATAATCATTGAACAAAAAGGCGCCTTCGAAAGTTTGGGAAGAAGCAAAAATCTGGTGAGTAACCGCTGGATGAAAACCTTCCTTCTGGGACTAATTTTAGGCATAATTGTTCTCATCGTCAACACTGCCGCAACTTTTCTGGCAGGACCCTTAAGCACAATTCATCCCATCGCCAATTCACTCACCACAAGTATAATCTCCGCCTTTGTAAGCCCCCTTTACCCGATTGCCATAACCTACCTCTATTACACAATGGTTGCCAGAGAAACTCCGCCACATCCACCCACCTTCGATTCCACGGTCACTTAAAGAAACATACAATTCAACAACCCTTACCCCGAAGAGGCGATAGCACACAAAAATCCAATAGAATACACAGAAAAGCATGAATAAGGATGGTGCTCCGGCCGGGATTCGAACCCGGGTCTTCGACTCGAAAGGCCGAAATACTTAACCGGACTATACTACCGGAGCCTAAACCAGAGCATCAACCACATAAAACATACATACGTTTTAACTTTTCTCCATCAGAAGGATATCTTCGCCGAAGAGGGAGTTCCGCCTATAACCTTCGCCGAAGCAGCACTCACCTTATCCACGTACTTTTCGTCTGTGTACACCCGGAGGATGTTGATGAAGCCTTTGAGAACATCAAAAACCGACGATATGTCGCTTAGCCGCAGAGGAACCTTCTCTCCTGTTCGGGTCTTCTGGAAAACAGGGATTTCCATGGGCTCAAGCAAATCAGAGTGATGATACGGCACCGAAGGAACCGTGGGCACATCAATTACAATAGCTTGCGCTTCAATTCCTGCCTCTGACGCAATCTTGTTTCTCATCTGCTCCCGAACCTCTTCGACGCTGAAGATGCTGGGCACCATCTTTTCTCGCGCATAGAAGGTTCGGTCATAGACGCACTTGAGGAGCCTACGCCTCTCCAAGTTCTCCATGATTCCTCTAGACTTTTCGCATTCTTTCAGTTTGGTCCAAACAGTGTAGTCATTCAACGCCAAGTAATCTTCGGGAGAATCAAACGCCACCAAGCCCAGCTCATCCTTTGCTTTCTCCATGGCTGTGGCAAGCATTATCTGAGCGGCTCTTCCAACGCGGTGGAAGTAGATGCTTCTGAACGATTCTAGCCTCGCCAACACAAAAGATTCAAGCGCTGACAGGGCTCCCACGTCAACGGCAAGGTTTTCGCCAAGAACATCCAGCATGTGGATTAGGCGAAAGACGTCTACGTACCCGTATTCTGCGCCAGTGTGGTAGGTGTCCCTGACCACGAAATCGAGCTTATCGACATCCACAGTGCTTTGAATGACCTGATCCAGGAATGCTTTCCCTCGCCTCCGCAGTTCTCCAACCGCAAGTTTTGCCACCGCACCTGCGTCGTATCCCAGTTCGCTGATGATGTCATGTAACTCGGAGTTTTGGATAAGCCACCGGGTCATGTCTTCATGGGTTTTGCCTAAGAACTTGACGAGAAGGTGCTCAAAAACGTGTGAGAATGGACCGTGACCCACATCGTGGAGAAGAGACGCCATTCTGACAGTTTGAATCTCCTCTTCCGAGAGAAGTGGGGAAATGTTCTGGTTTTCCGTTAGTTTGCCCGCTAGGTACATGACTCCGATGGAGTGCTCGAAGCGGGTGTGGTTTGCTCCTGAATACACAAACTCTGATCCCGCCAGCTGCCTCAGTCGGTGAAGTCTCTGGAAGGGGTAAGAGTCGATGAGATGCTTCTCTGCTTCGGTGATGTAAACATAGCCGTGAACCGGATCTTTGATTTGCCCCCAGTATCGCCGCATAGGGAATGTTTCTCCTCAGCTTTGTCAATCTAGAGCATCATTATTTAAGGTAATCGATAATTAAAGGATAGAGGCTGAACCACAAAGTGAAGAAAGGAATATTCGTCTGCATCGAAGGCTTGGACGGAAGCGGAAAAACCACTCACGCCTATCGGCTTGTGCAGAACCTGCAGAAAAGGGGGTTCGACGCTGTTTACACCACTGAGCCGGGGCGGGGAGAACTGGGAAAATTTATTCGTGCGTCGGTTTTGCAGGGGAAGAAGCGGGTGCCCAGGGTTGTGGAGGCGGTTCTTTTTGCGGTTGACCGTGTTGAGCACATGGAGAAGGATGTGAAGCCGGCGTTGATGGAGGGAAAGGTTGTGGTTTCGGACCGGTGTGTGTACTCGTCTCTTGCGTATCAGGGGGCGGCGGGGCTGGACCTGGAGTGGATTGAGGAGATTAACCATTTTGCTCTTCCACCCGATTTGGCGTTGTATATTGATGTGCCGCCTGAGGTTGTGGTGAAGAGGATAAGGCGGAAGAAGTCTGTTATGGAGAGGCTGGAAACCCAGAGAAGAGTAAAAGAGGTTTACATGAAGTTTGTGGACAACGGAAAGCTCAAGCCCATAGACGGAGACAGAAAAAAAATCGAAGTCGAACAAAACATTCTAACAGTAATCCTAGCTTTTCTAAAGAACCGCAACACCTCTTAACTAGGTGACCCACTTTTAAAGTGAAGACGTGCCTATTCCCCTCTTAGGTTTAACAAAAAAGCAGACAGTAACGGTAGCAAAACCAGATAACTTATAGTAAAGTTATGGGCAATGTCTTGTCAAGAAACCTTGACCAAACAAATGATACATTTGGTCAAGAAAGTTTGACAAAAACCCTCTTAACTGAAAAGATTAAACTATATTTAGGGGAGAGTGTATGCGGTCTAAAAGGCTGTTTCTTGCAAGTTCTGTTCTTTTTGTTTTAGTCACTTTGCTTTTTATTGGTTCTGTTGGTGCATCTTCGGAGATGTGGAGCCAAACTTACGGAGGAGCAGGTTCAGAAGCGGCTTATGCGTTGGTTGAAACTCCTGACGGGGGATACGCATTAGGTGGTGACACAAATTCCTTCGGTTTAAAATGGGAAACTGAAGGCTGGTTAGTTAAAACTGACGCAAATGGAAACGTGCAGTGGAACAAAACATACTCAAGATCAATTCGTTCGTTGATCGTGACGTCTGATGGGGGTTATGCATTGACTGGTAGTGGACTGTTTGTTAAGACTGATGCGTATGGGAATGTGGAGTGGAATAGGACTTACAGCGGAGTTTCGTTGATTGAAACATCTGACGGAGGATTCGCCCTAGCAGGCTCCAAAAATGATGATTTTTCGATAGTTAAAATCGATGCCTCTGGGAACAGGGAGTGGAACAGGACATACGGGGGACCAGAGGTTGAACGTGCTCATTCTTTGGTTGAGACATCTGAAGGAGGGTTTGCTTTAGCTGGCGGAACAATAGTATCTGAAGGTAATGGTTATCGTGCTTGGCGTTTTTGGCTGGTTAAAACTGATGAAAATGGGAATATGTTGTGGAACCAAACCTATGGTCATGCTAATGAAGAAGCTTATTCATTGGTTAGAACATCTGATGGAGGATTCGCTTTAGCAGGAACCAAATATATCTGGGATCCTGCAAATCTAGGTGTTGGAAATTACGATTTTTGGTTAGTGAAAACTGATGCAAATGGGGTTATGGAGTGGAACCAAACATACGCAAGGACAGATGGGGACAAAGCTCACTCTTTGATTGTGACGTCCGATGGAGGATATGCTCTAGCTGGGGAATCGTATACTGAAACATTTGGTGAAGGTATTGAACATGATTTTTGGTTGGTAAAGACTGATGGTTATGGGAATGTAGAGTGGAACCAGACATACGGAGGAGCACATAGGGAAGTTGCTTATGCGTTGGTTGAAACATGTGACGGCGGATACGCACTAGCAGGCTACACTAGGTCTTACGGTGCAGGTAGCACTGATTTTTGGTTGGCTAAAACAGACGAGAAGGGATTTATTCCAGAGTTTCATCCTCCACACATTTGCGTGGGTTCCCCACAAAACAAAACCTACACCACAGACAGGGTTTCCTTAAATTTCACTGTCAACGAAGAAACCTCGTGGATGAGCTACAGCCTAGACGGACAAGACAACGTAACCATAACAGAAACCACCCTAAACCTAACAGAGCTAGTTAACTGTTCACACTACATAACCGTATACGCAACAGACATGGATGGAAACACGGCAGCATCAGAAACAATCCGCTTCACCGTAGCCAAAGAAAAAGAGACAGAACCACCTCCACCACCAGCAACATCATGGACTACAACCGCCATAGCAATAGCAGTAGCGGTAGCCGCAGCTGGAGCCGCAATTCTGCTATACTACACAAAAACAAAAAAACAGAACAAAAAATGAGAACATATTAGACTCCTAATAGAGGTACATTGTTGAAAACAGTATTTTTCGTAGAAAACTTGGAAGAAACAAAATCAGGTTGCTACTTTTGGGCGACCACCATGGCATGTGCCTTGTCGTAGGGTTCAAGACCGACAACCGCGCTGACGTGGAATCCTCTAGCCTCCAAGACGGCAATCTCATTCCTGTAAACCACAGACGGCTCCTTCGTCACATCTATGCTCTGAGCCTTAATCGCCAACATAACCCAGCCCCCCTCAGCCAGAAACATGTCAGCGTTATCCGCCAAAACCCGAGCCTGCTCAGGCTGAGCCACATCACAATAAACACTGTCCACCCGCCCCACCATACGCGAATACGTCTCCGGCAGCCGCGCATCCGCCAGTATAGGCGACATGTTATAGCGCAAAACGCAAACGCTGTTCACCAGCTCTCTCAGGGAACGCGAAGCAAACTCCACACAGTACACATGACCGCCTTCGCCGACAATGTCTGAGACGTGGCTTGCGGTTGTTCCTGAAGCCGCCCCCAGATACAGCACCCCGTGGTCCGGATGGATGGGAACAGCGTCTAAACCCTTGAGTATGGCAGCCGCAAGCTTGCTTCTGTACGGATCCCACAGCCTATATTCGTCTCGCTTAAACTTGACTAGACGCTCTCCATAAACCGAGGTTCCGGCAGCCAAGTTTTTTGTAGCTAACTTTCGGGTTCCATCCTCCAGAGTAGCCCAGTAAATTTCCGGAAAACTGGGGTGAGGCTTAACGTTTACGACCACGTTTCTTTCTCCGAGGACGATTTCTTTCAGGAGGCTTTCTGCTCGAAGTTCTCGTTAGTGGAGACGGCGGAGGCTTCTCATATCTCTCCTTAATCTCGTTGATTCTCTTCTCAAGATCGGCTTTCAATTCGTCTCCAGCATATTCACCCCTGAAAGCATCAACCCTAGCAGCTATACTCAATTTTCCAGCCAACGCCCGCGCAATCTTCCCACGTTGCCAACGCTTCGCATCGTGAATAAGAGGATGCTGAAAGATTATCCCATGCTTAGGAGGACGCGCCTTTGTCTTCAACGACCTAAACAGCGCTTTCTCTGCACCCAAAACCTGAACTGTGCTTGCCGGCAACTTAGCCAAGTTCAGCAGTCCCCCGGCAAGGGCTAACAACCGAGCCCCCAAAAGTGAACCGCCTATTTCCCGGGTGTTTGGTGCAACCTCCTCCATCACCGAGTCCACATACTTCTCCAGCGATTGCCGCACACCATAAAGCTCAAGGATGCTTCGGCTCATGTCCTGAATCTGACTTAGGTCTTCATCGCCTAGATCGGCGCCCATAGAAGCCGCAGCCACCTCAGCTATCTTCTGGGATTTAGCTTTCGGCAGCCCCTCTTTCTCCAGGTTCTCAGCAGTGAAGTTTTCTCTTGTTCCCAGATTAACCACGAGACGAGCATAAGTCTCATGCTTGTCAACCATCCTATCCAACTCCGGATAGTGAAGCCCAAACCACTCCCGTACCCGGCTCATAAAAACATTCAACGATTTATCCAAGTCATCGACTGTTTGGACTGCCTGAGCAACCAGCAAATCCCGCCTTTCAACAGTCTTCTTCACCTTCATCTTCGCGAGTTCGATTGAAACATTGTGAACCCGCGCACGAAGCTGCTCCGGCTTCTCCACAAACTCTAGGTCTAGGGCAAACTTTTCCAAGTTTTCGCGGAGCCTTTTACCCGCCTCTGAAGAGGTTTCTGAGGTTGCTTCTATGTTCAGCTTTTCCCGGGCGTTTCTAGCCATTTCCTGATTCTCAAAAACAAAATGTGTGTAACCTTTAGCCCGCAGTTTATCAACCAAACTGGAGATTTCCTTGATTACCGTTCCCTTCTCTATCTTCTGTAGCCTTTCCGCCGTTTTCAAGGGGTCTTTGGGGAAGAACACCGTTTCAGCAAGTTCGTTGTCTTCGCCGAAACCAAAAACTCCGATTACAGATTCTACTATTGTCGCTTTCACAAGTTTCCCATCCATTATTGACCCATTTATGTGTACGTGTCCTAACCTTTATCTTGGCAATGGATAACTTTTACTACACAAGAGAGAACCAAAAATGGATGATCGCCTTACCACTGAGATAGCGGGATTGAAACTGGCTAACCCCACCATGCTCGCCTCGGGAATCCTAGGATACACAGGATTATCTTTAAAGAGCGTGATAGAAGCGGGAGCCGGAGCAGTGGTAACAAAATCTTTGGGGCTGGAGCCAAGAACCGGCTACCCCAACCCAACCGTTGTCCAGGTCGACTGCGGCTTACTCAACGCCATGGGCCTACCAAACCCCGGCATCAGCCACTTCAAAGAAGAAATAAAGGAACTGAAAAAAGCCGGAGCTCCCACCATTGTGAGCATTTACGGTTACTCGTCAGAAGAGTTCGCCAAGGTCGCTGAAACCGCAGCTAAAATGGGTGCAGACGCCCTAGAGTTGAACGTGTCCTGTCCACACGTCAAAAAAGCGGGAGCAGAGATTGGATGCGACCCCAGGCTGCTGACGGATGTTGTGGAAGAAGTGAAGAAAAAGGTGGACAAACCAGTGATTGTGAAGCTGACCCCCAACGTCGCAAACATAGGCAAAATTGCCGAAGCCGCTGAGGAAGCTGGCGCAGACGCAATCACTGCCATAAACACGGTTAAGGCTATGAGCATCAACGTCGAAACAGGCAGACCTCTATTAGCCAACAAGTTCGGCGGATTGTCAGGACCCGCCATAAAGCCAATCGCCGTAAGATGCGTATACGATGTCTACAGGTCGGTTGATGTTCCAGTCATAGGCTGCGGCGGAATAACAGGCTGGCAAGACGCCGTAGAATTCATGCTGGCTGGGGCATCCGCGGTTCAGATAGGAACAGCCATCGCCTTCAAAGGGGTAAGCGTCTTCAGTTCCGTCGCTGAAGGCATCGACACATACCTGCAGAGGAAAGGCTTCAAGAACGTGAAAGAACTCGTGGGTCTAGCACACAAATATTAGAGTTTCAGTTTGGTTTTGACGCCTTTCAGGATGTAGTAGAGGGGAACTATTGCCATGGGCACGTCTAACAGCATGTCTGAAATGAACCAGCCCCACGTATCCCAGAAGTCGTCGGAGTACATGAAGTAACTCTGCAAGGTGGGGGGTCCCTCCATTGTCCACGGGATTCCTAAGGCTTGAGCGGTAAGCATGACTGTCTGGAGAGTCCAGAAAACAGCGAGGAAGAACATGAAGTACCAGAGGGGCTCCGCGGATTCCAGTTTATAGAAGGCAAAGAGTGAGCCGTAGGCTAGGGCGTACCAGAAGGTTTCTGAAAGCGTCAGCAAACCAAGAACACCCTGATGCTGCAGAGAAGTGAATAAGACGGTGGTTGCCACAAAAACGATCATAAACAGCGAGTAAGGTGTCCAGAAGGGATGGATTCTACGGTCCAGTTTGTTTTTTGAGGTTAAGATTACCCACCCACACAGCAGCGGGATGTGCATTAGACCATTGGCGAAGTAGAAGATTAGGGGTCGTTCTGTGTTGGTGAAAAAGAATAATCCCAGGAACCCCATAAAAACGGATAATGTCATCAGGATTAATGGAATTCTGCCCCTCAAAGAAACATGCGCAGATGGGACTCTCTGACTTGCCATATCAAACAAGTTGTCACTTTAGAGGGAAAACTTTTGTGAATTCAGCATTCATGCACTCAACAACAACACTGCAATTCCCAAAAATCGGTTAACAACGAAAAGTAGCTTTGTTAAGGGAATATTTCGTTTTTTGGAATAATGCAGCAGTCTGAACATTGCTTTTTATCTTCTTGGCTTATGGATAGTTTGGTTCTTCACATGATTAAACATAATGGCATTGCGGACACTCTGGTTATCATCGCTACATTAAATGAAGAAGCTGGTTTAGGTCCTACTTTAACAGACATCAAAAGCTCGTTAGAGAATCCTCTTTGCTTGGTGGTTGATGGTCGAAGCACGGATCGCACAGTTGAAGTTGCCAAGGAGTTTGGAACTCAGACTCTCTTTCAGAAAGGTGTGGGGAAGGGTGATGCAATAGCGACTGCAATTGGACATATTAACTGGCTGAAAGTGAAGTATGTGGTGTTAATTGATGCTGATTACACCTACCCCGCCAAATACATATCAACGATGATTAAAATTCTTGAAGAAAATCCGGAAATTGGTATGGTTTGCGGAAACAGATTCACCAACGGATTAAAATTTGAAGCAATGCCTAACGTGTTCAATATAGGAAACAGGCTCCTATCTTTTACGCACAGTCTTTTGAATGGTGTTGACTTGGATGATCCGCTTACTGGATTGAGGGTGATTCGCAAAGAAATTGTGCACAATTGGCACCCAAAATCTAAGGGTTTCGATATCGAAGTTGAACTAAATCACCTGGTGGAAACTAAAGGATACCGCATAGTCGAAATTCCAATCAATTACAGAGCTAGGCTTGGAGAAAAAAAATTAGCACCCAAACACGGTTTCACCATTTTTAAGAGGATACTAGCAGAGAGCATCTAGAGCCCTGTTCACTGATCCATCCTATACGCATCTACAGACTTGGCAAGCTTCATTCTCGATTCAAAGAAAGTGATTCAGCCTACTCAGCAAGTAAAATTGAACTAAAAAGCCGCCTTGAGGTACGTGCCATGACATATTTAATATGCATCAACTCGTTAAGAGAATACACGCCAAAAAGGAAGGATACGAACAAAATTGCAGTCTCATTCACGAAAACGTTCCCTAGCGCCTCCGGCTTTTAACTCTGTTAATCGCATGAGAATCATAGAAATCATGGAAGCAAAAAAGGAAAACTGCGCTGTTAAAACATTCACGTTTATGGATGAATCATGCGGAAAGGCTGAGCCGGGGCAGTTTGTTATGGTTTGGATACCCGGGGTTGACGAGATTCCCATGAGCCTTTCAGCCATAAACCCGGGGGGGTTCACATCGATAACCGTGCATGGGGTTGGAGAAGCCAGCAGGGCTCTTAACAAAAAGGAAAAGGGCGACCAGATTGGGATACGGGGACCATTCGGTAACGGCTTCGTTCCAGCAGGAGGAAATGTGATGGTGGTTGGAGGCGGAACCGGGTTGGCGCCACTGCTACCCTTAACTGAAAATCTTGTGAAAGTCGCCGACAAAATAACCCTAATGTGTGGAGCTAAATGCCAAGACAATCTCCTGTTTCTTGACCGTGTAGACAGAATTCTTTCGGAACTGGATTCAGAAACCGTTTTCACTACAGATGATGGAAGCTACGGAATAGAATGCATGGTCACTGATCAGGTGAAACAGAAGTTGAAGAAGGAAAAGTTTGACATGATTTACACCTGCGGTCCAGAACAGATGATGTACAGCATGTTCCTTCTGGCAGAACAACATAACGTTCCTCTTCAGGCTAGTCTGGAGCGGATAATGCGTTGCGCCATCGGCTTGTGCGGCAGCTGCCAAATCGGCAAACTGAGAGTCTGCAAAGACGGTCCAGTTCTGAACTCTGAGCAGCTGAGAAGCGTCAAAGAGGAGTTCGGGAAATTTCAGCTAGACTTGACGGGAAAAAGAATCAAACTCCAATAAAGGATACGCGCAGGAAAGTTGCGGATGGTTTACCCAAAAAAGGTCCATTTCGGAGACCACATTTTCCTTGTTGATGAGCACGTTTACGAGCCTGCTGAGGACACTTTTCTGATTGCCGAAAAGATGAGGGTTAAAGAAG
>Ga0307419_10001542_pt1 | contig 11845 bp, 6 predicted proteins | sample SalMarWE160230MG_2_FD_202512 | JGI IMG/M metagenome (GOLD analysis project Ga0307419, IMG submission 202512) | Salt marsh sediment microbial communities from the Plum Island Ecosystem LTER, Massachusetts, United States - WE1602-30 | ecosystem: Environmental > Aquatic > Marine > Intertidal zone >... | reverse complement strand
ATGGCAAAGAAGAGTGGCAGAAAACAATTCTTAATTACTTTGAAACCAACCAGTCCGTTTATACTGACTGCTCCTGCCAGACTCCACATAAGGCAGATTATGAAAAGGTTATGAAAATAATGAATTCAGATAACGAATCCCGTATCCTCTTCGGTTCCGATTATGTCATTAACCTTATCTGGTCAGAGTCTTACAATGAATACCTGTACAATTTTATTCAGACGAATCACCTCGACGACAGGCAGAAGGAGCTTATGTGCGAAATAAATCCTGAAAAATTCTTATTTGGTTGAATTGATAAGAATTTTAAAATTAGTTCATTCATCGGCATTATGCAGAAATCCAGTTCCGATTTACAGATTGTCCTGGTAACAGGTGGTACTTCAGGACTTGGACTTGAGATTGTAAAGTTATTTTTGCAGCGAGGATATTATGTCGTAGCTACAGGCAGACAATCACTTATTTTACCGGGATATGAAGAAAGATTCAGATTATACCGGGTTGACTTCAGTGATCTGAAGAAGACGGCAGATACGGCAAAGGAAATATGTGGAAACCATAATATTGATATCATAATAAATAATGCCGGTGTTCTCAGTCCACCCGTTTATACACCAACGAAGAATGGATTTGAATATACTCTCCAGGTCAACTTCTTGTCACATTTTCTTCTTAATGAGATAATTATCCGGAGGTTTGGAAACACCCGTCCCCTCATGGTCGCCTCTGTTACATCGCTCGTTTATAAGCTGGGAAAATTTGAATCTGTCTTCACACGGGAAGCTGCTAATTACAATCCGCTTAGATCATATTCAGATTCAAAGCTGTTAATGGCACTTATGTGCAGGTATATGGCAGAAAAATACCACGATACAGGCATAAGGTGTTTCAGCCTTGATCCGGGCGTCTTCTCTTCATCAATATACCGTATGCAGAGTCCTCTTTTCAGATTTCTTTACAGGATTGCAGCACCATTTATGCGTAAGCCCTCTTCCGTAGCAGCCATACTTGCAGATATACTTACCAATTCACAATTTTCAAACGGAGCTGTTTATAATATAAGGAAGAGAATAAAGCCCCTTAAGGAGATCAGCATGACATCAGTTGAAGATTTTATGGAAAGATGCTACAGAATAGTGATATCATATATTGGCTTTTAATATCACCTAGTTAAACCTATTAAGAACTATTTCATAACCTGGTTATCAGGGATTAAGAAATAACAGATACTTCTATATAAAAAAATCAAACAGATGAAAAATCTATATCTTTTTCCCCGATGATATTCACCGCCCTGGTCTTAAGGATGGTGAGAATAAGACTGTCAGAAAGATAGTTGTAAAAGTAAGAATCAACTAACGACCAGACACTCTAACATTCGAACATTCATACAAAATTCTGGTTATCTTTGTAGCTTTATTTTTAAAGATGGTTACACTATATGATCTTGTTGAGGGAGAAGAAGGGATAATACTTAAGATCAAGGGTAGAGGTATGTTCCGTCAACGGCTCATGGAGATGGGTTTCCTGGCCGGTAAACGGGTTAAGGTCATAAAAAAAGCACCTCTGGGAGACCCTGTTGAGTACAAGATCATGGGTTATTATGTTTCACTCAGAAGCAGTGAAGCACAACTTATTGAAGTGGCAGCAAAGGGGGAAATACCCGAAGAGCATCCTTATCCAAACGGGGTGGTTGATGGAGTAGCAGATAAAACTGTATGGATCGAGAAGAGCCGTAACATCCAGGTAGCGCTTATCGGTAATCCCAATTCAGGAAAGACAACTCTTTTTAATTACGCATCGGGCTCCTCGGAAAAAGTAGCCAATTATGCAGGTGTCACCATCGATTCGAAAGAGGCAAAATACAAGCAGTCAGGATATGCCTTTTCGCTGGTTGATCTTCCCGGCACCTATTCACTGAAAAGCTATTCTCCCGAGGAGATATATCTTCGAAATTATATTTTCAATAAGAAACCTGATGTGGTTGTCAATATTGTCGACGCCTCTAATCTTGAAAGAAATCTCTATCTGACGACTCAGCTTATTGATATGGGCATTCAAGTAGTTATAGCTCTTAATATGTATGATGAGCTGCTGAGAAAAGGTGACCGTCTCGATCATCAGAGTCTCGGGGAACTGCTTGGTACACCGATTGTTCCGACTGTAAGCTCGAGAGGCAAGGGAATAAAGAAACTGTTCGACAAGATAATTGAGGTTTATGAGAACCGTGAACCTACAGTAAGACATATTCATATTAATTACGGAATTGAGATTGAAAATGCTGTTGAATACATTCAATCGAAGATAAAGATTGAAGAGAACAGAAGCTTTACCAATATTATTGCTGCACGATACCTTGCCCTTGGTCTTCTGGAGAAGGACAGGGAATTTACCAGGGATATTGCAGGCTGTGTGAACTCCCGGGAAATAATTGAGACAGCTGCAAGAGAGTCGGAGAAGCTTGAAAAATTGTTCGTCGAACCTTTGGAAACAACCATTACTGACCTGAGGTTCGGATTTATAGCGGGTGCTCTTAAGGAGACATTGAAAATAAGCAGTACTGAACGGTTAAGAAAATCCCAGATCGTTGACAACTATCTGACAAACAAATACCTGGGATTTCCAATTTTTATTTTTTTCATGTGGTTGACCTTCTTCACCACTTTTAGGCTTGGTAATTATCTCAAGCTCTGGATGGAGCAGGGTGTGTCATGGCTTGCAGAAATGACCGGCTCCGCCCTTGCGCCCGGTATTTTAAGGGATTTCCTTGTCGACGGGATCATTAGCGGGGTGGGAGCAGTAATAGTCTTCCTGCCCAATATCATTATTCTTTTTCTGTTTATCTCATTCATGGAAGATACCGGTTATATGGCCCGAACGGTGTTTATTATGGATAAGCTTATGCATAAGATCGGGCTTCATGGCAAGTCCTTTATTCCGCTTTTCATGGGTTTCGGATGCAATGTCCCGGCAATAATGGCAACAAGGATAATTGAGAGCCGTCAGGACCGGCTGGTCACAATGCTCATAATTCCATTTATGACCTGCAGTGCAAGGCTTCCGGTATATATACTTTTCATAAGTGCCTTTTTTGAAAAGGATCAGGGTCTCATACTATTAATACTCTATTTTCTGGGTGCCCTTTTTGCTATATTGTCGGCAATTCTCCTGAAGAAAACATTATTTCGTTCGCCTGATATCCCTTTTGTTATGGAACTGCCTCCATACCGGATCCCTACTGCGAGAAGTATTGTAAAACATGTTGTGTTCAGGACAGGTTTGTATCTGAGGAAGATAGGAGGAGTAATACTGGTTGCATCAATAATTGTGTGGTTCTTCAGTAACTTCCCCCGGAACATAAATTTCAGCAGGGATTACGATGCGGAGATACTGAAGACAGAAAAATATTATGACGATATAAAAGAAAACCAGGAACAGAATCCCGTTCTTGCCGACAGCCAGAAGGAGAAGGCTGTGGCGAAGCTTGTTATGGAGAAAAAGAGTGAGCTGCAAAGCGGGTCAATAATGGGAATTATCGGGCGTTCCTTTGAACCGGTGATGAAACCGCTCGGTTTTGACTGGCGGCTTACTGTCAGTATTTTATCAGGATTTGCTGCGAAGGAGGTGGTTGTCAGTACCCTGGGTGTACTCTTCCTGCCTGAATCAGGAGAAGATGATAATTCCCTGGTACAGAAAATCAGGAACCAGGAGGATGATGCAGGGAACAAAATGTTCACTCCGCTTATTGCATTTTCATTTATGCTGTTTATTCTTACCTATTTCCCGTGTATCGGGGTGGTAGCAGCAATAAAACGTGAATCAGGGGGCTGGAAATGGGCTATATTTGTTGTATTGTATACCACTATTGTGGCCTGGCTTCTCTCATTCTCAGTATTCCAGATCGGTTCATTATTCTTCTCCTGATCTCTTCAGATATTCGATCTGCATATCATAATCCCACTTGTCATAATATATATTTCCGCCTTGCCACTCGACTTCACCCCGCTGAAAATCATACGGGTCACTTCTCATATATCTTTTCTCAGGATAAAAGGAACCGCCAATGCCATCATTCACTATGAGCCTGTATGAGTCAATTCCTGAAAGGTAGAATTCCCGGAGTTTCTGATTATCAGAATCCTGCAGGTCATATGAGATATCGGCAGGTACCCACCCTGTTCCTTCAAAATAAACCTCACACCAGTCGTGAAGATTTTCATCCCCGGGTGGCACCATCCAGCCGCTTTGCCACCTCACCGGGATACCTCTGTACCTTAGCATCGATATGAATAAGAGGGTTTGCATACCACAATCCCCGCGACGATTATGATAAACATATTCAGGGATATTCGGCATTAAAGAGTACTCCAGCGCTCCTGTCCATGGTATATTTTCCTTGAACCAGAGATAGATATTCCTGACTGTAGTGACCGGATCATCCTGTGGTGACACCAGAGAATCTGCAAGCCTTCTGACATTTTCAGTAAAACAGATCTGTGGTGGTTGTTCGGAGGTGTATTTTTTATATAGATCTGACGTTTTATCATAGGGTGCTTTTTTTATCATCTCCGGATTAAAGTACTGAGCTGATGACTGATACATATACTTAATTTCAAAAACCACCGGTGATCCCTTAGCTGCTGTTTCTTCCATATATATTGAGCGGTGGATCATTGAATCGGGTGCTATTATATATTCAGGATTCGATGTGAGAATTAATTCCGGAACCTTCTGCCGCGGATGGTTTCCTTTTGGCCAGGGCAGCCAGCACCGTATAACCTCTCCATCAGGAATAACATCCGGCTGGACTGTAAGGGTAAAGGTAATGATCATATCCACGGGCAATACCGGTTCGGTGCTTGTTCGCGCATCGTTCAGCACCTCACCTGTATGCTTAAGCCTGAGCAGCATTGACGGATCATTGCTTATTTTCAGTAACCTTGTCTCTTTTTCCGCATAAAACATCCTTAGGAGCATGAGGTTGGATGCAGCCCTGTCGAAATACTTCTTTTCACCTTCAATCATACGCCACTCAAGCCACTTTTTATTTTCCCAGGCTGTAATTTCCTCTTCTGTTACCGTACGACCTGCCATCTTTTCAATCCTGCTTTTTATCTCTTCTTTGTTATAGGGAAAATCGATTATGATTCTTTCCGATATTTCTATCAGTGAGTCAGCCGATCTGATCGATGAAACATCCTCAGTACAATTACAATTAAGAGAATCAGCCAATTTCATAGTTTCGGTGAAGTTCCCTTCAGTATAGGATTTCTCAAGAGCATAAAATATCATATTGCAGTCTGGCCCTGATCCGCAACCCTGGATCATAAACAGCAAAAATGCTAACATAAGGTATTTACCGTTCTTCATATTTTATTGAATTTCTTATAAAGATAGTTTAATCTTCTGATCCGGTTTCAATGCAATTTCTTTCAGGTTCATTTTAAAATTATAATGATTCACCACTGGTTCTTATTATATTTGTTACAGCTTTTATCATGATAGAAAAAATTAAGGAGTAATAATTTTAAAATCTAATACTATGGCAAAAGTAGCAATGCTCGGAGCCGGATTTATCGGCGACTTTTACACTTTTTCTCTTCATGGACAGCGTAACCGTGACAGGGTGGTTGTAATCTATTCAAGAGATAAGGAAAGAGGCAGGCAATTTGCAAAAAAACATGGCATTTCACGGTGGACTACCTCCATGAAAGAGGCAGTTAATGATCCGGAGGTTGAAGTTGTAATTATTGGCCTGCCGAACAACCTGCATCTTGAAGCAGTTAAGCTGGCAGTAGCGGCAAAAAAAGCAATTTTATGTACAAAACCATTGGGAAGAAATGCCATTGAAGCAAAGAAAATGCTTGACCTGGTGGAGAAAGCAGGCGTTATGCATGGATACCTTGAAGACCTTGTATATCCTCCCAAAACTCTTAAAGCATTGAGTTCTGTCAGAGCCGGGGCTGTAGGAGATGTAACATGGGTTCGTTCACGAGAAACCCATCCCGGACCACACAGCGACTGGTTCTGGACGAAGGAGATTTCCGGCGGGGGAGTACTGCTCGATATGGGCTGTCATTGTATAGAAATAGCCCGTAATTATATCGGCAAGGATATCAAACCCGTAGAGGTGATTTGCTGGGCTGACACTCTGGTTAAACCTATTGAAGCCGAGGATAATGCCGTTGGACTGGTGAGATATGAGAATGGAGCAGTAGGACAGTTCGAAGTGAGCTGGACATTCAGGGGAGGAATGGATCTGAGGGATGAAGTAATGGGAACAGACGGTACAATATGGATCAACAATTTCCTGCGTACAGGTTTCGAAATGTTTACAGCCGGCGACAAGAAAGGATATGTGGCAGAAAAAGCTGAATCTCAAAAAGGATGGCTCTTTCCTGTTGGTGATGAGGTTGTTGAACTTGGTTATATCGATATGTTCACCGACATGTTCGATGCTTATGATAAAAAAGAGGATCCGGGAGAAACGTTTTACGACGGGTATATAGTAAATGAAATAATGGATGCCTGTTATCGTTCAGCCAAATCAAAGAAATGGGAACCGGTGAAGCTCAAGATATGGAGGGGGCGAAAAATTACTCCGAAGATTTCATCTGTGAGGGATTTTGATAAGGACCATATTTTTGTTAAAGAGGAGACTATGCCTGATGGTAAGGTGAAGATCATACTTAAAAATAAGAAGACAGGAAAAATAAATCAGAGGATAAAGAAGTGAGTATTTAATCCGCCTTCGCGTAAAGCTTCGGCGGAGGCGCTGCTCTGGGGTTCACACCATTTGATTGAGATTGATAATTATATTATGATAATTAAAAAACTAGTTATATTTTTGCGACGCTTTTAAAAGGTCCGCCTTCGTCCCGATGAATCGAAACCACGGCGGACGAAAACCTCCTTCGCTACCTCCTTCACTTCGTTACGGAGGTCAAAGAAAGCTACGGAGGTCGCAGCGGGGTGTAGCGCAGTCCGGTTAGCGCACCTGCTTTGGGAGCAGGGGGCCGCAGGTTCGAATCCTGCCACCCCGACAAACACAAAAAGGCCAGAAAGAAAGTTCTGGCTTTTTTTCAGGAAGACGTCAAAAGCTTGCTTTTGTAAGGCTGACTGAAAATAAAGACAGACTGCCGCAGGCAGTGGCCTTTTTGTGTTTGAAAAGCCTTCACCACGGATCACGAGGAACGAAGTGACGAGTAATCCTACTACCCCGACAAGTGAATATCAAGGAGTTAGAATCGTCTAGCTCCTTTTTGCTTTATCATAGGTTGCAATATGGTTGCAACATAATCTGATAAAATATTGTTATAACTGATTTTTAAAGATCGACTATTTAATAGCATGAATACCTGTTTTTTAATCAACTTATGCAAGTCTTTTTAACTAAAGATCCAAACAAGTAATCAGCACTATCCTGCTGACAGTTAATGCTTTGAATGTTTTCTAAGAGATACTAATTAAACGGCATTGAATTTTTAATTTATTGTTTATAATAATGTAGTGTTTCAGGTTCCCCATTATGATATATTTTTTCTATATCAAAAGCATCAAAAGGCACTTCATTTTTAATTAACTCTGGTACATTATAAGATTTTAACAAGAAATCATAATACTCCGGGTCTTTTTGCGGCAAGACAAAAGGTTTATAGGCTTGCCCGTTTTTATTGATATGGGAGAAATAAATTTTACTGTATAAGCCATTGTCCCTCTTACTGGCAAAGGCTAACCAATGGCTGTTGGTTGACCAGCTGTGATACGAATTCGCATAGTTGGCATTGTTGTTTAGTTCAGGCAAAGTATCTATCCTCCCTGTTGCAAAATTGTACAAATAAATCTTTGCATCGTTATGCCACAAGGGGAAAGTCCCATAGCTAAAACAGGTAAAAGCAAGGTATTGCCCGTCAGGAGAGGCTTTTAACTCACTTACAGTCCTATGCATCGCCGGACCATTAAAAAGAGTATCTACTTTGTTGCCAAACGTACCGGTAATTACATCAAAATCAATGGAACAGATACTGTATTGTAATTTATCGTATTCATCAGGTAAAGGAACTTTTTTGGCTGAACAATAAAATAACTTTGTTTCATCTGCTGAAAATTCAGGGAAAGTTTCAAGTACATCTTTTTGCATTAAATAGTCACATCTCAACACTTCATTTTTTTGAAGGTTTAAAACCACTATATCTGAAATTGTGTCGTAAACAAATGCCCTTTTACTGTGAATGCTATGGGTAGAAGGTAATACGGCATTAGTTGAGAATGCAATATAATTGCCGGATGGGGACCAATTTCCATAAACCATACTTGAGTATGCGCCTTTCAATTTGGTATTGATGCCATACAGTTTTTTATTGTCGGCAATAACTGTCATACCTTTTTTACTACGGATATGGAAAAAAGATTGTGAAGGCTTGTGCTTATTAGGAATATGACAGTTTATACAACTATTATCAATAAGATTATTGTCAGCAATATAGGTTTCGGTAAAGTTTGTAACATTTCGTTGAGCTATAGCTACTTTATTCCAGACTTCATACCCCGGTTCAATCAAACGATATGTAAGAAAAGAATCAATGGGCTCTGCCTCTACCTTCCAGAAAAATGGTTTATAGGTTGTCCATTTGTTATGGGCATTTGAACTGACTGTAATCCAAATAGTATCTCCTATATTCTTTTGCAATAAATTCTTAAACTTTTTTATTGGAAAGAATATTTTCCTCTTCCCCTTAACGACAAGACTACCGTTTTTCGATTTTAATTCCACCTGCATTCTTTCACTTTTAAACGAAAAGTTCAAAGGTGCTATATTATAAGGGATACAAATGTTTTCATAATCGGGGACAATTTGGGGATATTCATCTAAATAAGATCCCTTATTAATATCAGAATTGCATGATACAAACAATGCAAGCAACAATATCAGATATATTATCTTTTTAATAATCATTTGAAGTGAATAGTTAAAAATATTATAATCAATTTTATTTAGGTAAAACGCCGAAATTTAAGTAGAACAAATAAATCCCCCCAAAATCTTGAATTAAAGCTCCTATGTCCCCATGACTTTGATGATACTTTTCTTTAAACAGTATTGATTGCTGGACGACTTCGTCAGAAAACCGAAAGTTTTTAAAATTCTTATCATCTTTATGTAATTCAAAATAAACAATAAGAGCCTCTTGATACAGTTTGGGCAGATAAATATCTGTATAGTGGTATCTATAAGTAGTCAATGCTTTGTAAAAACTATCAATATCTTTATACAACAAACATATGTTTAACAAGTAATCTAATGCGGCCTGATTATCGGGGTGATCATCTAATAAGTAATAAAGCGAATTAATAAAATCATTAGGATTAGATTTTATATGATCTACAACTGGCATTTGTGCTCTTTTACTTGCTATCCAGGGCGTTTTATTGCATAACTCATTATTATAGAGATATTGTTCCATTTTATGTGCCCATCGTCTATAGAACATAGTTTGATTAAGCATTTTTAAATATTTCTCGGCAGCGGCATATTCACCGTTAATGATATTAGTCTCTACCATCCGACGAATCATTCTGGTACTTTCACATTTAGGTGAAAAGGTATTAGCCATCAATACATAATACTGTGAAGCATTCACATCTCCAATAAAATAATATACCTCATTTCCAACGAGTAGGCTAATAAAATTTGTTTCATCGTTAAAAGGGATGAACATCCCGTATAACCCCATCTGATTAAACGATAAAAGATTTTCGGGTAGTTTGTTAATAGCTGCCGATGCCAAGTTATAATAATAAATAACATAACGGCTTTTTATTGGGGCTTTCCTGGCGAATTCAATGGTTTTTTCGGGATGGTTGAAATACCATTCGCAATCGAGCGAGAATAACGATTCAAGTACAAAATTAGGGATTGGCTTTGTCAGCTCTGTGACCGGATATAGACAGGCCTGCCTGGCAGTCAGGTAATAATGGGTACGCATCGAGGCCGGGATAATTAAAACTATCAATATGAGTATAAAACTGTAGGCCCATTCCAACCAGCCTTTGATTTGTTTTATTTTAAGCTCATATAACAAGACAACCAAAAGAAACAAATAAATAGCAAAACCGGTAGCCAGGTATAATATAGGGACAAGGATTACCCCGCCAATAATTCTATTCGTTAAACCGGTTAACGAAGTGTAAAAACGAAATACAGCCAAAGCAATTACTAGTGAAATAGTTGCTGCAAGGGGATAAACAATATTGAAGTGAAGGCTGGTTACTAAAGCTGTTGCCAATAGTGACAGAAGGTAAGAATACCTCCACGAAAAAAGACTGGAAACAACCCGATCAATCAGATACCATAACAACAAAAGACAACCAGTAATGATAACAGCTCCGCCGGCTTTAAGAAAATAAAACTGGGTAAGGAAATCACCCATCAGGCACGAAAATGATGCCGGCTTATGAAAATATCCCGCGATGTAATCCCAGCTTAACCTGAAAAGCTGCATTTGTTCGATAAAATACAAATGATATTTATAAAAAAATGCAAAAAAGATAAAACACCCCCCAAAATAAAAGATTATCAATATTTTCCTGAAACCTAAATTGAATGCCAAATATTTACTCATTTTTATTTTATTTTCCTATTAATTGTCCGTGTTAGGCGTTCGTAGTAATTTTTTTTTCATCAAGTAGGAGAATGGTCCTATGGGGACTAATTCGGTTTACTAATCAATTTTATTTATATCATAAATCTTATCCAATTTTTTTGATAAATCGATTGCTTCAGTTATTATTTGCATTGGATAACCATTTATCTCAAGAATCTGGATTGCGTTTCTGTTTTTTAGTTTTCCTTCTTTTAGCTTAAAGTCAAAATCAACAGTTTTATTATCCACTTGTTCGCTAAAATGATACAGTTTGTAATTATCCCTAAGCAAATCTGCTAATTCAATATCATGTGTGGATACAAAAACGATATTACTTTCATTATTCAGATAGGACAAAACGGATCTTCCTGCTGATATACGCTCAATAGTATTGGTTCCTTTGAAAATCTCGTCTAATAAAAACAAATTGGATCCTGGTATTTCACTTTTTTCTATCATTTCTTTTATTGTCAGGACCTCTTCGAAATAATAACTTTTATCATTCATTAAATCATCACTTAACCTGATTGCTGAATATATCTTTAATCTGGATATCGAAAAATGATGGGCAAAACATGTATTAATTGTTAATCCCGAGATTGTGTTTAGTCCAATCGTTCGGATGAAAGATGTTTTCCCAGACATATTTGATCCAGTCAGAAGAATTGATTTGCCGGAACAATGGATAGAGTTTGGAACGCAGTCAACTATCAATGGATGATACATTTCGATTGCTTCAAAAACTTTGCTTTTGTCATTTAATTCAGGTAAGCAAAATAAGTTAAGTCCTTGTCTTAAAGAAGCAATGGATATAAGCGAGTCAACATATCCTACGAAAGAAAATACATTTTCAATTTCCTTCCTTTTTAGGTCTAATTGCTTTAAGACTCCAAATAATATTAATGGTTCCAATAAAAACAGAGCCTTGATTAACTCCATAAAACTCCAAAAGAATACTCCTAGATCACTTTGGAACTTTACCTCCAATCTGAAAAATGACATACGATGCCTGATTTTATTAATTATCGTTATTGATTCCGGCAAATCAAGGCTGATCTTTTTAAGTGTATTATGCTTTAATAGCTCTTCAGCTACTCTGTTTAATGTTAAAAGTTGTGGAATTGTACCAATATATTCATGAAGGTTCTGTTTATTCCAGTAATGAATTCCCAGATTAATAATCATTACCACTAACAAGACAA
>Ga0307419_10001540_pt1 | contig 11847 bp, 10 predicted proteins | sample SalMarWE160230MG_2_FD_202512 | JGI IMG/M metagenome (GOLD analysis project Ga0307419, IMG submission 202512) | Salt marsh sediment microbial communities from the Plum Island Ecosystem LTER, Massachusetts, United States - WE1602-30 | ecosystem: Environmental > Aquatic > Marine > Intertidal zone... | reverse complement strand
TTTAGGTGTGCGGGAAATGATCATTATGGGAGCGATGATCATTGTCATCGTCTGGCTGGGACTTTACCCGCAGCCGATATTTGATACCGCCAGGCCGGCGCTGCAAAAGGTGGAAGAGAATGCAATTATGTCTGTTGTTCCGAGCATACCTCTGTATAAAAGTCATTCTACCGAAGATGGTCAGTTCCTGATTAAGAAGGTGGTGGATCACCATAAGGATAACAATTTAAATGAAATAGGAAATCCAGCAGCAAAACAAAAAACATCTGACAAAGGAATAACAGGGGGTCAATTGTGAGCGGGACAGATGTACTGGCATTAATGCCCTATTTAATTCTGGCAGGCGCAACAATCATTATCATGTTGCTGATCGGAACACGGAGAAGTCACTTCGTCGTTACAGTCTTCAGTCTGCTGGCGTTGGTGGGTGCATTCTTTTCCCTGTTCAGAGTTGTGGCATTCGCTCCCCGAATCATTACCGGGATTCTGATAATAGACCAATTCACCCTCTTTTATCTGGGATTACTATTCGCTGCGACTTTTGCTATTGTATTGCTGGCCAACGGATATCTGGAAAATCAGAATATCAAACGGGAGGAGTTTTATCTGCTTTTGTTTTTAGCCACTTTTGGGGCTTCGGTTTTGGTCGCCAGTTATCATTTTGTAACCTTTTTCCTGGGATTGGAAATTCTCAGTGTTTCTCTCTATACCCTGATTGGCTATTTACGGTTTCGCGAGCAGAACATCGAGGCCGGAATAAAATATCTCATTCTGGCGGCGGCATCCTCTGCTTTTCTGTTATTCGGCATGGCTCTGGTCTATGCGGATCTGGGGACGATGGAGTTTCCCGAAATTGCCAAAAGCCTGTTGCTGGGGTATGGAGATCATGTCCTCTCCCTCACCGGGTTTGGCCTGATGATTGTCGGTATTGGATTCAAGCTGGCGGTCGTGCCATTCCATATGTGGACGCCGGACGTTTATGAAGGAGCTCCTGCGCCGGTAACGGCTTTTATCTCCACGGTTTCCAAGGGTGGCATGTTTGCCCTGTTATTACGCTTTTTCGCCGGAATTAACGGGTTTCAATATGGACCGCTGGTGATCATCTTCAGTATAATTGCTATTGCTTCCATGTTTATCGGAAATTTCTTGGCGTTACTTCAGAATAATGTAAAGCGAATATTAGCTTACTCATCTATTGCGCATCTGGGTTATTTGCTGGTGGCCTTTCTGGCCAGCGGCACTTTTGGGGTCGAAGCAGCAACCTACTATCTGGTTGCCTATTTTATCACTACCATCGGGGCATTTGGGGTAATAACCGTTTTATCCACAGAAGACCGGGATGCGGATCAAATGTCAGATTATCAGGGATTGTTCTGGCGCAGACCCTGGCTTGCCACAGTATTTACCGCCATGCTGTTTTCCCTGGCCGGAATTCCCCTAACCGCAGGATTTGTGGGAAAATTTTATGTGGCTGCGGCAGGTGTCCGGGCTTCCCTCTGGTATCTGGTTATCATTCTGGTGGTGAACAGTGCCATCGGTTTATACTATTATTTGCGGGTGGTAGTCGCGATGTATTCCAAACCGGAGGAATTACCGGAGAATCAGGGCAAAGTTTCCCAGGCAGTGCCGCTGGCCAGTTTCGTTGCTCTGCTTGGAATTATTATTTTACTGGTGTGGTATGGTGTTTATCCGGCGGAATTGGTCGCCTGGATCAAATCCATGGCGATCAGTTTAAACTATATGTCCAGTACCTTTGTAACCCCAGTGTTTTAAATCTCTCCATTATAGAATCTTTGAAATGAGATTATTCTCATCTCTATTTATCTGTTTCCTAAATCTATGCTCCTCCCGAAATGAGACTAAAACAGAGTACACTCAACACAATAAAAGCAACTAAAACATAAGTGTAATCCTTTTCGTGTAAAAAAGTGATGAAAGTGAAGAGAACCCTGGCAACCGGTGTGAGCATCAGTAGCAGCAAGCCAAATTGAATAACATCTTCTGAACGCAGAGAAAGCACGTTCTTTATTATTCCGGTAATGCTCTTTAATTCAGCCGGTTCACCTCTGAAAATATGATATTTCGGGATCGAGCTTCCGGAGCTGATCAGATAAAACACGCCGCCGGCAATAACAAAAAAGGTGGAGAGAATCACTCCGGTTATCAAAATTATACTGATAAATTTTTGGGTGTCTTCTATTCGGACATATTTTTTAATTCGTTCCAATCTACATACCTCCGGTAATGCCTTTGTAGATCATTTCAATGGCCAAAAAGAGGATGGCAATGCTGAAAACTATCCGCAGAACCCTTGTCTTTGATTTTACCAGAACCCGCGTGCCGATTAATGCACCGGAAAGCACTCCCAGCATTACCGGCATGGCCAGTCCGGGATCGACATAGCCGCGATTCAGGTAAACCCCCACACTGGCGGCGGCGGTAACCCCGATCATAAAGTTGCTGGTAGTGGTGGAGACTTTGAAGGGTACTTTCATAATGTGATCCATCGCCAGGACCTTAATCGCACCGGAACCGATACCAAGCAGACCGGAAAGTATCCCGGCGATATACATTAGGCCAAATCCACCGGGTAGGGCCCGGACTGAATATTTCGTCTTTCCCTGCCTGGTTGGATATTCTGAACTTAATTTAAAGAAATGGATCAAACCTTTATCCTGTGCCGGAATAAAAACGTCCTGTTTTGGTTTAATGGAAAGATATGCTGAATAAAGCAGAGCCATTCCAAAAATAATAGCAATCGTTCCCGGAGCAATGTAGGCCGCAACAAAGGCGCCGGAGAGTGCTCCGAGTGTGGTAGCAACTTCCAGCAGCATTCCCAGCCGGATGTTGGTAAATCCCTCTTTTACATAGGCTGCCGCGGCACCGGAAGAGGTAGCGATCACTGAAACCAGAGATGCTCCGATAGCATACCGGATATCTACCCCAAAGATGATCGTCAGCAAGGGAACAATTACCATCCCACCACCCAGGCCGGTGAGCGATCCCAGAAAACCAGCGGCAAGAGAAATGAATAGGATGAACAGAGTAAATTCAAGGATGGTCATAGGTGTTGGCTTTCATGTACCAGGAAAATTGATTTATGTATATTCCCATCCAATCGGAAATTTAACCAGATCAATAAATGAAAAAGGTAGAAATAAAAACTAACCAGATTTTAAGAGATTGAATCATCCTGCGTTCCTTTCACCCATGCATTAATTTTGAATTTGTGAGAATCATTCTTCTTCCGATGCATCAGGTGTCTTCTTAAAGATATTCCTTTCCCCACCGACCGTCAGAATTACACTTATAATTCCCAGGGTAATAAAAACGGTGGCGAATCCAATAATAACAATTTCCTGGGCGATATTTAGCTCCAGCAAAGCCATGGCGGAGAAAAAGAGTAATAATACTCCCTTAATAAAGTTGGCGATCAGGGTTGAGCGGGGAATATCCTCCCGTCTTAAAGCTTTGAGAATAGATTGAGAGGCCCATATCGAAATCAGCCAGCCGAATCCAAACAGGATAAACGCAATAATAATTCTGGGTAGAAATAATATGCCCCTCTCCATTAAATCGGACAGGACAGTTAGTTTCCATGCGCTTAGCGCGTTGTTGACAAAAATAATGAAGATGATAAAAAAGGCGATGTTTCCCAGGAAGTTGTAGAAACCATATCGGACATCACCTTTGGAAAAATCCCGGCCCCAGCGGAATCGGGTAAGAAATCGTTCCAGTCGCAAAATGACCGCTAATTGAATGATAACCCGTTTGGCAAACCAACCCAGAAACCAACCGATAAACAGCAAGACAATCCCAGCCAGAAGATCCGGAAGATAGCTAATGAATTTGTCGGTCAAATTCACAAATGAACCCGGTAATTTATCATTCATTTTCTACTCCTGCAGTTTTATAAGATCTAAAAAGGGAGGCCCAGAAAGAGGGTCTCTCTTCATATTCTTTGATCCACAGAACCGGACATTTTACCTGTTCGGTAATTTCCTGGGCGAGAGATTTAGCCAGGAGAAGCTCAATAAAATCGCCGGTTCTACCGCCCATCAGCACCAGGTCCGCACTCCGGGACAATTTGACAATCGCTTTTAATACCTCGCGTTCTTGCACAACTTTTAATTCTGCGGTCACCGAATTTTCGTCCAGAATTTGCTTGATTTCAGTGACTCGCTTTTCTTTCTCAATCGGTGCAGTTTCAGGATCAACCACCAGGGCGATCCGAAGCTTTGCGTTAAAATATTCAATGAGAGCAGGAGCGATTTCGGTGGCCAGTCTGGTATGGATATCTTTCCCAAAGGGGATAAGAATTTCCTTTACTTCATCTCTGGAAAATTCCCCATGCAGAACAGCCGCTTCGCTGGGGGCTTTCTGAAGAACAGCATCCATGAGAGAGGAAAAGACCCGGTCCAGGAAGTTTGGCTGTTTTTCCCTTCCCATAATAATGAAATTGCAATTTTCCTCTATAGCCGTATCAATGATACCCTGGGAGATGCGGTGAGAGACTTTAATGATAGACCGTGCTGGTATCCCAGCTTTATCGGCCTGTTCTTCAGCTTCATCAAGTACCGGTCTGGCCCGGGCCGAAGCCTCCAATCCGGCGCGGAGCTGTTGGCCCTCTCTTACTTCCATCACATGTAGAAAAATAATTTCGCCCTGGTGTTTTTTGGCCACCGCCAGCGCTATTTCAATCAAACTTTTTAGGGATTTAGGGTTGGCCACACAAACCAGAATGTTGTATTCTTTTTTCTCGATCCGTTCCAGGGCCTTCACTTTGCGAATATGTTCCACCTCCCGGTGAGCCGCATATCCCCGATAAACCGTTAGTCCCATCACGATCCAGATACCGGTCACAATCCACGCGGTAAGACTGTAATTCAGCATATACACAGCCAAAAAGAGTAAAAGCAGTATCCCGACTATGGAGAGCCAGGGAAACAAGGGGACAAAAAAACCACGGTCCAGATCTGCCCGCTTTTTTCGCAGGCGTATCATGGCAATATTTACCTGAAGAAATAACAAGAGGAACATGATATCCGCCGCACTGGCCACATCCTCGATGGGCAGGGAGAGTGCCATAAAGACCACAATGACCAGGGAGATAAGGATGGACCAGTAGGGGCTGTAATTTTTGGAGTGCACTTTACTGAAAAAAGTGGGGAAGTTTCTATCCCGTCCCATGGCAAAGGCAACCCGGGAGGAAGAATAGATAGTGGCATTCAAGGCGGACATGGTGGAAATTAATCCACCAATCAATATCATGATCCCACCGCCCACAAAAAAGTGCCGGGCAACCTCCACCAGGGCAATCTCTTTTTGTTTTGCCAGATACTCCCAAGGCGTCATATCACCGGGTTTCACCGAGCCAATAGCCGTGATGGCCACAAGGAGGTAAATTGGTACTACAATCAGAAGAGAGAGAAAGACAGCCCGGGGAATATTTTTTTTGGGATTCTTGATTTCTTCCGAACTCTGGGCAATCACTTCAAATCCCTGGAAGGCAATAAAAGTGAGACCCATGGCTTTGAATACACCACTGACGCCATACGGCATAAATGGACTGAATGTAGTCTCCCAGTCCCCTTTACGGAGCATTATCTCAATGCCAAAACCGATGAAAATAAACAGGATGACGATCTTGGCAATCGTAACCAGATTGCCGATCTTTCCGGTTTCCGATGCACCGCGAAAATTGATGTAGGCAAAAAAAATGGCTGCCACTGCGGCTAATATTTTATGTGGCGGGAAAATTGCCCAGTGGGGTATAGTGATAGATAGTTCGGTAAAGACGTGTTCAAAATAGGCGCCAAAACCAATCGCATACAAACTGCAGGCAACCGCATGGGCAAACCAGCTCATCCATCCGGAAAGGAATCCATTCCAGCGGGGCAATCCCTCCTTAACCCACAAATACCCACCCCCGGCATCGTGGTAACAGGAACCCAATTCGGCATAGGCCATGGCAGTGAGCAAGGCAATACAGCCGTTGAGGGTAAAAGTGATAATCAATGCCGGGCCGGCTACCCCCGCGGCAATTCCAATGAGCACAAAGATACCAGCGCCAATCATGGCACCCACACCGATTAGGGTGGCATCCATCAAACTCATTTCCCGGGCCAAGCGGACTTCAGTCTCAAATTTTTTCATACACCGCTCCTGTTGGTGTATTCCAGGCAAGTCATAAAATCATAGAACTTTTTACAATGGGTTATCCATATCCTTTTAAGGTATTGCTGATAGTGAAATTTACAAAATATTTATCCGGATTAAGCGGCAAATTAGGAAGTACCGAAAAGTCAGGTCAAAATTATTTTCTATGCTTTTGCTCTTTTTCTCCGGATTCACCTCTCTCGATATGTCTTTCCTTTTCCTTTTTCTGAGGTTGTGCCTTCTCTTTTTTACTCTCAGATTTTCTTTCCCGTGGAACCTGCCTTGGTGCTGGGCGCAATATTTCCCGTCTGGTTTCTTCTCTTCTTTTCTGAATTTTGTTTCTTTCCTCTGGCGGCAATTGCATCCGCTGAAACTCATGATCTCTGAATCGTACCGGTTCACGCTGAATGCTGGTCTGCGGAACAGGATGATTGACTGACCTCTCGATTATTCGGACATCCGGCGCCCGGTCCCGGATAATTATTCGTTGAGGTTCCCTCCTGGGGAATCCGGCAATTCGATGCCGGCCAATATCATCATCCAGGAATTTGCTCCGGTTTACCACAACCCAGATATGAATCCGGCTGCGCTCCCAGGGTTCCGGCCAGACAACATTATGTGGAGGAAGCGGCGCCCAGCCAATGTAATCTCCGTATTCGATCCAGCGGACCCGGGCAGGAGACCACTGATCTCCTGGAATCCAAAACCAGCCCACTGCAGGATCATAATCCCAGTATCCGTAGTGAAAAACTAACCATCCGTAGGGTTCATAAGACACCCAGGCCCAACCCTGATCGGTCCAGACCCAATTCCCATAAGAAAATGGTTGCCAGTTGTCAATCACATAGGGTTGCCAGACCTCGCCATAGGGTGGAACTGTGAACCAGCGTCCATATCCATCCAGTTCCGGATAATCCGATACATATCCGGGTTCTTCCGGGATTTGCGTCCCGCTGGAAGCACATCCCCAAAACACGGAACTCAGGATGAGGATAATACTCAGAAAAAGAATCTTCCTCAATGATTTTTCTTGTGATATTTGCATAATAATCTATCTCCCATAAAATTATTTGGTCTAAAATTTAATTCCCGTTATTTCTCGCTCGGATGAATGGGTATCAATAAAAATGGTACCGGGCATTTTTTGCAAATCTTTGGGGTTATACTTCCTGCCCAAAATGCATCTATTCCTTTTTTAGCATGGGTTCCCAGAGCGATAAGATCGATTTTCATATCCAGCGTAAATTTGGTAATAACATCTGCCGGGTCTCCACGGAAGACATCGGCCGTGGCAGTAAATCCTTCTTTCTCCAACTGATCTTTTAAATTACCCAGATATTCGGTTGCATTTTGTACCTCAATATCCAGTAATTCAGTAGTTGAGCCGGGAAGTAGGCGACTGGTGGTTGTCCATTGCCCAGAGAGATGACCATAGGTATGTACTACCAGCAACAGATGCAGTGACCCGCCTAACTTTTTTGCCAGATATTTTGATTTTTCCAGACTGATTTCATGATCTGCTTGTCCGTCCAATGGTGTAAGGATCTTTTCTATTTGAAATGCTGGAATATTTTCTTCTGCTGGTGGCTTGATTAAAAGTACCGGAGTCGCGCCCATGGCAATTACCTGCTGAGCGATGCTGCCAACGAGCAAATGATGCATTCCCCCTCGTCCGTGAGTACACATAACAATAAGATCGGATTCTAATTCTTCTACATGATCAGAAATACTTTTGGCGACATTCTCTATTTCGGCAGAATGAACATGAAGATTGACTTTGGTGGATTTTGAAAATGATTTCTGAGCGAGCTCCCTGAGGTATGATTCGGCCTCTGCTTCACTTGCCAGGTGATGTTGCCCGTGGACTTCTCTGGGAGCATTTTTCTCGACGATATGAACCAGATTTACTGAAACCGCTAATTTCTCTTGCAGAAATAAAACAGCTGGTATTACGGATTCAGCCATCTGAGAACCATCTAATGGAACAAGCAAACGTTTAAACATGAGATTAACCCACAATTAAAATTTGATATAAAAGGTAAATGTTTAAAAGAATAATTAAACCCGCAATGATAGTGGCAATGAAAGTAGTAATCCGGTGATTTACCAGCGTTCCCATAATATCAATCCTTTTGGTAAAGAGAACCAAAGGAATGATTGCAAAAGGGAGTCCGAAACTGAGCACCACCTGACTCAGGACCAGGGTTCGGGTTGGATCAAATTTCAAAGCAATGACGATTAGCGAGGGCAGCATGGTCACGAGTCGCCTTATCCAGACCGGAATATGCCTTTTTAAGAATCCCTGCATGATAACCTGGCCGGCACTTGTTCCCACAGTAGAAGAGGAGAGGCCAGCTGCTAGGAGTGATAATCCGAAAAACCACTGGGCCGCCCGACCAAGCAGTGGTTCCAGGGTGCGGTGTGCCTGCTCAATGGTTGCAATCTCGGTCATACCACTTTGATGAAAGGTAGCCGCAGCCATTATCAGCATGGCGGCATTTACCATGCTGGCTACGCCCATGGCGATAACCACATCGGTTATTTCAAAACGAAACAAACGTCGTAATCGGTGTGGATCTTTCACTACTATTCGTCCCTGGGTAAGGGCCGAATGCAGAAAAATAGCGTGAGGCATTACTGTTGCGCCAAGAATACCGGCTGCTAAAAGCACGCTCTCTGCTCCGGCAAATTCTGGAACTACCGCGTGTTTAAAGACATTAACCCAATCCGGTTTATCCATAATAGTTTCGATGAGATAACTAATCGCAATAATTCCCACCATGGAACTGATGACTGCTTCCAGCGGTCGGAAACCATACCGTTCCAGTCCAAGAATCAGGAATGTAGCAATTGCGGTCAGAATTCCTCCCCACATCAGGGGAATTCCCAGAAGCAGATTGAAACCCAGGGCGGCACCCAGGAATTCTGCCAGATCTGTAGCCATGGCCACAACTTCCATCAGGACCCACATGCCATAGACCACCGGTTTTGAAAATTGATTCCGGCAATGCTCGGCCAGATTATTCCCGCTGGCGATTCCCAATTTTGCGGAGAGGGTCTGAATGAGCATGGCCATCAGGTTGCTGGCCACAATTACCCAGAGAAGGGTGTATCCGAATTGAGATCCGCCTTCTATATTTGTGGCAAAATTTCCCGGGTCAACATAGGCAACACTGGCGATAAATGCCGGTCCCAGAAATGGCAGCAGGCTTGATAATTTTCCCTTTTTCCTGTGTCCATCCAGAACCTGATGTGCTACATTCAGCGTAACTTTATCGCTTGATTTCAGAAAACCTGGTTTTGATGATTTCTTCACAGCAATTCCGGCTAATAGTTATACAAATTGCATATATTTATTGGGATAAGATGTTAGCTCTATTATAAATCATCTAAATATTAATAAATATTTGGCTGTCCTGTTAATCAAAATTCAGAAGCGTGATCAAAAATTATTCATTTTGAGCAGAGGTGTCAGATTATTTTCTTACTTAGAATCCGATGGACTGGCAACACTTCGCAAATATTCCAGAAGTGCTCTGGCATCTTTCTCACTTAGCTCTAAATCTGTCATCGGAACGGAATATTCCGAGATCAATTTTTTCATGGTCTCATCCTTCTGTTCCATCTCGGAGGTGTTGACCAGCAGATTCATGATAAATTCCGGCGTTCTTTGTTCGGTCACATCCCTCAATGCCGGGCCGATCTTTCTTTCGTCCAGGCTATGGCACATGGCACATTTCATTTCAAATAAACTTTTACCCTGCTGGGTAAGTTTTTCGTCTATCGGTCCCAGTTTCACTTCTTTAACCGGACCAATGCCGAGATCTTTGCCATGCGGAGATGAAGGATCGGATTTTTGGATTGAATCTGTTTTCGCAATTTCGGTTTGTTGTGCCAATCCCGAATTTACCACAGGGTCTCTTGAAAAAACCGGAAATGTCAGAAACAAACCCATAGTTGCGGCCATAACGAAATATAAAAAATTTTTCATTTGATTACCCCTCTAATCTTATTCGTGAAATGATTTTAAAATACTAACCAGGCCAGTAAGTACAGGGTGTTATTGTCCGAAGCATTTCTACCGGCACCGTCATAATTATTTTTTAATCCGTTAAATTTATTATACCAGACATATTGAACTGCCAGTTTTGTGTTAAGCCAGGGTAAAAACTGCAGTTCCCCGATTATGCCATCGCTGTCGGGTTTTCCGGTCCGGCTGCCATAGACACTCCCCGGACTATAAATCAACATGTCGGCATCACCGGTAGTGGAAAAATATCCCAGAGAGAGTCCGCATCTTTGCCGGAGGTAAAGATTACCATCTGCCCGGAAGGTGTTCAGATTGTTTGATTTATTTGCCGAACCTCCGGACTGGTATGTCGCATTTAACTTCTGCTTTTCATTGATCCAGGTTGCATGTGCGGTAAATACTCCTTTCCCAAAGGTTTGTTCGTATTGCATATCCAGCGCAATATCCTGATAGTCATCGGTTTTTCCCATCACCCCGACCGGATACAGTTCAGTAAATAACCCGTATGTTCCGATTTCCAAATATTTCCCTGCCCATTGATGTTGTAAGGCCAACCGCCAGTAGGGAGAAACCCCGTTTATTGTTCCCATCGATGTGCTGTCCGGAGGGACCGGGCCACCTTGTGTAGTGGAGCGGTAGACACTTGCTTCTCCATATAAAAGACTGTTCCATAATGCATAAGCTCCCAGACCAACCACCTCCTGAGCTAATCCCCCATCAATAATTGTCGCAGCGGCAGGGCCGGGTACTGCAGAAGAGGATGCATAGGGAAATCCCCAGGCCGGAGTGCTGTTCCATAAATCCTGTACGGTTGGATTATTGTTCAAAGTGAGGCCGTAATTGAAGCTCTTTGATGCTAAACGGGTTTGATTGGCATACCGGATATCCGTATTATCCCAGCCAAAAGCCGCTCCCTGATCATCGTAGGTAATCTGGATAAAGCTACCGACATGGGGGGTGATTTCTCCGGCGAAGAAAAAACTCAACTGTTGCGGGAATTCGATAACATTATTGCCGGTACCTGGTTGTTTTTTGTTGATATAATTATGCGATACCTGGAGCATCGCTGAGAGCGGAAAGGATTTCAGAATTTTCAAATCAGTTTTCTTTTCACTATTTGTGTTTTCGATGGTTTCCGCACCGGTAAGGGTATACCCGTTTAATTTAAAATCTCGCCCAAATGAATTTAACTCCGGGAATATGGTATGGCAGGCGTTACATGCCAGGTTGGTCTGCCGGGCAAAACTCGGAACAGCTTCTGCCTGGTGATAGGACGAAAAAAGAATAGTTGCGAAGCAAATCACCCAAAAGAATACTCTGTCGTTAACGAATTTCATGTTTTACTCCTTTTTATTGATAAGATTTTTTTGGCTACTTATTTAAAAAGGAAAGGAGTGGAATTTATATTCTAAACTCCACTCCTAGGACACTCTTATAAATCAATAGGATAAATTAGGGTTAACCACCAGATTGTTTTGGATCATGCCTACATCCGCGTTGAAAAGAAGGAGAGATTGCGCCCAGCTTTTATCCGAGGCAGTCCGGACCTGTCCTTCCAGTATCACCTGGGAACCGGTAACGATGATATGGATTGGCGGGTCCTGATCGTAAGCATAGTATTCGAATCTGGGATCGTTATAAATAAGTCGTGCCAGTCT